>SDBT01014635.1_pt1 | contig 12499 bp, 29 predicted proteins | sample 2277101 | NCBI WGS metagenome assembly SDBT01 (sample SAMN10404973, study PRJNA504765) | marine sediment metagenome | isolation source: marine sediment core GS10_PC15, 103 cmbsf | place: Arctic Ocean: Southern Knipovich Ridge | collected 2010
TCATCCAACTATTACTACCTATTCCTATTATATATCAATTATTATTAAATATAATAAATATACTTTAATATACAGGTAAATGAACCATATAATATGAAATATGTTTCACAAGAAGATGATGCTATCATCACAACTCTCAAGGTTCCAAAAAGAGTGCGAAGAAAACTTGGTATCTTAATCGATGGTAATGAAAATATTGATGTGGGATTGGAAAGAATTCTGGATAGTCTACTCGAAGAATTACCTGCAAGATAAAAAGTCAGATTGATGAGAGTTTAAAATAATGACTGAAAGAATAACAGACGAAGATATTGAATTCTTGGAACGACAAGTACAATTGCAATTCAATGAACATTATAAAAAACTAACAGAATTTGAATTAAAAATTGCCAAAGCTGTAAAGGAGTTACAAGATGGTTGATAATGACATTGCAGAACTGTTTTATAACATAATAAATAGTATATTAATTAGTAATTAATATATACCCCTTTGTTACTGTAATAAAGTATGATTAAAAACGATGAGTGTGATAAAAAGAGCAGAAGAGTCACTATTATGATTGAAGATGAGTTGGATAAGAAATTACGATTGCTTCAAGCTAAGAAAATTATAAAATACCAAGCCACTTATTCCTATTCCAAAGTCATTAATGAACTATTGAGGACTCAACTATGACTGACTTTACTCCTATCAAAGAAGTGATTGCAACTCGCAAAGGCAACATTAAAGGTGTTGTAATTAGACAATCTGATTTAAAATCTGGTACTAAAAATGGAAATGACTGGTCCAGAAAAACATTCACAATTCAAGATGCTTCAGGCGACATAGAAATTACTGCATTTAATGAAGAAATTCAATTTTTAAAAGTAGGACAGTGTTATGAAATTGAGAGTCCTTGGTGGAAAGAATACAATGGTAACTGGAGTCTAAACATTGGACAGTATTGTAAAATCACCAAAGTCGATAATCCTCCTACTCAAACTACAACGAATAAAATACAACAATTGGAACCAATTGAAGAAAAACTACCCGATTCTCTTATACTTCCAAGTGATGTTGAATCCGAGACAATAGTTCTACTTCAAATTGAAGAAATTGTTATTAACACTATGAAAAAATTTAAACCTGGTGTAGAACCCAACTCACAAAAAGTTGGCATGTTTGTCAAAGAAATCTACCGAAGAATAACTATTCCAAATTTTAGAAAGGCAAGTGATGTTAAATGACTAAAAAGAAACAATTTGGTGGGATGAAAGTGAGCTTCAAAGGTAGAAATGGTGACAAAGACACTCTAGAATCCATTTTTGGCAAAAAGTACATTCCACCAACACAAATGACAAAGCTTCTTTGGACTTATATCAAAAGAAGACAATTATTCAAGGTGACTCATAAGTGAGCACCGTTTTTTTACTAAAACAAAAAAAGGAGTTACAAGATGACTGAAAACCAAAATGAACCACTCCCAGAAGAACTACAGTTAGCACAAAAACAAATTGATGAGTGGCATAAAGACCAACATCTAAAAAAACTAATTGGAAAATATTACACAAAACATACAGGATATGGGTATGCCACACATTTGAGAAGAATCTTTTTCGACAAAAATAAAGAGATTCGAGTTGAGGAATACCATCGTCCTAACAATCACAGTGAATTTCATTTTACAACATGGACTATTAAAGAAGCAACAGACCTGGTTAATCAGTATGACTATGATGAGGTTGACGGCAAGGTCTATTATGACATTTTAAACAATTACCTTAGTACACCAGCACTCAAATCCCTAATGGTTGAAAAGCAGGGAAATGCGATTAAAGCACTCAGAACTGAGGTTAACACCCACGTAAAAAAATACGAGGAATTAGTAAAGGAAAAATCAGATATGGCATGGAAACTAGGTAACATAAAGTCAGCAGTGAGTTATTTTAGAACAGAGCATGGTGAAAAGGACATTGATAAATTCGTTGAAATCCTCAAAAAAACATTGGAGATAGTTGATGACTGAAAGAATCGAACTATCTGGAAAAAATATCAAATTAAATAATACACCTCCAGTTACATCTACTTCAATTACCATATCTCATGGAAACCCAAAACAAAATGCAGAACAACTCAAACAACAAATCCTAGAGGACCATGAGAAAAGAGATGATTATGATAAAATGTTAGAGGTCATAGAGAGAGTTAGACAAAAGGAACCAATAACTAATCATATAGCAATAGGGATAATATTAGAAGAAAACAAACAACTCAAAGATGATAAAGAAAAATTAGAGATGGATAAGGCTATTCTAGGCTCATTTAAAGATGATGTTGAGGCAACTTTTTTTATGAATGATATAGATAATTTGGAAGATTTGGATGAAAAACACAATAATCTCAAACAGAAACTAGAGAAGATAAAGGAATTACTAAAACAAGATTGGGATGATTGTTTTGTTTGGCAAATTGAAGGTGAAATTAAACAATTACTAGATGAACAGGAGAATAAGGAATGAGGGAAAAATTATATGATTATGAACATGCAATACGTTGTGGTGCACACTTTTGTGACTTAGATGGCATTAATCCTAAATCTGCACTAAAACTACAAGAAATTCTAAAAGGTGACCGTGATAGATTATCCCAATTGGCAACAAAAAATAGTATTGACCAATTATTATTAGATTACATAATCCCAGCATTATTGGAATCAGAGAAATGATGGTACAACCTACCTTTGAAGCTTGCTTAGAGAGATTCATAAAATGGGGAGTATGCGAATGCTTTTACAAAGAATGGATTACACCTCACAAATGCGCTGTTGATATCCTCACCTGTAAGATTTGTAAGGAGGAACATGGGAAGAAATACCATTGACTGAAAAACTATTAGCATTTCACAATAAGAAATCAGTTCAAAAGAAATACATCTCTAGATTAAAAACTCACTACAAACTTGATGAGATAATCAAAGGTCAATATTGGGAAAATGGAAAAGGTTGTGCAGTTGGATGTACTATTCACTCTGATTCTCATAATTGTTACGAGATAGAGTTAGGTATACCTGAATGGGTTGCAAGACTAGAGGACACCTTATTTGAAGGAATGCCAAATGATGAGGCAAAAGAGTTTCCCTTAAAACTATTACAATCTATCCCTTTGGGCTTTGATAATTGGCAGCACATCTATCATCAATTATGTGTATTTATACTGCAGAAAATCTGCAAGAACATAGATAATAAAATTGTAGTAGATGCAATCTGTAATATTATAACATTACATAAAACAGAATCAAAAGACGAGGCTGCTTGGTCTGCTGCTAGGTCTGCTGCTAGGTCTGCTGCTAGGTCTGCTGCTTGGTCTGCTAGGTCTGCTGCTTGGTCTGCTGAGTCTGCTGCTTACTATCAAATTTCTGAGGAACTGATTAGGTTACTCAAAGAAAGGTAGAGTCCGAAAAAACATAAGTCAAAAGAACACAATCTCCTAAATAGACAGAATTTTATACTATCCCCACATTCACAAATCATTGACAGAGTTAGTGTATAGGAAGCAGTCTCAGGGAAGATTTGCAGGCTATGCTGACCCTCTCTTACAAACTGGTGCTATATCAATCAATTCAGATGCCTATACTTCTGTGTTAGATAGAATTTATGATGTAAAGGGATTAACTAACATACATGTAGAAATTGAAAATACTGGGGCGACTGATGGACTTACGTTTAAAATTGAAAAGGCAAGAAAGGAGTTTACTGATATTACAACTCTGGTAGATGCTGATTTTAATGAAAATATCTTATCAAATACAAATGTTTTAGCGGCTGTATCTGCAACTGGAACTGTTACCTTAGCTACCGCATTGGCTGCTGATACTGTAACAATAAATAACCTAACCTATACAGCCGTTGCGGGTCCCAAAGCCAATAATACAGAGTTCTCAATAGATGGAACTGATACAGTGGATGCGGCTGACTTGGTAGACTCTATAAATAATGATATAAGACAAGGAACCTTGGCAGATGTTACAGCAACAAATGCTCTTGGAGTTGTTACTCTTACATCAACTGCCCCTAGAACCCAAGGTAATGCAGTCACATTAGTATCTAGTAATGGCACTAGACTGGCAGTATCAGGAGCAACATTTGCTGGTGCTGTTGACAATCTGAACAGTCAGGATATTATTGATATCTCACCAGAAAGTACAGCCATTAGAATTAGGGTAAGAAGACTGACTGCTGGAAATAACACCACTTTGGCAGGCATAGTCAGCGCCAATTAGGTGAGTAATTTGGGAGCAACCAGAATCAAAAGCGATATTGAAAAATCTTTCTTATTAGCTAAACTCTCAGCCAATCAAACAACTACAACAGTAGGTCTTCCAGTAGAGTTTAACACTCTTGTTACAAGCAGGGGAACTAATATTTTAATTGCAGGAAGCAATCGATTTACTCTGAAATCGGGAAAAACTTACAAATGTATGGCCGGTCTTTTTGCGTTTACAGCTGGTGAAATAGCTAGTATTTGGAGAGATTTTACAAATTCTGTCGATTTTGGAGTCTCTGGAACTTCAGTAGTTGTTAATGCTCTTATTAGTAATAGTAATCAAACTGTTCTTGTTGGGTATATTACACCAGCTACAGATATTGAAGTATTTGTAAAAATTGATTTTGTAAATGGATTGCCTGATGTAGATTCACTTCGTAGTTGGGCTACAATAGAAGAAGTCTAAATAAATAATTATTAGGCAGTAAATCAACCAAACAACTATGACACTAATCACTCACTATGTTTCCAGCATATCACAACAGGAGGACTTTGTCTGGGTTATCTTTAAAGAAAAAGTATCTAATGACTCAATGGCTAAATATCTAGACAAGGCTGCAGAATCATGGAAAGGCCAAGGAATGCCTGGAAAGATGCCACTCTCTGTCATGAACCAATTAAGGGAACAACGCTTCAAAAATGAGTTTGAAATGAAATTCCCCTATATATTATGGACAAAAAGAAACCTAAAAATCCATGATACAGTGGAAATCAATATGCCATTACAGCTCTCTGATATAAAAACAAAACACCATGATTTAGGGGTCTAAATAGTATATTTTATATATTATCTACTAGTACAGATATCATGATCAAATATCCTCACATTAGCATCAACACCATCCTAACTATCTTACAAACATATCAAAATCTAAGTGACTATAGACAACATCTCAAAAATCTAGAAAAGGAGAACTATCTTGAAATCTGATATTACAAATATGTACAAAAAAATGGCAGAATCTGTAGGTATTGATATGACTAAATTCGATATAGTACTTACTGATGATAAAGTTGAACACACTTACTTTGTAAAATCATTTCCAATATCATGGGCTGATTGTTGTGATAAACCAATAGATGAATGTAAATGCAAACCAATCAATCATCATATTTGGACTGGGAAAGTGACAAACAAATGAGTGAAAATCTTAGTGCTGCAATTGATAAATTTCTAAGCAAGAATGACAAGGCTGTACTATCATGGGTTGCTTCTCCAGAATACATTAAATGGTATCATGAGTTTTTCTATGGAGTGAAACATGTCAATCAAAACTAAAGACTCACTCAATTGCCCTTGTAATGGTATCTACAAGTGTGGGTTCCATTCTCCAATTGAATTAAAATTTGTAACTGACCCCTATACTAGGGAAGAAAGAGAAAAATTTATGAAAATATATCTAGAATCTACTCCTCTATACGTCAGTCCTTGTGTTACAATTCCATTTCCAAAAATAATAGATGACTGGTGGAGGCCTCAACTCCCAGGATTTTTAGACAGTAAGGAGAAATCATGAGTGATAATCAATCTGTAACGAACTGCGTAAATTGTGGTCATGAAATAGAATGGCAAGGAGTAAATTTAGTTCATAAAAATGTAGAATATACCCAATGCACAGTTGATAAATGTGGTTGTAATGACCCCTCAGAAATAGAGTCAAAGGGAGGAGATAATCATGTCTGAAGAAAGATTTTGTCAATTATGCCATAAACAAGTCTGGTTTGGTGCTTATGGAACAACAGAAGACCATGTTGATTATACTCCAAATGAGGCTTATGAATCAAGAGAGAAAGTCTGTACTGATTGTATTGCAGAATTAATCAAATCAGATGTAAGACTGAAGGGGTCTAATTAATCATGACTGAAGAAACTAAATCCAAGGCTAGTCATAAATCTAAAAACGCCTCAATTAGTCAGCCTACATCTCAGAAGATGACTCCTGTACAACTAGCACATCAATACAAACTAACGCTAGCTAATGACTGCAAGATATTTGGCAAAGACTACAAGGAATCACAGCTATACTTTATAGACCACGGATTCAAACTAGGAGAGACACAGTGGAAACAATTACGAAAGGAACTCAAATCAACTAAAAGAGCCAAGAACTGGTTCAGTAAGGAAGCACTGTATGCAATAGAAGATGACCACATGTTATCAGTAGAGAGAATTAGGTCTCTAGAAGACAAACTAGTCAATGAAATGAACAAACTAATCTCTGACGATGACTTTGATACTGTAGTGTCATATTCCACAGATACTTCTGGAATAGTCAAATTAAGAGTAAAGAACTATAATTTAGAATTACTCATGAAATTAGTAGCACAATTCCAATCATTACAAGAAACCAAGACTAAAATGTTCAGTGCCACGCCTATGGTACAAGAAATGTTAGAAGTACATAGAAGACAAGAGGAAGAAGAGCAAACACCACCTACAATGCCAAAGAAGGAAATTACTAATGAAACAAAATAACCAAAGGGTAACGAGCAAAAGAGACCAAACCCACATGATATCTATATCGCAAGAATATGAAACACCTGATAATATCTTCAAGCCTTTAGATGAGGAATTTAATTTTAAATGTGATTTAGCAAGTAGTGAATTAAATCACAAATGTCCTGAATATTATACAATTGAAACTAATGCATTTCTTAGAGATTGGTACGGAATTAATTGGATAAATCCCCCCTTTAAAACTGTGGGCAAATGGGTAAAAAAAGCCTATGAAGATTCAATAAAATATAATTCTACTATTGTTATGTTAATCTTAGTTAAAGCAAATACAAATTGGTGGCGTGATTATGTTATGAAATCAACAGAAGTTAGATTCATCAATCAAAAAGTACAATTCAAAAACACTCCTCAAGGGTTAAGGTTTCCGGCATGTCTTGTCGTTTTTAGTCCTCATCATGAGAAAACTAAATTTAGTGTTATGACCCAAATAACCGAAAGGAGATAAAGGAAGGAAATGAATGGCACTAAAAGGAAATCGTAACAGACAGCATGGATTTGCCTATGAACACAGGTTTGCAGCCAAACTAAAGAAACAAGGCATGAAACGAGTCAAAAGACACTATGGCTCTTTAGGTATATCAGATGTAGAGTGGACTGATAAAGATAAACAAAGACACCACGCACAACTGAAATTCTCAACCATCAAACTCCCAAAGATAAACACTAAAACAATGACAGCTCTAAAGAAATATGCACAATATCAAAACAAACGAGGTGTTAAGGTATGGCTAATATGCAAGATGTCACATGGAGAAGAGAGATGGACGGAGATATAATATATTAAATATACTTTTATATAATTGCAAGTGAAACTATTGTTATGTGTGAATTAATAGGCGAATGTGATATTTGTAATAAAGATGTCTATAATGATTCATTTATGAGAGTGGAAGATGAAACCAATGAATTTTTTGTTTATCATAAATCCTGTTGGATGAAGTCAAAGGAGAAGAATTCATAATACATCATCATGATGGTTCAATAGAATGTGCAAACAGATGTGGCAATCTCAACCAAGTACATTCCAAATATTGTGAGGTGTGTGAGGAAATAGAATGAAATGTCTATCACTATTTTCAGGCATAGGGGGATTCGATTTGGCATTAAAGAATTTAGGGCACGAGATAGTAGGAGCTTGTGAAATTGATAAATACGCTCGACAAATTTATGCCAAACATTTCCCAGAAGTCAAAATCTATGAAGATGCAACAAAAATTAACACAAACTCCCTTCCAGATTTTGAAGTTTTATGCGGAGGATTTCCTTGCCAACCTTTCAGTATTGCTGGAAAACAAAGAGGACTTGAGGACTCACGAGGTAATCTCTTCCTTGAAATCGCTAGGATTGTTAAGAAAAAAAAACCACGCCTTTTACTGCTCGAAAATGTCAAAGGCTTATTATCTCACGACAAAGGGAGAACTTACAGAATTATCAGAGACACCCTCGATGAAATGGGGTATACAATCGAATGGCAACTACTTAACAGCAAATATTTCATTCCACAGAACAGGGAACGTATCTTCATTATCGGACATCTTAGAGAAGGGGGGGGGGTGGACGAAAAATATTTCCTGTCGGAGAGACAGTTCAAGAGTCTAACAAATGGAAAACAAAAAAGCAAATTGCTGCAACATTACAAACACCAGGACACTCAGCAGGGAATTATAAAGGAATGAATATGATTGTTGAACCTAAAATTAAAACATTGACACATCACGAAACAGCACAATGTTATAGGATTTATGATGTCTCTGGAATCTCTCCTACTCTGAGAGCAAGCTGTGATGATAACAATACAAAAAACACTCTTGTAGCAATTCCAGTTATTTCTCCAGACAGATTGAACAAGAGACAAAATGGTAGAAGATTCAAAGAAGATGGAGATCCAGCATTTACATTAACTACTCAGGATAAACATGGAGTTTATGATGGAAAAAGAATCAGAAGACTAACTCCAAAAGAATGTGAGAGATTACAATGTTTTCCAGATAATTTTACTGAAGGAGTAAGTGACACTCAAAGATACAAATGTCTAGGTAATGCTGTAACAGTTCCAGTTGTAGAATATATTTTAAAATCTATGCAGGAGATAACGTCAAATGCTACTAACTAAAGAATCAAAAACTATACATGAATCAAGAACCGGCACCCAATATGTCATATCTATAAAGAAAGACCAACTATCAATACCAAAACGATTCTATTGCCACTGGAAACTACCAGTTGATGAAATACAATATGACAAAAACGGGAAAGAAATAGTTGATGACTACAAGGAAGGCCAGTGCTGTTTCAATCATAGAGTAGGATTGCCAACCAGAAAGTGGGAGAGTGACGTTGGGAAGACTGAGGTAATTGTTGTAGAACTAACTCACTTTAATCGCAGAATGATGAAGAACTATTTCAGGCACAGAAAATACTCCAAGAACAAATGTAGGGGGGATGGCACAACTGAAATACTTACTGTTAGATGGAATATCTTCAAGTATGGTGTATTAGATAATGTCAAGAACAGAAAAGGCATAATCATGCCTGGAACATCATCTAAATTAACCAATGAAATCTCTACTAGAATCAAGGCTCTCTGTGATAAAATACCACAAATCTACATGCAGGGAATACCCAATTCTATCGCACCTGCAAAATTCCACTTTAAAACAGGAGGCAGATTAGAATTAACATCTGCCACACCTGATGCAGACAGAGGATATGAGAATGTAGGAGATATCAACCAGGAGGAAGTTGCTCACTGGGATATGATAGATGACAAGCCAGTATACTATGCCTCAGAAGGTGTACATGATAAGACAAGATGCCACATTAACCACAATACCACCCCACGAGGCAAATCAAATTTCTACTATGACCTAATTTGGGCACCAGATGCAAAGTCAGACTTTTTCAAGCATATTGTAAACTGGCGAGAGGTGGTTGGTCTACCTGTTGAGAAAGTGGAAGACCTCTACGGAGTTGGGTTCATTGATGATAATATGTTAGTAAAGCTACGAAAACAGTTATTCCACAAATACAAGACAGACCCAGAATATCGACAATGGTATAATACATTTGAAAAGTCAGGTGTTAAGGTATTTTGGGACAATGGCATACTAATCCCCTTTGAAGAAATACTTGATGTGCCAATTCCTATCTTAGATGTAAATGCAATTGTAAATGACTCACAAACTGACAGAAGCCACTTTGACCAAGAACTGGACAATGAATTCATCTCAGGAGATAACAGAGCTATTGGTGTATTTACTGAAGTAGACCTAAAGCCGGATGACTTGAGACAACAGATTCAGAAATATAATGAGGGAAAAATGAACAATGTAGAGTTTAATACTGAAGATTTTGAGTGAGTTTATATATAAAAAGTATATTTTCTAGTAAATAATATATACTTGTTAACACTTGTTAAAAGTATGCAAAAACTAATAATCGAACCAATACACCGTCATGACGAAGTCAGATGGTATGTTGAAAAAGACGGTATGAAATATCGAATCACCCAAAGAAAAGATAAACATGGCACCCTTTTTGACAAAATCTATGTTTACACAAATGATGATGGCATATCTTACTATGCTACAACTGCACTGGCAATCTTTAGCAAAAAATACTGGGTAGAGATAATGCTAGGAGTTCAACTCAAAGAGGAGGAGGAGGAGGAAATTTGATGCAGTCTCCTGAAAACATAATCAAACAAGTAAAAATCATATCGAACTCTATAATTGAAGAATCACAAAATGATTTAGATAATAATCAATGTGATGGTGAGTTCTCAAGAGGATTTAGAAAAGGAGGTATTAGTGCATTAGAACAAATCATATCTGTTATAGAATCAATGGAGGAGGAGAACTAATGGAAGATATAGCCAAAACCCTTTCAGTCTATTTTGATTTGGCTGACCAACCAGATGCAGCATCTCTAATGAGAGGAGAGACAACAATTCAATCCTATCTAGATGAGATAATAAAACGCCACAGACACAGAATTCTCTTTATGGAAAAGAAACTCCAACAACCAAATCTACATTCTCGAATGAAAATGCACGTAGAAGACAGGTTACATCAAGAGAGTAGAAAATTAGAAAAAGCACAAAAGTTGCAGGAGAATCTCTAATGAATACTGAGAAATGTATCAACTGTGACGAAAGAAACATTACTTCACTCTCTGAAGGAACTTCTGGTTGCTCAGATGCACCAAAAGGAACTGCAGTAATCAAGTGGGTCTATTGGTGTCATAACTGCAAAGGCATCTATCACATTGGCTTTCAGAGTCAAGAATCTATAGTGAGGGAAACCTTTGACTGAATACCTACAAGTTGACAAGGAAGAATATGATACCTTGTTAGCAATACAAGAGAGACTTGATAGTTCTATCCAAGGGTGTGAGACCTACTTTGCTCCCGACAGTCACATGGATTTGGTAAATTCTGGAACCCTAGAGATTCTCAAATATGTTAAGGTAGGGAAACAACATGACTAAACCACAAATAACTCTCACCCTGGATGAACCATCTATCAAGGCACTAAAGGCACTAGCTGACAAATCCTTTGATGGAAATGTATCTATGGCACTACGGTCATTTCTAAGACAGAATAAACTGACTGATGTGTTAAAATAAAAAAAAGAGAGGATGGTTAGTTTCCTAACACATTGAAAGGCACTTCTATGTGAAATGCTGGTCTTACTATTGCTTGATTCCTTGCTTTGACTGGGTATGGTGAATCATCTCCAAAATACATGAATGTAACATAGAGCATTCCATCATTACCTGTACATGGCAACCAAAAGTAGTTGATTAGATAACTTGTGCCTGTATGAGATACATTATGAAATCCTATATAGTCACCTGAAATAATGGTGAAATATAGTATTCCATTGTTAGGCACAATTCCCTTAACTGGAACCCAGTTATCGCATTGTACTGTTCCAAGAGGAGCAATCGTTAATCCAGCATAATATACTGGCTCTGCTGGACCATAAACACCATATTGTTGTTGTCTATCATCATACCACGCTAATTTGTGATTAACGTATTGATTTCCATGACTTGGCTCACCAAACTCATGTGCTGCATCTGCTGTTGCTACCATACTAAGGGATACAACCACGGTCATGAGAATTAAGAGTTGTTTCATTGATGTCTCTCCTCAAAGTCTCGTTCTAAACTCTTCACAATTTTGTGCTCTTGTGCAACACCATCATCATTCTTGTATTGGCTTAACTCGTACAATGGTCCACCTACATGAGTTCTTACAGGACCTGTTGCAAAGCCATAATCTATTGGCACGCACCATTTCCCATCTTCAGTCATTTCAGTTTTATCCCTACATGTACCATCTAGGCTAAGTCCAACTCTTAAAGGCATATCACACCCTAGTAGTCTCTTGGACTTGTCAGACATTTGTAGGTTATCACACATTACTTGTACTCCTCTCACACCTTCACTTTGAAAGTCGTGAGGATTCAATTCGAATGGCTCATGATTTGGAACTTTATCACCCCAGTATTCATCAACTATTGCAAACTCTGAGTGATGTGGCTGAATTATGTCTCTGAAGATTCCCTTGTTGAGTGCTTCTACACCAAGAGTTATTGGCTCTAATACCAATTTCTGTGCTTTGCATTCCTGGATGGCCTTCTTTATCTTTCCATAGTTGCCTCTCAAGTCTA
>SDBT01014636.1_pt1 | contig 12497 bp, 10 predicted proteins | sample 2277101 | NCBI WGS metagenome assembly SDBT01 (sample SAMN10404973, study PRJNA504765) | marine sediment metagenome | isolation source: marine sediment core GS10_PC15, 103 cmbsf | place: Arctic Ocean: Southern Knipovich Ridge | collected 2010
CCCCCCGTGCTTGAGGGGCACTTTGGCGTACCCCTCGCTGGAGCTGTCATCGTCGTCATTAACTATCGGCTTTCTGCCTCTGAGGTTAGGAGTGTGGTTAACCTTTCTGAGGCTAAGGTTCTTATTGTTGACGAGGGGGTTGCTGATCTGGTAGAGCCGGAAGAATTACCTGGGGTCAAGAGCTATGTGAATATCCGAGACGGACGATACTATGACGAATCTCCCAAGAAGGAGCTGCCGGGGGTTGACTACGAAGAATTCCTGGATCGAGCTGATGACAAATACTTCAGACTTGAGCTTGACGAAAACGAGCTTATAGCTATTGACTATACCAGTGGCAGCACGGGGCTGCCAAAAGGGTGTATGTATTCACATCGTGGCGCCTACCTTAAGGCCCTGACCGACGTCATAAGCCACTCGCTCAACGCCTATTCTGTGTATCTCTGGACAGTGCCCTTGTTTCATTGCAACGGTTGGGGATTCCCTTGGGCGACAGCCGCTGTGGGTGCCACCAATGTATGCATGCGAGCACCAAACGTGGATGAAATATGGCAGCTCATCGAAAAAGAAGGAGTAACACATATTGGTGGTGCCCCTATTGTCTTTCAGCGGCTGGGTAAGTTCATGGATGACAGGGGCATCAAAAAGTTCCCGCGGGCGATGAAACTAACTAACGCCGGCGCTCCGCCACCAGAGTCCGTAATCCAGAATATGGAAAGTAAAGGTGCTGAAATTATACACGGCTATGGTCTTACCGAAACCTACGGGTTTTTCACTTTCTGTGAATGGCAACCGAAGTGGGACAAACTCACTCTTATTGAACGAGCCGCCATGAAGATGCGGCAGGGAGTCCCTCATCTGAATGCGGGAGAGCTAAGAGTAGTCGATGCCGGGGGAAAGGATGTACCTTGGGACGGGAAATCCATCGGGGAAGTTATCGTGCGCGGAAACGATGTAGTACAAGGATACTATAAAGCCCCCAAGGAGAATGAGGAACTATTCAAGGATGGTTGGTTTCGTACTGGAGATGGGGGCGTGATCCATACAGACGGCTATCTCGAGCTGAAAGATAGATTCAAGGACATTATTATCAGTGGTGGGGAGAATATTGCTGGTATTGCAGTGGAGAACTGTCTTTACCAACATCCCGGCGTGGCTGAAGTCGCTTGCTACGGAATACCAGATGAGCAGTGGGGTGAGGTAGTTAAGTGTTTGATAACCCCCAAGCCGGGGGCGAGTCCCAATGCAGAAGAGCTCATCAGCTTCTGCCGCCAACGCATTGCCCATTATAAGTGTCCCAAGGAAATAGAATTCGGGGAAATACCACGAACTTCTTCAGGGAAAGTCCAGAAGTATCTCCTGCGCCAGAGGGAACGAGAGCGTTTGGAGAAAAGTCATAGCCAATAACAGTCCAAGGTTAGGTTGAAATAGACATAGCCCATAGACATGGAAGGTTAACCAGAAGGAGTCTTGCCTTCATTCTAATCCCTATTTCTGCAAATAGGGTTAATCAGTTGTCTCACATTTCGCGCTTGAGTTTTGTCCTGTCTGGATACTCTGCCCGATCTACCTTATAATCTAAGTCACACCCTATTGGGCAAAACCGTGCCAGCTAACGAATTCTTCCAGCGGCTCACGTTGGCTCTCTAGCTTGTTGGCCGGGAAGTCCCAGTCCGGGTAACCGATCGCGATACTGGTGACGACTCGCTTGGATTCGGGTATCTGAGCGTGCTTTCTCACTACCGCGGAGAACGCGATACCCTGGTCTGTGATACAGGTACCGAGGCCATATTCCATGGCGGCCAGGCAAATAGTCTGGCTAATGGCGCCGATATCGAATTGTGAGTAGCTTTCGTCGATTGACCGGTCCGCGGTCAGGATAATCGCCACCGGTGCGTCAAAGAAACGATAGCCGCGTTCCAGCCACTCGGCTCTCTTGTCCTTATCTTCCCGGGCGATACCCATCAGCTTGAAGATCTGGATGGCAAGATCTATTTGACGCTGTCGGTACTTACCCTCAAAGGGCTTGGATGGGATTTTTACCTTCGGCGTCGCCCCGGCTTTCAATAGCTCAATCTGGCTCTGCCGGATGTTATCGAGTATCTTACCGGTGACAACGGTGATTTCCCATGGCTGGGTGTTCATTGCCGAAGGCGCACGCTCGGCGATCTCAATAATCTCTCGCAGGATCTCCCGGGGCACCGGGTCGGGTTTATAACCTCTGATGCTCTTGCGTTTTCGGATGGCCGCTAAAATATCCATTGCCGCTCTCCTTCACTGGCTTGAGTAGCCGGAGCTGCTCTTTATTTTGGATTCCCCATTTCAATTCGCAATGAGGTATGCTGACCCTCATCGCTTTGCCACGGATAATATATCCACGGCCACTACCGGAAAACACGACTGCGCACACACCTGGATAATGCCACTGCCCATCGTCCCACAATCAATTGCTCTGATTCTACTAATCTCTATTGAAGCTTCTCCCTATGCCATTGTGGCAAATCCTATGTCACCGTGTAATGATTTCAGATGCTCATTAGGGTCCTGAACGTTGCCATTCCGCCTTCTTTAATTCACCACGCTTTATTTTTCCGCTGATCGTTTTGGGCAGTGAGTCCACGAACTCGATCTTCCGGGGATATTTGAACGGAGCGGTCACCTTTTTTACATGATCCTGAATTTCCTTAACCAGTCCCTTTGATGGCTGATAGCCTGGTTTTAATATGATAAAGGCTTTAACTACTTCACCCCTGATTTCATCCGGGCTGGCGACGACTGCCGACTCAGCTACTGCCGGGTGGGTAATCAGGGCAGACTCTACCTCAAACGGACCAATACGATACCCCGAGGTGATGATGACATCGTCAGCCCGCCCAACAAACCAGTAGTAGCCATCCTCGTCCACATACGCCTTGTCACCAGTGTAATACCAGTCGCCGCGGAAAACTGACGACATCTCTGCCTCATCGTCCAGATATTCTTGAAAAAGACCCACTGGGCGGACTGGCTTCACTCTGATTGCAATATTACCCTCGGTATTCGGGGGTAGTACATTCCCGTTTTCATCAATGACTGCCATATGAAAGGCAGGGGTTGGCCGCCCTGCAGAGCCGGGTTTAATCGGCATGAAACGGTAGTTAGCCAGCTGGTTAACCGTTTCGGTCTGCCCGTAGCCATCATATATTTGGAGCCCGGTCCCCTCCTCGAATTTGGCCATTACCTCAGGATTTAATGGCTCACCGGCCGAGATACAGTGGCGCAGCCTGGGAAAACTATACTTGCTTAGGTCTTCCAGAATAAACAGACGATACACCGTTGGTGAGCCACAGAATACGGTTATCCCAAACTTCTCAATTAGTTTCAAGCTCAGAGGAATGTCAAATTTTCTTCCGGCATTGTGCAGAAAAAGACAGGAACCAATTGCCCATTGCCCGAACAGCTTGCTCCAGGCTGCCTTTGCCCAACCCATATCTGAAATTGTCCAGAACAAATCATCAGGTTTCAAATCCTGCCAGAATTTTGCCGTTACTAAATGGCCAATACCGTATGAAGCCTGGGTGTGGAGAACCATCTTAGGATAACCAACGGTACCGGAGGTGAAGTAAAGGAGCATCGGGTCACTACTTTTGGTACGCCTAACGCCAGTGAGGTTGGCGGAGGCTTCACCAAGCACCCGTTGGTAGCTTAGCCAGCCTTCTAGCTGAGTATCGGTGAGTATCAGGTGTTTTAGAGTGGGGCACTCGAGCTTGATTTCGTCAAACTTACTGGCGTTAGCCCCGTCAGTTACCACCAGCTTTATCTGAGCCCGGTTGATCCGATATTTCAGATCTTCAGAGGTACACTGGGTAGTCGTTGGTATCGGGATAATACCCAGTTTTATCATACCCACCATAGCAACATACCACTCAGGAACGTTAGGCAGCATGACGATGCCACGGTCACCTTGCTCAAGCTCCAAGTCCACTAATACATTAGCAAACTTATTAGACAGGATTTTCAGGTCGGAAAACCGGTATTTCCCGGCTAACTCACCATGATCATCAACCGCCAGCAGGGCCAGTTTATTCGGGTCTTGCTCTGCCCATCGGTCGACAATATCAAACCCAGCATTGAAGAATTCCGGCACCTCCAGCCTAAAGGTGCTGAGCATTCTTTCGTAATTGTTCTGTTGTTTCGTGTTCATCTTATTATTGCTAAATATCATAATTGAAACTCCCTTGGACCGTTAACCTTCTTGAATGAGGCTACGGGCGATAGTCATGCGCTGCATCTCGTCGGTGCCTTCATAGATTCCGGTGATGCGAGCATCCCGGAAGTAGCGTTCCATCGGATAGTCCTTAACATAGCCATAGCCACCGAAGATCTGTATGGCCTTGGTGGTAACCAACATGGCTACTTCAGGGGCAAAGAGCTTGGCCATCGCCGCTTCCTTGATAAACGGTAGGCCATTGCCTTCAAGATAGGCAGCCCGGTAGACCAGCAGCCGGGCTGCGTCGATCTGGGTTGCCATATCCGCCAGCATCCACTGAACTGCCTGGAAGTTAGCGATCGGCTGACCGAACTGCTGACGCTCTTTAGCATAGGTTAAGGCCTTATCGAAGGCTCCCTGGGCAATCCCTAATGCCTGTGCTGCAATAGTGATGCGACTTGAGTTGATTGCCGACAGGGCAATCTTAAAGCCAGCTCCTTCATTACCCAGGCGGTTGGATTCTGAGACAAAGCAGTCCTCAAAGACCAGCTCAGCGGTTGATGATGCGCGAATACCCAGCTTGTGTTCCAGCTTACCGACCGAGAAACCAGGGGTGCCCTTCTCGACAACGAAAGCAGTAATACCACGGTGCTTTAACGATTTATCCAGGGTAGCGAAAACAATTGCGAGATCTGCTTCGGCGCCATTGGTGATAAAGATTTTCGTCCCGTTGAGCAAATAGCCACCTTCCTTGCGGCTGGCGGAGGTCTCCAGTGCGGCGACATCGCTACCCGCCCCCGATTCAGTGAGGGCAAAACAGGTTAGTTTCTCGCCCCGGGCAACCGGCGTCAAAAAACGCTGCCTCTGTTCTTCATTACCGGCTCGATAGATAGACTTGGCAGCCAGCCCCGCCGTAACCCCGTAGATAATACCGGTAGCCGCACAGACACGCGATATCTCTTCGGTGGCAATAGTGAAGGCAATCGGTCCACCCTCATTACCACCATACTTCTCCGGAAAGAGGATCCCCATCAGCCCCAGCTCCGCCATTTTCCTAATCGTTTCTGCAGGAAACCTGGCCTCTTCGTCTATCTGAGCCGCAATCGGCTCAAGCTCCCGCTCGGCAAAATCTCGCACCATGGCTCTCAACATCTTCTGGTCTTCAGTCAGCGAAAAGTCCATCCTGCCTCCTATTCCTCGAATGATGCCAGTTAACGGATCAGTTTAATCGATTGGTTTATGATCTCTAGTGCTACCGAATACGGATCGGTTTTTTTCTGGACCAGGTCATCAATCAGCCTATTCAAGCAGTCTTTGTCGATTCGATCGATGATGTGGCTCTTAAGGTAACCCTCAACCGCTTCAATTAACTCCAGCTTGGCTCTTTCTTTACGACGTTTTTCCAGCCCCCCACTAGAGGTAAGGAACTCTTTGTGTCGAATAATTTCGGCCACTAGCTCCGCACCACCCTTATTATTGATGGCTTCGGTTAAGACGATCGGCGGTCTCCAGCCATCAGAAAGTCCATCCTTCATACCAAGCATAACCTCGAGTTGCATTTTTACATCGTCAGCACTGTCTCTGTCTATCTTGTTGATGACAAAGATATCAGTCCCTTCCAGGATGCCAGCCTTCATCATCTGAATAGCATCACCCATTCCCGGGATCAGCACCAGGATAGAAGTATCCGCAGCACTGACAATATCTACTTCCGCTTGACCGGTGCCGACCGTTTCAACCAGGATGATATCCTTTTTCAGGGCATCCATAATGTGAATCAGGTTTAGCGTTGATTTAGACAGTCCTCCCGCCCAGCCTCTGGTAGCTACGCTCCTAATGAAGACACCCTGATCGGTGCTATGGCGTTGCATTCTTATTCGATCTCCCAAAAGTGCACCGCCGGTAAAGGGACTGGTCGGATCGATAGCGATAACACCAATCGTCATCGCTTCTTTCCTGAAACTGCTGATGAGAGTAGCAACCAGGGTGCTTTTACCCACCCCGGGAGCACCGGTCACCCCGATGATATATGCCTTTCCGGTATGGGGATAAAGGCTCTTCAGGTCTTCAATGGCATGAGGGGCTTCATCCTCGATGTCTCTCATCAGCCTGGCCGCGGCACGGACATCACCCTCTAGTATTTTAGCGATCTGTGTTTTCATTCGCAATGTAGATAAGGCCTAACCTAGTGGTTTTACGTTTTCTCGTGTCCAGCTTACTATTTCTTCCAGAGAGGTACCAGGCAAGAATACCCTTTTCACCCCGATTGCCTCAAGCTTGGGAATATCTTCGTCAGGGATGATACCGCCACCGATAACAGTAATATCGCTGGCATTTCTTTCCTTAAGCAGTCTCTCCATCTCCCCGGCCAGACTCAGGTGAGCTCCGGAGAGGATACTGAAGGCGATCAGGTCAACATCCTCCTGTATTGCCGTGTTGACTATCTGTTCCGGTGTCTGGTGAAGGCCGGTATAGATTACTTCAAAACCGGCATCTCGATAGGCCCGGGCGACTATTCGTACTCCCCGGTCATGACCATCTAAGCCTGGTTTGGTGACCAGTATCCTCAGCTTTCTGATAGTATTCACTAATTTCCTCCCAGCAGAAGCGGATGTTCAAAACTCATAAATAGCCAGGGTCGTGGTATTCTCCGAAAACCTCTCGATAGATATCACAGATCTCCTGCCCCGTAGCGTACTCCCTGACCGCTTCGATGACATAGGGCATCACATTCTTTCCACTCTGGCAGGCGCTACGGAGCTCATTGAGGGTCTGAGCTACTCCTCGACTGTCCCTGGTTCTCTTGACCTCACGAAGTCTCTCAAGCTGCCGGGTCTCTAGCGTCTCATCAATCTTGAGAAACGGAATGGGGGCTTTCTCGGTAACGTACTTATTCACCCCGATCAAGGTCTTTTCCTTGCTGTCTAATTGCCTCTGGAATTCATGAGCGGAGTTGCCAATCTCAATCTGCGGATAGCCCCGGTCAATCGCCGCCAGCATCCCCCCCATCTTGTCTATCTTCTCAATATATCCCCAGGCCTTTTCCTCTATCTGATTGGTTAATGTTTCGATAAAATAGGAGCCAGCGAGAGGGTCTATCGTATTGGTAACCCCAGTCTCTTCAGCCAGGATCTGTTGAGTGCGCAGGGCAATCGTAGCGGCAAACGCAGTAGGTAGCGCCCAAACTTCATCGAGGGAATTGGTATGCAAGGATTGTGTTCCTCCCAGCACTGCCGCCAGAGCTCCGGCAGTCGTCCGGACGATGTTATTATAAGGCTGTTGTGCTGTGAGGGAACAACCTGCGGTCTGAGTGTGAAAACGCATCCACCAGGAGCGTGGATTCTTGACCTTGAAGCGGTCTCGCATTATCTTGGCCCACATCCTTCTGGCTGCCCGGAACTTGGCGATCTCCTCAAAGAAGTCAACATGGGAATCGAAAAAGAAGGAAAGCCGGGGCGCAAAAGCATCAACCTCGAGTTTCTTACGGTCAATGACATCCTGAACATAGGTAATCCCATCGGCCAGGGTAAAGGCAAGCTCTTGAACCGCAGTAGCCCCGGCCTCTCTGATATGATAGCCACTGATACTGATGGTGTTCCAGTTGGGGACATACTTGGTCCCGAACTCGATGGTATCACTGATCAGTCTAATTGAGGGCTCGGGCGGGCACATCAGAGTCTTCTGGGCAATAAACTCTTTCAGCATATCATTTTGAATCGTGCCACCGATCCTATCACAACCCACACCCTGTTTCTCCGCGGCAACAATATACATCGCCCACATGACGCTGGCTGGAGGATTGATGGTCATTGAAGTGGTTACTTTATCCAGAGGAATTTTATCCGTCAAAATCTGAAAATCGGCCAGGGTATCAATGGCCACACCACACTTACCACATTCACCGAAAGCTTTGGGAGAATCGGTGTCATATCCCATTAAGGTGGGAAAATCAAAAGCAGTGCTGAGACCGGTTTCACCCTCTTTTAACAAAAGATGCCACCGCTGGTTGGTATCCTCAGCACTACCCATTCCCGAGAACATTCGCATCGTCCAGATTTTGCCGCGGTACATGGTATCCTGACAGCCTCGGGTAAAGGGAAACTCGCCAGGATAACCTATGTCGTTAGCGAAATCCGAGTTTTTGATATCTTCCGGGGTGTAGATTGGTTTCACTTCGGTTGAGGAAGCACAAGCAGCGTTATTCTTTCTCTCAAGCTTACCACCATTTTTGCTGGTTCGCTCAATCCACCAGGCTAGCCCTTCGGATACCTGATCTAGTATCTTCCGAGTGAACATAATCATCCCCTTGTTAGCGCTATTCTGAGTGCGACTAGCAGAACATTAATCCGACATTTCTCATTTCAATTCACAAATGAGGCATCCTGACCCTCATTCCTTTTGGCAGCAATAATATGTCTATGGCATCTGGCTGTCAATGCGTTTACTTGGTTTAGTTCTCCGTAAGCTTATTAACTCACCCTAAAGATTAAAACCGGCGGCTCGTAGCTCCCGTCCGGGGGTTCCAACTTGAGCCGTGTTCCAACCTTAATGCTCTCCGGTTTCTGGGAGTCAATACCCACGATGTGGGCGCTGATTCTTGGTCCCTCATCCAGTGCTACGATGCCGCAGCAGTAGTGGTGGTCTCTATCGTAGCCCCTGGCCGCCATCGGGGTTGTCCCCACGGCCACGGTGGTGAAGGTGGCGAGTTTGCCCTCACCCTTCATCGGGAACCACTCCACGCTGGTGCTGTGGCAGTTGGGGCAAATCCGGCGCGGGGGCAGATGCAGGGTATGGCACTCCTTACACTTTGTCCCCATCAGTTTCTTCTCACTAAGCGCGTGATAGAATTCGGCGCAGGTAAATTCAGCCTTGCTCATCGGACTATCTCCTTTCATAGATGTGAGCGACACAGGTGGAACCGTGCGCGCCCATGTTATGTGTGAGTGCCAGGTCAATGTCCTTATCTATCTGCCTGGCTCCGGCCTCGCCCCGCATCTGGTGCCATATCTCGGCCACCTGGGCGACACCACTGGCACCGACGGGGTGCCCCTTGGATTTAAGTCCTCCCGAAGGGTTTACCGGCTTCGGGCCGTTACGGGCGGTCAGCCCTTGCTCCACCGCCCTGCCGCCTTCGCCCGCCTTAAAAAATCCGATGTCTTCGGTGGCCACAATCTCGGCGATGGTGAAGCAGTCGTGAACCTCTGCCATCTTGATATCCTCCGGGCGAACTCCGGCCATCTCATAAGCCTGACGCGCCGCCTCTTTGGTCGCGCTCAGTGTGGAGAGGTCAGCCCGCCCATGTAATGAGCAGTCACTGGCCTGTCCGGTGCCGATGATATAGACCGGCGTCTCCGTAAAGCTCCTGGCCAGGTGCTCGGCTACCAGCAGCACACAGCAAGCGCCGTCGGTTATCGGCGAGCAGTCAAACAATCTCAGCGGCCAGGAGACCATCGGGTTGGCGGTAGGGTCTTTTAAGAAATCAAGCTCCTGGCACCAGTTGGGGAGTGGTCCCCCCTTTTCCTTCAGCTTGATTAGTCTATCGGTCATAATATCCTTGATGGAGCGGTTGAACTGCGCCTTGGGATTAAGCGCCCCGTTTTTGTGGTTCTTGATGGACACCGCCATCAGCTGTTCTTCGGTAAGGTTGTATTTATTCATATAGGCGGTTGCTATCAGGGCATAGGCTCCGGGGAAGGTGATGCCGACGCGTGATTCATACGGGGTATCGGATAAGGTGGCTAGAACGTCAGTCACTTCGGCTGTCGGCAGGTCACTCATCTTCTCCACGCCCCCCACTAGCACCACGTCGTACAGCCCGGAGGCGATGGCGATAACCCCCTCTCGCAATGCCAGACCGCCGCTGGCGCAGGCGCCTTCAAGCCTGGTGGCCGGTTTATTAACCAGGCCAATCTGGTCGGCGATAATGGGTGCGAGATGTCCCTGCCCCTCAAAGGCTATTCCAGCGGCGTTGCCCAGATAGAGCGCCTCAATATCTTTAATGTCCAAACCCCGCTCTGCGGAGTCAAGCATCTCAAGGAAGGCCTCGGTAAAAAGCTCCCGCCCTAGCTTATGCTTAAAAGTGCCGAATTTGGATGAGCCTACCCCTACTATGGCCGCCCGTCTATTCAAGCTGTGAACCATGTTATTTATCTACTCCTTTCCTCGTAATCCGCTCCTCATAATAGATTTGCATAATATAAAAATTTTGGGTTCTTTTTCAAAGCCCTCCGGTGGTCTACTGGGGGTATTCATAAAAACCCCTGCCCGTTTTGCGGCCCAGCCACCCAGCGGAAACCATCTTTTTCAGCAGCATGGGTTTGATATACCGGGGGTCTTTGAGTTCTTCGTAGATATATTCGGTGATTTGCAATACGATATCCAGGCCGATTAAATCAGCCAGTCTTAAGGGGCCCATCGGGTGCCCGAGGCCGAGAGAGACACCGATGTCAATATCTTCCTTGGTGGCCAATCCGACCTCAAACAGAGAGATGGCGTGAATAATAAAAGGAATAAGCAGACGGTTTACCACAAAACCGGGGGTATCCTGAACCACGATGATATTCTTGCCCAGGGATTCCCCGAAGCGCCGGCTTATCTCCATAGTGGCGTCGCTGGTGGCCACCGTGCGCACGACCTCAAGGAGCTTCATAACTGGAGCCGGATTCATAAAGTGCAGACTGATAACCTTCTCTGGCCGTGAGGTGGCCATGGCAATCTCAATGACCGAAAGACACGAGGTATTGGTCGCCAGGATGGTATGCTCAGGGCATACCCTGTCCACCTCGGCAAACAGGCGTTTCTTCAGGTCCATGTTCTCGCTGGAGGCCTCTATTACCAGGTCGCAGTGACCGAAGTCGCGAGCTTCGGTGGTGCCTTTGATACGCCCGATTACCGCCTCGCAATCCTCCTGCGACAGCTGGCCCTTGCTCATGCTCTTGGACAGCGTTGATTTTATGGCGTTAAGGCCCTTATTCAAAAGCTCATTATTGATTTCCAGCACGGTTACCTCATAACCTGACTGGGCGCATACCTGGACGATGCCGCCGCCCATAACCCCGCAGCCGATAACTCCGACATTATTTATATCCATAATCTTCTCCCCCTCCGGTGTTCATATTGACAGACCCTTGTCTTTAAACCGGCTCATCTGCCCTTGTAGTCCGGTTTCCTCTTCTCCGAGAAGGCCTTAATCCCTTCGTCAAAATCATCCGTGCCCATCAGCCCGCCGATTAGTGCCTGCTCAAGCTTCAGTCCCTCCTTAAGGTTCATCCCCAGCCCGCGTAACATCGCTTGTTTGGCGGCCTGGGTTGCCAGTGGCGCCTTTTCAGCGATAATCCCGGCCCACTCCCGCGCCTTGGGCATCAGCTCTTCATAGGGAACGGTCTTGTTGACCAGACCTATCCGGCAGGCTTCTTCGGCGGTAATGATAGTACCCATAAGCACCAGCTCCATAGCCTTGGCCAGTGGTACCGTGCGGGTCAGCCTCTGGGTGCCGCCCCAGCCGGGCAGTAGGCCTAAACCCACCTCTGGCAGGCCGAAACGGGCGCTGTCCGCGGCTATCCTGATATCGCAAGCTAGAGCCAGTTCCAGTCCGCCGCCCAAGGCGAGGCCGTTAATCGCCGCGATGAGTGGTTTCCAGATATTAAGCCCGCGCATCAGGGTGGGGGGGAAGTCCTCCGGGGTGTGGCGGTGTTCTTTCATAAATGACAGGGTGTTTTTGATATCGGCCCCGGCACAGAAGGCCTTGTCTCCGGTCCCGGTAATGATACCGACCAGCACCTCCGGATCATCCTGAAAGGCCGTCATGGTCTCGCACAGTTCGTTGATGGCGGCCATGCTGAGGGCGTTGTGTGCTTCCGGACGGAGGATAGTAAAGATAGCCAGCTTGCCTTCCTTAACATACTCGATCACCATTTAGCGACCTCCTTAGCTGTCCGTTATAAGCTTAATCTATTTGGATCTGACATTTCCGGCTGCGTCCCATAGACTGGTGGAAATTTGATCTAGTCATATCCTACTCCTTCTTATCATCTTGGTCAATCTCCTCAAGCGACCAACGCCTTCTCAGCAAATTCCAGCCTGATCGGCTCCTGATTGAACACCTTTGCTGCTTCCTCTATCCAGGCAATATCGGTAGCTCTCATCCTTACTCTCTGCCACTTCAACCGCTCCTCATCCAGAATACTGAAAACCATCACCAGAGCTGAGGTCTCGTTTGGGAAACGCCCTAAGACTTTAGTCCTTCTCTTAACCTCCTTGAAGACTCGTTCGATGACATTACTGGTACGGATATGCTTCCAGTGACGCT
>SDBT01014637.1_pt1 | contig 12497 bp, 10 predicted proteins | sample 2277101 | NCBI WGS metagenome assembly SDBT01 (sample SAMN10404973, study PRJNA504765) | marine sediment metagenome | isolation source: marine sediment core GS10_PC15, 103 cmbsf | place: Arctic Ocean: Southern Knipovich Ridge | collected 2010
ATTTGGAATTTGTGATTTGTTATTTGGAACATAGCGTCTTAGCGTTCGCCAGTAGGCGAATCCGCCTACCGGCGTGACCTTTGCGTGAGATATTATATAAAGTGAATTACTATGGATAGATCAATCAGAACAAAGATTATTGGGCTCACCCTTAGATTCGCTACTGCTGATGATATACCGGTTATCCTTGAGCTCATCAAGGAACTTGCCGATTACGAGAAACTCTCTCACGAAGTCATGGCTACTGAAGAAATGTTAAAAAAATCATTGTTTGGAGAGCGACCGGTAGCTGAGGTAATAATCGCCGATTATCTGATCAAACCCGTTAGATTCTCCCTGTTTTTTCACAATTTCTCAACCTTTCTTGGCAGACCAGGAATATATATTGAAGATATCTATATAAAACCGGAACACCGTGGAATGGGTATCGGGAAAACCATTCTGTCCTATATCGCCACCCTGGCGGTAGAAAGAGACTGCGGGCGGCTTGAATGGTGTGTTCTTGATTGGAATATAACTGCTTTAAATTTTTACAATGGTTTGGGGGCCCGGGCTTTGGATGAATGGACAGTTTGTAGATTAACTGGAGATACACTTTCAAACCTGTCCGGAGAATTTTAAGATATCAAACTCTATATATTAATTTTTTTGAATTTTGCTTTCTCCTACTGATTTTTCTACATTTAAATCAATGATTTTCAAAAATTATAAAATTTTTATAACAAAGAAAATAATGTTACTTTTGGTTTTATTTATATATTGTTGTGGTGATGATCAATCAATGGATAAGACTACAATCAAATCTTTGTCATTTAATCCTGAGAACAGACAATCGGTTAAACTTCCTAATATATTACAAGAATTATCCGGTCTGGCAATGACAAAAGACGGTCGTCTGTTCGGACACAATGACGAAAGGGCAGATGTTTATCAAATCAATCCCGATAATGGCAAGATTGTAAAATCTTTTTCCCTGGGCAAGAAAACACTAAAAAAAGATTTCGAAGGAATTGCGATTGTTGATGATTTATTTTATCTGGTTACAAGTGATGGGGATTTATATAAATTTAAGGAAGGAGAGGATAAATCTGAAGTATCTTATAAAAAATATGAGACCAGGCTCTCCTCCAAAAATGATGTAGAAGGATTATGTTACGATCCCGATACTGAAACATTGTTACTTGCTTGTAAAGGATATCCCGGAAGAGGTTACGATGGAAAACGCGCCGTTTATTCTTTTTCCCTTTCCAACAAAAAACTAAAGAAAAAACCCCGATTTCTTATTTCGATAAAGGAAGTTAATAATTTAACTAATCCCGGCATTGCCCAAAAATTGGGTGATTTTTTTCTGCTTACGGAAAACAGCTTTGCCCCTTCCGGAATAGCGAGACATCCGGAAAATCATTCCTTTTACATCCTTTCCTCCCAGGGAAGTACTATTCTTGAGATTTCTGCGGATGGAGAACTCAAAGGAAGGATCTTGCTCGACAAAAAACATCATAATCAACCTGAAGGGATCACTTTTGCAAAAAATCTATCATTACTGATTGGTGATGAGGGAGGAAATGGAAAAGCCAAAATTACAACATATCCTGCTACACGGAATAAATAAATATATTTCTAATTTATATATATTTTAAATCATTGAAAATCAATCCGGATTTTCATCATTAGGAACTATACCATGAAAAAATCTATTCTGTTTGTATCCTGCATGCTCTTTATGACAAATGTTGCCCTTGCCTCTGAAGCGGATTCATCAACAACAGATAAAAAAATGGTAACGGTAATTCCTGGCCCTGAATATGAAGCCGGTTGGTTACACAGAGTATTTTTTGGTTCTCAGTGGAGAAGTCTTTGGACAACACCGATCACTGTTCCTGTACTTGATATGGATAATTTTGCTGAGGGGCTAGAGCCCATTAAACGCGGCGGTGGATTTCAAACCAAATCATTACATTTTAAAGGAAATAACGGCAAGTATTATAAATTCCGCTCTATTAATAAAGATCCGGAAAAAGTTTTACCTAAATATTTCAGAGACACCTTTGTATCCGACATTGTCCAGGATATGATTAGCACCGCGCATCCCTTATCGGCAATTGTTGCTGCTCCACTACTTAATGCAGTCGACGTCCTCAATTCACAACCGCAAATCTTACAATTACCAAGTGATCCAAAACTTGGTGAATATCGTGCGGACTTTCAAAATGAATTTGGAACGCTCGCTGAAAACCCCAAAGATGATACAGATCCGGAACTTGTATTTGCCGGTGCCGACAAAATTGTAAAAAACTATAAGATATTCGAGATACTGGAAGAAGACAATGACAACCAAATCGACGTACTTGAATTTTTAAAAGCACGTTTAATGGATATTATTATAGGCGATTGGGATCGTCATATCGGACAGTGGAAATGGGCTCGATTTAAAGAGGGAGAGAAAAATAGATGGGTACCAATTCCACGAGACCGTGATCAGGTATTTTCCTTATATAATGGTCTTATCCCCTGGATGACAACGGTAGCGGTACCCCAGATCGAACCATTCAGAGAGGATTACCGACAGATTAATGATCTCACCTGGTCAGGCAGATTTCTGGATCGCAGGTTTTTGGTATCCATTGATGCTGCGGACTGGGATTCAGTAACCACATTTGTCCAGACCCGTTTAACTGATCAGGTCATTAAAGATGCGGTGCATCGTATGCCTGATGAGTGGTTTGCGAAAGAAGGAGAACGGTTAATTCATATCCTGAAAATGCGACGGGACGGACTTCCTGAAATCTCCAGAGAATATTATGAGATGATTACAAAATATGTCTCCATTTATACAAGTAATAAAAAGGAATGTGCCGAGATAAAGAGGTTGGATGATGATCGGGTTGAAGTTCTAATCTATAAAAAAGATAAGCAAACCGGTGAAAAAAGAGGGGAGCCTTTTTTCAGCAAAACTTTTCATCGTAACTATACAAAAGAAATCCGAATTGACCTGATGGGCGGAGATGATACCGCGGTAATAAGCGGTGAAGTAGACCGTAGTATTACCGTAATCGTAACCGGCGGAGAAGGGAAAGATGAAATCATCGATCAATCAGTTGTTCATGGCTATTTTTTAAGTATTACTCCCTTCTATGCCCCGGATATAAAATCGATCATTTATGAAAGCGGCAAAAAATCCAGGATAATAATGGGGCCATCCTCAAAACTGATTACTGATAAGGCACCGGAACCAAAGCCATTTAACCCGGAAACAGACAATATCAATGATAAATATGAACCACAGATTGAGGACAGAGGACATGACTGGAAAGCTGGATTCTGGGTTGGATATAATAGTAGTGATGGATTGCTCATAGGCGGAGGGCCGGTTTTATATGAGTTTGGTTATCGCACAATCCCGTATGTCTATCGAATGTCATTACTTATGGCGTATATAACCAACATTAAAACTTTTGTTCTCGATTATAAGGGTGAATTTAACACTCTGATTAAACCTCTTAGAACGAAATTAGATATACGGAAACTCACCGCTCATCTCAATTTTTATGGTTTTGGAAATGAAACAACAATAAATCAAAATCTCGAAGATCAGGATTTTTATCTTATCAGACCTGATTTATTTAACATAAACATCTCATTTGATTTTCTTTTCTCCGATAAGCATTACGTCTGGGTCGGGGCAACCTATGACAATTCTGAAGTTAAATTCGATCCCAACACCATTCTTGACACACTTCAACTGGAAAGTGCCGAACATAGAAATCAAATGGGCATAAATTTTGGTTATACCCTGGATACAAGAGATCATGAACTGACCCCGCTGAAGGGAGTGTATATTGATTTTAAAAGTCTTAATTATCCGGGATTTCTACAGAGAGACAACAAGTACAATAAAATGATATTGGATGCCAGAGCTTATATTCACAGTGAGTTTATAACTACATCATCTATCGCTTTTCGTCTCATGGGCGAAAAATTGTGGGGAAATTATCCTTTGCATATGACCGCCTTCTTAGGTGGTAGAGCTAATTTGCTTGGTTATGAGCGGCAACGTTTTTCTGGCGACGCTCTTGCTTTCGGTGCAGTTGGTTTACGAAGTTACTTATTTCCACTAAAGGTCCTGGTTCCAGCCAGATTTGGATTTTCCTTATTTGCGGAAAGCGGTCGGGTTTTTTATAATGATGAAGATTCAAAAAAATGGCATCCTTCGGTCGGTGGGGGTTTATGGCTGTCATTCCTCGGTCGACAATTGACACTCGCTCTGGCCGCGGCAAATTCATCGGAAGGAACGATTATCTATTTTACCACCGGATACTTATTCTAAAATTATTGTTTACGACCTGAATTCGAACATATTCGGAGCAATCTTCACCTGGCAAAAAAAATATAAAAAGAGGCGCATCATGAAGACTTTATTATTTATTTTTTTATTTTTAATTGTCATATTTGTGAACAGCTGTCTCACCTATCGCATGGTCGAGTACACCATTGAATTCGCCGATAAATTTGATAGTGGAAAAATTACAGTAACCTACACGGATATACGCAGTTCTGAAACGGAGGAAGAAAAACAAAAGGCGGATTTTGATGAATTAATCCAGTTATATCAGGAGGACAAATTTTTATTAGATCAGGTTGAAGAAGGTGTTTATGTACAAGAGCGACAATTATATGAAAAAGATGGGGCGATAATCGGAAGTTATTCGGGCATTTTTCAAAAAGTGATGATTGATGATAATGAATTGAAAGTTAGAAACGAAGAACGATACATCCTGTTGGATATCTCATCGGCAGAAAAAATTGAAACGAATGGAAAAATAATCCGGAGCGAAAATAATGCTCTCCTGGTCTGGCCAAAAACCCAAAAACATCTTACGATTAAAAAGACTATCACTGACTATGATAAAATTGGCTTTTCAATCATAGACTATTATCATGAGTGGAAAGAATAAAATTTGCCTAAATATGGTTTTAGATAGTTTTAAGTCGAAAAACTTTATAACTTTGTGCTGAATAACCAAAATCAGGATTTGACATGACAGAAATCGTAAAAAAATGTGAAGAATTTGTTAAAGATCACTTTGCCAAAAATATTGATTCCAAGTATACCTTTCACTCATTCGCCCATACACGAAGGACAGCAAAAAATGTAGTTCTTCTTGGTGAAAAAAGTTTTCTTTCAGCGACAGATTTGGAGATTATTGTCCTCGCTGCCTGGCTTCATGATTGCGGAATATCAGACTTATACGAAGGTCATGAAGATAAAAGTATGGAAATAGCCAAACGGTTCCTGGAAGGACAAAACTATCCGCCTGAAAATATAGAAAAAGTTATTGGCTGTATAAATTCAACAAAACCGGAAAATAAGCCCGGAAACCTACTGGAAAATATTCTTCATGATGCAAATCTGATTCATCTTGGTAAAAATAATTATTTTAAACGAAACAAAGAATTATTTAAAGAGTGGAAAAATATTTCTGGTAAATCTTTGTCAAATGAAAAATGGATTAAATTAAACATTCAATTTATTAGCGAAAATGATTTTGAGACCGAATATGCCCGTGAAAAATTTGGCGATCAGCGTTTAATAAATCTTTCAACATTACAGGAATCCCTGGAAAGATCAAACAAGATGGATACAAAATCCGGTGATACTAATAAAAAAGTCGATAACATTTTTCAACTGAAATCAAAAAGAACAAAAACACCGGATCGTGGTATTGAGACGATGTTTCGCTTAACCTCAAAAAACCATTTTACCTTAAGTTCAATCGCTGATAATAAAGCAAGCACCTTAATCAGCATCAGCGCTTTAATCATCTCAATCATCATTTCAGTTTTAGTCCGTAGACTGCAGGAAGATCCACAATTAATATTTCCTACGGTAATAATTTTAATAACTCTTATGGGTACGATTATTTTTGCTGTACTTTCCACCCGACCCAAAGTCACGTCATTTACAATATCCAGGGAAGATATTACCCAAAGAAAAGGAAACCTGCTTTTTTTTGGGAATTTTATAAATATGCCGGTTGAGGACTATGAATGGGGAATGAAGGAGTTAATGGAGGATGGAGAATATCTTTACAATAATCTGATTAGAGATATCTATTATTTAGGTGTAGTCCTGGGCAAAAAATATCGCTATCTACGTATTGCATACAATTTTTTTATGTATGGGCTCATTATCTCGGTAGTTGCCTATATTATAGCTTTTGCCATATGATTATTCTATAATTTTTTTATTTCCTCTTCACAAAATATTTTCAAATTCCGACCGGATTTTCTAAAATTTCCCTCCATTTTTTTTCGAAATAAAAGATCCACCAGCCAACCAATCAGGAATAGTCTTTTATAATGAAATTGTATCAATAAATTTGTAGCATGTTGATTTTCTTCAAATATAAAAAATGTCGTTGCTCTCGGAAAAAGAAAGCTTTTTGTTGCCCGCTCGACATACTCAATTTTTTTATCAAGACGTTTATTTTGAACAGTTTCCAACTCAATCAGACCTACAGACAAATCACAAATATGTTTTGAGCCAATTCGCAGGATCTCTTTCTCATCGTAAGTAATTTTCTTTAGACCCTCTGACCATTTGGTTCGTCGGGTTAGATCTGTAACAACCTGATAGGTAAATTCCATCGGTGTTTCAATATGGGTCATAATTTCTATTGGGTTGGGAAATTTTTCTACATCAGAAGCTGGTAATAAAGAATTTAACTGTGAGCGCAAGGAGGATAATTCAATATATTTATAGCAGACTTCACCAATATGTTCATAACTAATCTTACCCTCCTTTATCTCAGACCAGTTTAGGTGATTCTCTATCTGTGACTTATTATGAAAATTTGTATAATCTTCTGTCATCAGAAGATATTCATTACTGTCGACATCATTCTTCATCAACCGGTGAGCAAGTATTACATTTTTTCCCATCAGTTGTGTATGATCGCGAATTTTCGATATCCCGATTTCTCCATAATGAATAAAAAATTTAAGAGTCAATTTACTGACAGTGCGACAGGCACCACACTGACAGATTGTATCTCGTTCGATTACTTGCAGAAAAGTGTGGAAATTTATAAACATACTTTTGATCTGTTCACTAATCTGATCCGGCGGGGGAGGATCGCCCTCCCGATAAAACAAAATGGCATCCCCTTCAATTTCAGATACTTCCATCTTCAGATCATTCGATTGCAGGATTACTTCAAGCAATTCTTCAATGATATGCTGACTGTGCTGGATTTCAGTATCGTTTACAAAACGTGTAAATCCACTTATGTCGGGGATGTAGATTAAAGATTTATTCTCTTCGCTCACTTCATTCCTCCAGTCGGCCAGATAGAAACATCTTAAATATGATCACATCATCAATTTATGCGTATAAAAAATAATCATACATTTTATTCATTGCAATTCAAAATACATTTATCTATTTTCAATCGCATTAAATTATAACGATTTAGATAATTGATAATTCCCTTAGCAATATTTATTATTTACCACGGAGGCACACGGATTAACACAGAATATTAAAATTATAATGTAATGATATATCACACTATTAAATTTTATAAGTCCGTGTATTTATTCCGTGTTATTCCGTGGTTAATATAAAATATTTAAAAAGGAGCCAATGAAAACACTATATCTGCTTCGTCATGCAAAATCGAGTTGGAAATTTCCGGAACTCGATGATTTTGAAAGACCGTTAAATAAACGCGGTAAGAAAGATGCCCCGGCGATGGGTCGCTTTCTAAAGGATAAAGATATTATGCCGGATATTATTATATCCAGTCCAGCTGTCAGAGCGTCGATGACGACAAGAATTATCTCTGATATTCTTTCCTACCCTCTCAGCCGTGTGAAGTATTCTGATAAAATCTATGAGGCTGATACCACCTCACTTTTAAAGGTGGTTAGCAGGGTGGATGATAAATTTAATAGCACGATGCTGGTCGGCCATAATCCGGGCATGACCTATTTTGCTAATATGCTTTCCAGCGCCCGTATCGATAATATCCCGACTTGTGGTATTATTTGTACTGAATTAGATATTTCTTCATGGCAGGAAATTTTGGAAAATTGTGGGACGTTTAAATTTTTTAAGTTTCCAAAAAATCTTTAATCTTGATATACGAGAGGCAACATGCACAATAACTTATTCTATGACCGGGAACTGAGCTGGTTATCTTTTAACCATAGAGTTCTCCAGGAGGCAAAAGATCCAAATGTACCCTTGCATGAAAAAATTAAATTTATGGCCATTTTTTCATCAAACCTCGACGAATTTTTCAGGGTACGGGTAGCAGCTCTTAGGTATTTACTCACACTGAAAAAAAAATCAATAGAAAGATTAAAAATTGATCCGGCCTCTTTGTTAAAGGAGATTCAAAAAAAGGTCGACAAGCAGCAACAGGAATTAGGGGACACTTTCAGAAATATTATTATACCTGAACTCAAAAAAAACAATATAATATTAACCGATGAAAAATCCTTAAATAAAAAACAGGCTTCATTTGTCTCAGACTATTTCCGGTATGAAATATCACCTTTCCTCAGGCCTTGCATACTGGTAAGAAAAAAAATAACAATCTTTCTTCAGAATAAGGTTTTATATCTTGCGGTGAGACTTCATTCAAAAAATGAAAAGAACGATCAATCTGCAAAATCAGTAAGATCAATATATGCAGTGGTGGAAATTCCAACAATAAATTTACCACGATTTATAGAATTGCCATCTTCTAACCATCAGCGGGCCATTATTTTTCTTGATGACATTATTAGACTGCATCTGGATGAAATATTTCCCGGTTATAAAGTAAGAGATATCTATGAAATCAAATTAACCCGTGATGCTGAGATTTATATTGATGATGAATTTTCCGGTGATCTTTTGGAAAAGATAAAAAAAGGGATAACCAGGCGTAAAACGGGAAGACCCTCCCGGTTTTTATATGACGAGCGAATGCCTTCCGAGTTCCTCCAATTTCTTAAAGATTCATTGACATTGCAAAAGGAGGATCTGGTTCCTGGCGGAAAATATCATAACTTTAGTGATTTTATCTCTTTCCCCCGGCTCGGTCCAAACTCTTTACAGGATAATAAGTTGCCACCCCTCCGAATTCCTGCACTTGAGTCATCTACCAATTTTTGGTCAGCACTCTCCAAAAGAGATCATCTACTTTATTTTCCCTACCAAAACTATGATAATGTAATCAGATTTTTAAAGGATGCGGCAGAGGACCCTTTGGTACAGAAGATTCACATCACCTTATACAGAAGTGCCGCTGATTCTCAGATAATAAGTAATCTAATAAGGGCAGCAAATAAAGGAAAATCCGTCACGGTATTTGTTGAGGTAAAAGCAAGATTTGATGAAGAATCAAATATAATGTGGGCACAAAAACTGGAGGATGCCGGGATAAAAGTACTTTACAGTTTTCCCGGTTTAAAAGTGCATTCCAAACTTTGTCTTGTAAGGCGAAAAGAAGGGAAAACTATAAAAAAATACGCTTATCTGGCGACAGGTAATTTTAATGAGAAAACGGCCAAACTTTACAGTGATTTTGGTCTTTTTACCTCCGATAACAGAATTACCAGAGAGGTGGAACAGGTATTTATCTATCTTGAAAAAAAGGGAAAAGAATATAATTTTAAACATCTTTTAGTAGCTCCTTTCATCATGCGAAAGAAATTTAATGAACTGATCGAGAGTGAAATTGAAAATGCCAGAGCAGGAAAAAATGCTCGTATTGATCTTAAAATGAACAGCCTTGAAGATAAAAAAATTATTGAAAAATTATATCAGGCCAGTCAGGCCGGTGTGAAAATCCGGATTATTGTGCGTGGTATCTGTTGTCTGGTTCCCGGAATTAAAGATTTAAGTGACAATATTGAAATCATCAGTATAGTGGACCGATTTCTGGAGCATACCCGGATTTTTATCTTTTACAACAATGGCAGGGAGAAATATTTTTTAGCTTCAGCCGACTGGATGCGTAGAAACTTATTCCGGAGGATAGAAGTTGCTTTTCCTATTTATGACAGTAAAATAAAAAAAATGATAAAAACTATATTTGAAATTCAATGGAAGGATAATCAAAAGGCACGGTGTATAGATAGATTACAGAAAAATGAATACATTAAAGCAGGTTCAGAGGAAAAGGTAAGATCTCAAACAGCAACTTATGAGTTTCTAAAAAATCAATAATAATTTATAACCCACCCCCTCTTTCCCCCTCCCTAATCAGATTAGGGAGGGGGATTAAAGGGGGAGGGTTAGCAAAATTTAAAAAGATAAAATATGCTTCTTAAGATACTGTTCGATTTGCGCAAATCCGTCAGCGATAAAATCAGCCTCATGTAAATAATCTTTTGTTAAAGTGGTTGTTACTGCAAGAACTTTCATTCCCGCTTTTTTTGCTGCCTGAATGCCCATCGGTGCATTTTCAATTACCAGACACTGTGCCGGCCGAACTCCCAAGAGTGTTGCTCCTTTGAGGTATGGTTCAGGATATGGTTTTGTTCTCTTCACATCGTCTGAAGTGACAACTGCTGAAAAATACCCGTCAAAATACTCATTGACAATTTGACTGACCCGGTCACGATAGCCACCGGTAACAACCGCCATTTTGATATGTTCTTTCTTTAGAAGATCTAATATAGATAATAATCCTTCATAAAATTCCGGCTGAAACTTATTGTTATAATATGCTACTTTATCATCCAATATTTGCTGTCTAAATTTTGGGTCGATTCCGTATTTATCTGTGAGAATTTCAACGACAGCTTTTACACCTCTTCCTTCCAGTTGATAAAAATCCAATTCCTTCACCAAGGCATTATAACGACGAAAGGCATGTTGCCATGCCTCCAGATGTTGTTCCATACTTTTTAGAAGGACCCCGTCAAGATCGAATAAGACAGCCCTGATATTCACTGGATTCCTTTCTTTTACTGCTCCATTTATGTAATTCAAACAATTGGTTTTCTTTTTTTACGATATCTCTGAAAAAGATTGGCATCAAGTTTTTCCATATACGCTTCTTGTTCCCAGATAATGCCTTTCTCCTTCGGCAGGAACTCCCGAACATATTCGGCAATGTACAGGCATCTGACAAAATGACGATATTTTTCCGAGGCATAGTACTTAACCTGTAGGATTCTCTCATTTCTTTCCTTTTGTTGCATCACCTGAAAAAACGGCGTGTCTTCTACCCAAACAAGCCAGCTTCTGTACCAGGCTTCAAAGGGTACCAACCATACACCCACCTCACCTTTTCCGTGAATTGAACGTAAGCGGCCATAAAGATTTCTTATTTGTTCAGCACCGATATCTTCTGAAAGAATTTCATTACCACCGAGAAAAACAGTCTGAGACAGAGTGGCCATTCCCCGATCTTCCTCACCTAGAATAAAATGACATTTACTCAGAAAAATTCTTGCCAGAAGATTATCAGGTTCCCTGTTAAGCACATCGGTTAGATTTTCTTTTGCCGTTTCATATCTTTCCTCAATAAAACAAAAAACGCCTGTTGCAATATCAAATGAGACCGTCTGTTTCGATGACAGAAATATTTTTGCGTACAATCGTTGCATGATATGGTATGCATATGAACTGAGTTTATTCTCATTCATTTGTTTACGCAATTTTAACCAGGATTCAAATAATTGCTGAGGTTCCGAAATTTGCGCCGAGAGGTACTCTGTTATCATTTTTTTTAAATCATCTGCCGCCTGTTGCCAAATTGGTGCACCGGTTATTTTTGCATAATCCTGCCATTTTTTAATGGCATTTTCATAATTATGATCAAAAAATGTACTTTCAGCTTCCTCGACAAGATTGTCGAAAGAAGACCATATGGAAACCTGATTAATTTTTTCTTCCATGGTATAATTATTTGTTTAAGCTATTCCTTACCCTATACTGGAAAGACCCCGAGATTTTATATTCGACTAATTGCCACTCACAATTTAGAAATATTGAAAAATTTTGTTTGTCCGTTTAAACTCTTGGCTGTGACAGTCGTTCCCTAATTATAAAATTCTATTAAAATTAGTGACTATTTGATACGATCTCTTGAGAAACAACAATTTGATCTTTACCATGCCTTTTAGCATAATAAAGAGCCTGATCAGCCGCATTTATTAAATCATCCCTTGAAAATGATTTTTTTATACACGCCAGTCCCGCGCTAAATGTAAAAGAAATTTGTTCGTCTTTAAAGGTTATGACTTTATTTTTTATTTGAATACGGATTCGATCGATGAATAGTCTGATATTTTCGGCTTTATCCCCGCTGGCGATTATCGCAAACTCTTCACCACCATAACGAAAAGCTGAATCTTCCTGACGCATATTATTCTGGAGTATGCCCCCAAATACCCTTAAAACTTCATCACCTGCCTGATGACCATAAGTATCATTCAACTTTTTAAAATCATCCAGGTCTAACATTACTAGTGAAAAATGAAGATTGTTCTCC
>SDBT01014638.1_pt1 | contig 12497 bp, 14 predicted proteins | sample 2277101 | NCBI WGS metagenome assembly SDBT01 (sample SAMN10404973, study PRJNA504765) | marine sediment metagenome | isolation source: marine sediment core GS10_PC15, 103 cmbsf | place: Arctic Ocean: Southern Knipovich Ridge | collected 2010
CTTTTGATGTCAATTTGAACTTCAGGCTCGGCAGAAGAAACTGCAAGACCTTCAACATGACCTAAAAGAGCAAGATCACCAGAACTTGATTCAATTAGTTCAAATGATTTACCAAATCCTTTGGAATTGGCAGCGGCATCTACGTCTATAGCAAATTTTAAGCTATCAGTAGCAGTGCCTTCAGAAGCAGTAATGCCAGAAGGCAGTAATCCATTAAGCTCAATTACTAATGCTCCAATATCACCATGTGAACTACCTAGAGCTACATTTGCAACAGCTCCACCGTCTATTCTGATGTCGAATTCAGCAGAATCTAGGGGAGCTCCAAAAGAATTAATTACTGAACCAGTAATTTCTGGAGTAGCCTCATCAATTGACTGACTGATCTGATAATTGTATTTATTACCATCTAATCCAAAGTTTTTGTCTTCGATTGTTCCGTATGCTGTTGCAACGGTGGCCGAAGCTTTGGTGCTTGTATTTGTTTTAGCAATATATATTCTGTTAGCAGATCCAGTGATGTTTGCATCTGCACTAGGAGATGATAATGCCCTAAAAGCATCAACAATTGGTCCGGCTATGTAAATAGATTCAACCCTATCTGCCTGATCAGGTGTAAAAAATTGATCTTTTAACAAAGCTCCATCATTTACATCTATTCCTTGCGAAGCAGGTCCGCCATCAGCTTCACCGATAATTATGATATTACCAGAACTAGCGACGCCTACAGGTGTAGATTTGACTTTAATGTCAAAATAAGCACCTGGCCTGTTCGTATTAATGAATGACGTAGTTATTCTCTGTGCCATCTTTCATATCTCCTTTATAACTTATAGCCGAAATTTGTAATTCCCTTATCAAACAACTCTACTTTTGCAAAGCCAGCAGCCTTGCAATGAAGCCATAAGACATTCTCCATATCGCCACTAATATTTAGCTTTCTTTTGAGTTTAATAAAGTACTTTTTAAATTCTTTTCGTACTTCACTGTCTCTAAGCTCTCTTTTGGGCTTGGTGAATGTTTGCACAGGGTTTTTATTCTCAATATTTTTCTTTTCAATCATCTTAATAGCCTGCCTTGGCCCCAGGGCCTTTAGCTGGTTCTTGAGGCTTGTCAACAGGCATTAGGCCTTGCTTTCCTTGTGCCTCTTTTTTTGGAGATACACCTAAGTATTTTTCCATCTTCTTATTCTTCTGCATACGTTTTTTTTGCTTATCGTATGCAAGTTGTTGTTTCTCTTTAGGTGTAATCATTCTCTTCTGCTTCATTCTATCAGTAATAGAGGTAGGTTCTTGAGGAGCAGCTACTGTAATACGTCCTACGGGCTCTGCTTTTTCTAGCCTGTCTTCTTTATTTTCAAGAAATTTTCTGAGTTTTCCCAAACCTTTGTTATCTTCAGACTTTTCAAACTCTTTTTTGTACCCTTTGTCCTCTTTTTCGTCTTTTTTATAATCATCAGAAGCAGCGTCTTTAATTACTTTTTTAGATTCCTTAATTTCTGCCTCATCATCAGCGTCTCCGCCTTCTTCATCAGCTTCTACAATGTCAGTGTCTTTTTCGTCAGCCTCATTCTCAGCAGCATCATGCTCTTTTTCTTCTTCAGCACCCATGCCTTCTTCATGTTCAGGGCCATCTTCATTATCGCCTTCAACAGCTTCGCCATCTTTTTTCTTAGCTTTCTTCTCTCCAGAACCTTCGATATCGGCCTCAGCCAAATATGCTGGACATTCAGCATCGTCGTTGTTGGGCTCTTCACCATTCTCTACTTCGTGAGAGGAGTTAGCCTTGGTTAGTTCGTTTTTAGAAAGCATCTCATGCGCTTTGGCCAATATGGCGGTAGCGGCATCTTCAGCAGTATATTTTTTTTCATCGCTCATGCTATGATCTCCAGTATCTAACTACTTAAAGATTGTCATTGTTAATTAGTTTTGATCCAATCCTGGGATTGGCTCATCTTTGCATATTTTTTGTACTCTTTTTTTCTTACACATCCTCTTAAGCTTACTTACACCTTTTTCTTGTGATTTCGATGACTTAGAGTCTTTTTTCCACATCACTTTATCGGTTTTAGTAGGTAAGCCATCTGGATCAACTTGTGCTACATAATTTGGATCAAGGATATCTTCAACAATTCTGTCGGTTTCTTCCTTGTCTTTTTTATTTTTTAAAGTTTTTAAAATAGATTTATATATAGCCTTAACGAGAGTTTTCATTTCCTCTCGCTCTTTCTCGGTCTTCCTAAGTACTTGTTTTTTATCATGTTTCATATAAAACTATCCTATACCTTTAAAGATTGTCATTCTTCGTCAATAGTTATCCAAGGAGAACATTCGTCTTCCACACCTTCTGGTGCATCTTGGCTTATTACCTTCAAACCCTGTTTCAATTCGCCAGTAGCATCGCCATCTGACAACGTAACTGATTCGATTATTCTCATTGGTGTTTTGATCCAACTTTCCTCTACTTGTCCGCTTAATATGACCCAACGAGAATATACATTCTCTATGTTAAAAGCATCGTTTCTGATAAGATCTGTAGACCTAAGTCTCGATAATTGGAAATTGTTGGCTTCAAGAAGACCTTCTCTGTATCTGAAAAGAGCGTATTTGACTACAGCGTGTAGAAAAATAAGAGTAGACGGATCGCCTTGTGTATGGCATCCTATATTATAAGTTTCTTGAGAAATAGCCCTCTCTCGTCTTGCCTTGTATAGTTGAAAGTTTGGTATTACAGCTACTTGTTTAGGGAGGTCTGCTCCGGCTTGAATTCTAAAGCTGTGGGGAGCTATTTTTTCTATAATTTCAAAGGCATTTCCAGTGTCTGGGTCAACGGCCATCATACCAGCATTAATGAATAGGTATTCTTCAATATCTTCAGGAACTTCTATTATTCCACTAGTTTTGTCGTAGGAAACTGGGTTAAAAGGAGGTATAATAAATTTGATGGTTTTACCAATATCTGATGGGTCAAGTTCTTCAACAATTACAGATAGGTCTCCTAGAGTAGCAAGATCTTTATCTTCTACAGACTCTCCTATAGATATGGTGACACAGGGAAAGTCTTGTTTATCTACTCTGTGTCTTAAATATACAGGAATTTTTTGGTTTAGAATGAACTCTCTAGCTCTGGCTACTTCTTTAGCGCCATATTTCTTAGCTAGCAGTGGGTTTTCAATCAATACACGAAATACGTCATCAATAACCCATGGGGTTTTACGCATATCATCAATAGCCAATTCGATAGCCGTCTTGATAATAAGGTCTCCAGGAAATATACCAATTGTGTCATTAAATTCAGTCATTACTTACCGTACTTTTCTGTAGTTGCTGGAAGTATCTCTCTTTCCCATACTTCCAAGGCCCAATCAAAGGCTTTATCCATAAGCTTATCGCCAGCTCTACCTGGATGAATCCACAGGCCTTCGTTCCTGTGTTTTTCAGTAATTATACGAAACGTCATTACATCTCTTCTAACATTACCGCCCTTATCCTTAGTTTGGTATACCGATATCCCTTCAGTTAAAGCACCTTTGTGTTCTGGTTTCTGTCTGGCACTGCTAGGGTTTCTAACAGTATGTAGCCTACCTAGTCGTGGACTGCCATCTTCATTCTTTTCAATCTTACGCCAGTTAATACCTTCTTTTTTCAAAGCATCTTTAATTTGATTAGCTAGAGCTTTGGCAGATTGAGATTGCTCAGTTGGATTAACATTATGTTTAAATGGTATAATTGCGTATTTTTCACCCTTTGCATTGGTTTTGGCTGATTTACCATTAAGTAATTCTTCCATAAACCCAGATTTACGACCCTCTTCAATCCACATGGCCGGTTCTTTTAGGGTTACTACCCATAGATTAGGCATAGGATTACTGAACTCTACATTGTCCGTATACATTTTGGACAGTGAACTCAGACTGTCTCTAGCTAATTCCAAGGTTTTAGCGTGAGTCATAGCAGCAAGGTTCTCGGCAGATTTAGTAAGATCTTCTTTAACTTGCTCCTTTAAATGACCAAATTCATCTGAAATGGTTTGTACATCAATATCAAATTTCAGGTCAGCCATTACTCATCGCCTCTATAAGCGCCTTCTCTTTTACCGCTATGCGGTGTGTGGCTTTTTTTTCTACCCATACGAGGACTATGTTTAGGTCTAGCTTTCAAGCCAGCTTTATTGTAATTTTGAGCAATTGGATCGCCATCCCAATCTCTAGAAAAACCAGTAGTACCCTGTCTCCAGGATGTTTTACCAGTAGTACCGTCTTTTACCTTACGTTTTCCGCCCTTGATAGCGCCAACTGGGTAGTTGGGTCTGGTAATATGTTTTGTTGCTTTATCTGGCAGGGATTTGGAGACAAGCCCCTTGGCCTGCCTTACGGCTTTTTTTCAGGTGGTTTTCCCAATCCTTCTTCTTCCTCTTGCTCAGCATCTTCTGCGATTTCCGCCTCTTCTGCTTCTTCAGCTTGAGGGAATCCTTCAGCCATTTCTTCTTGAGCTTCAACTTCTGCAATATCTTGTTCAGGTGCATACCCTAGTTGTTTAGCCATTTCAATCATAGCTCTTAACATGGTGACGGTAGCTTCATACATCTCTGGACTTTGCTGTCTAGCCTGCTCTAATATGTCTTTGTTTTGTTTAAAAATCATTAATGCTGATCTGATGTCATCTTTAAGAACTTCTTCTCCCTGCCCTTCACCGGACTCTTCCATAGGAGCTTCTTCTCCTTCTCCTTCTCCACCTTCCATGTGTCCATGGATCATGTCAGCCATAGCATTATTATAGTCGTAGCCCTCTTCTCCTTCAACAGCTTCTTCCTGATCGCCTTCCATTTCTGGAGCAATATCGTCATAAGGACTTGGCGCTTCTGGCTCTTCCATAGGCATAGCATTTGGATCTTGCATAGGCATAGCATTTGGATCTTGCATAGGCATAGCATTTGGATCTTGCATAGGCATAGCATTTGGATCTTGCATAGCAGGGTCTTCAATCATTTCATCAGGATTGGTCATCTCAGCAGCTTCGCCTTCAACCCCTGCTTCTTCAGCGGCTGGATCGATCTCTTCACCTATAGCTTCTTGACCTTGATCTGCACCAAAATCTTCACCATCAACTTGACCGTCTATACCTTCTTCGGCTAATTCTTCATCGGCCTCGATATTATCGGGGTCCACGTCATCTTCTTCACCTTCAGCGGCATCATGCTCAAATTCGGCTTCTGCTGACATATCTTCTTCATGCTCAGGTTCTTGTGGGTGTTTACTACCCATCTCCTGATCAGATGCTTCAGCCATTTCGGCCTGATCTTCCATTGCTCGTGGATCTTCAATGCCTGCATCTTGCTCTGCGCCCATATCGGCTTGCGCTTGAGCCTCTTCTTCAGATGGTAATTCTTCTCCACCCTCTTCAGCTGACATTTCTTCATCTGTAGCTTCTGGAGCCATTTCGGCTTCATCTTCATCAGATATATAGTCATCAATTTGTGGTTCGTAATGAACTACTTGATTTTTTCCGTTTAATTTACCATAAATAAGGGCTTTAGAAGCCTCAGACATAGAGTTACCAACACCTACAGTTAAGGCATGGCCAGACATATTTTTATAATCTTCTCTTATTTGTTCTAATTCTTGAAGGGCTGATTCTGGAATTCCATAGATACCCTCATCTCCAGATGAACTTACTACTTCACCACCGTGAGCTTCAGCCCACTCTTGGATCATCCCGTGGCTTTGATTAATAGCATCACTTGCCGATCTGAGATCTTCGTGGTTATCATCAGCAATAGCCTGACCGATTCTTTGGCCTACATCGTCTCCGTTTACTGCAATATATATTTTAACCATTATATCTCCAATTACTTGTTTTTCAATGCATCCAATAGCATTTCGATGTTATCTATATCGAAAGATTTAGGGAATTTTAAATTAATCTTGCCATTGTCTGATTTTTCAAATTTAATCTCTTTATTGTGAAACTGTCCATAACAAATACACAGTTTAATAGCTTTTTCTTCATTCTTGTGTAAAACCGTGTCGCAATCTGGACAACTTACTTCACCTTTATCTAGTTCGACAGGCTCTTCTCTACGTTGTTCTCTACTCTCTAAAAATTCACGAAGCCTGGATTTCTTTGCTTGTTCCATAGATTCTTCTTCCTTTGATTCAGAGCTAGCCATTATATGGTCATGTAATCTGTCTTTTATAACCTTGTCAATTGCTTCTCTTTCCGATATCCTTCGGTCAACAACATCTTGTATGAGACGATTCATCATAAGTTTTTGATCAATCATATCTTGAAGTTTGTCTATTTTCTCAGTCTCATCTTCTCTAGGAGCTTGTTCTTTGATTTCATCCAACAGAGCCATGTCGTATAGCTCAAATGTGCTTAAAAGTATCAATCCAACAGAAGGTAACGCCCTGTTCTTAAAATGAGTTATTCTGGCACCATCTTGGATTATCTCACCAGTATAGCTATCTGGACCTTTCTTTTCGGCCATCATCTTAGCACCTGGTGCAAATGGAAGTTCTAATTCAAAGGGTTCACCTTCAACTCTCCACTTTAAATGAGCAAAAAGGTATGATAGAATAGCACGAGGCACAATTTGCAACGCAATCTTGATTTCCTCTGGAGCAACACCTGTCTGGCTTCTGGTGTTGATTATAGCACCAACTTCAGATTTTGCCAGTTCATCCAGGAAGTCATCTCCAAGAATACTCTCGATGATATCTATGTCCTTCTTACTGATCATTATATTAATCTCTTACACGTTGATGTGAAATATCGCTGTCTTCGTCTACTAAGAAACCTACAGTAGTTACACTATTGTGCCATCTACCTGTAGAAACAACAGATCCAGCAACAATGGTTACAGGTCCAACTGTTTTAGTGGCTACTTTTTTCCATTTTTCAGCATCAAAAGTACCTTCAATACCATCTTGCATAGCAAGATAAATATCCGTGCTTTCTGTAACAATATCGCCTTTTTGATACGGTTTATTCGGAGTCGAACTATATACTCTACCTATTAAATCAAGAGTATAAGACGTTCCGGTAATCTTAACAAGCTTACCAGAACCTATATTTTCAGCTCCTGCGACGGCTCTGGTTACAACAGGTTCGATAATTATAAATTTACCAGCACCGGCAGCATCGTTCCATCCGGCGGCTGATATGATATCTAGATCGATATCATTAGCTCTGATCCTTCTTTTTGGACGTTTTGCGTTTACTCCCATGTTTTTCTCCTATATATTCTATATATTCTATATTTAAAGATTGTCATTCATAGACCAGTCTAATTTGTCTGATTTTTTTAGGTTGTCTTTTGCCTTTAAAAGCTGTAAATTACTGTGATGATTAAGTTTTATTAAATCACCTTCATTTTTGGCTGTAGATATCGGCACTATATGGTCTATATGGACCTTATGTGTATCGGGGTTGTATTTCTCGCCGTAGTTGTTTTCAAAGGTTTTACTTAAGTGGCCCATGAAGAAATCCCATGATTCTACACCTAGAATATCCTTTGTTTTGCTTGTTTTAGTCAGACTCTTTCTTTTAAATGCTGTTGCAATATTTCTTCTCATGCTAGAAGCCATACGGAACATAGGGTCTTCTTGTCTTTTTTCTCTCACGTAGTCTCTTTGGTATTGTTTTGATTGTTCTTTGTTATTTTCACGCCATTTTTTATTTCTTACAGATACCCTATCTTTATCTGCTATATAGCGCTTTTTATGGTAAGCAGACATTTTTTCTTTATTTATTTTACGATATTCTCTGTGGTAAGCAGCTAGTTTTTCTTTGTTATTTTTACGATATTCTACATAATATTCTGCTTTAGTCATCTGAAAAATTCCTTATATCGACACGCACTTGGGTGTCATTGGGGTCTATTTTTTCAGTAGGTTCTGGAGCAGTTCTCTCAGTAAATGTATCTACATTACTGTCTTTAGCATCGCCTCTGACCTTTGAATGGTAGATATACTCACGCTGTATAGTGGCGTGATAGGGTAATCTGACAGGATCTGAGCTTGTATCGGTATTTGTGATCCTAATTTCATTTATTAGTTGTTGTATATACCAAAAAGCATTGTAAGTGTAACGTATTGAATATACTCGACCTTCTCCTGTTTCTGGGTCTATTCCAGGGTTGTCTCTACCTCTGATCCATTTAATATTTCCATCGCTTATTTTAAAATGCTTACCCTGTGTGTACTCTATACCTTGAGAGTCTTCTAGGAAATCTACTGATAAAGCCGGAAATTGTAAGAAATCCGAACCTTTAGGGTTGAAATCAGCCCTCTGGTAGTTGTCCACTTTTAGAGCAATGTCTTTGGCATAAATCCTATCACCTGGAAGTAGTGATATATCGGTTTTCTTGGTGCAGGTTTTGTCATAAGTCTTTGGAATAACAAGACGAGCGGTACTGTTGTCATATATCCCAGCTTCAGCAGCTCCACCAAATTGGTGCTGGTGAGAGTTTCCCACAATAGTACCTGTGAATTCACCTATTTTCTTGTAAATAAAGCCATTTTCAGATATAGTATCTAAAGAATCTGGTCTACGATAGTCGCCACGGTCTTTTAAACCAATGGGAGAAGGTATGGCGGCAAAATGTTCGAATATCACGCCTCTGGCTTTTGCAAATTGCTCCTGGACTTCCAGGTTAAATTTTACATCGGGTAGAGGAATGCCTGATGGTATAGCTTTTACTTTATTGTTTTTACTCATCTTAATCCTTGCTACAAAATATTATAGCCAGCCTTTTTCAATCTTAGAAAGGTTAAGTTCAGCCATCTTGTCTCTCATGGCCCTTGACATAGCTTCAGCGGTTTTTTTATCAGATTTGAACATATCGCTTTTGAATTCATGTTTTTTTAGAACTAAAGCATTACCTCTGGCTTCTGCTACATATCTACCTAGGGTAATGCCTCTTTTGTACAGAATAAACTCTAACTTGTTGTTTTTACTCAAAGTATATAGCTCAACGCCACTTTCAATGGCACTTGCAGGTAAATATTCAGTCTTGTTTTCTACATCTTCAAGTCTATCGCTCTCAGATTTAGCAAGAGAGGGCTCAAAATCAGACCCAAAGTCTTTAGTTAATTGATGGGCTACTATGGCTTGGTGACTGCCGCCAGCTAAAGCCTCGGCTTTATTTCCAGATTTCTTCTTTTTGCCAATAGCAACATGGAATCCACCATGAGTCTTGACCATCTTTACGTCATCCCCAAATAGCTTTCCAATAACTTTTATAGAATCTACTTCACTTGGTAAAATATCCACTTCACACTCCTTACGCTTATATGTAAAGATTGTGATTTTTTACTTTTAATGAACCAGAGTGCTGTGATTTCGCATAGTTAAGAGGTAAATGACGAATCTTCTCTCACATTCATAGAGATCTATTAATTCGTCATATTTCTTGAGTTCCTTTTTGGTTAGGAACGGAATGAGTTGGCGCTTTTCGCATATAATCCTACTAACCATGGAGGTTAGCTCGAAATAGTCCATGGAACTTGCTACTGCTTTATGTGCCATTTTGTCTTCATAATTCATAAGTATCTCTCTACTAGTTTTTTGTAGTGCAGTCTAAGCACTTTACTCTTACTATGGTAGCATGTCCAGGCGTCATCTGCAAGTTCTTTACATATACGCTTTTTCTGATTCATAAGTCTAAAGTGCCAATCTACACAATATTCAAGATCGTTTTTTAATTTGACAGGATCTATCTTATTTGCCACTATTGTGTTTACATGAAATTGGAACATACAGATATCAGAATAACCTCTTAACACATGCCAAGATTCTTTACATGATTCTTCTTCACATTCTTTTTGAAATTGTATTATATTCTGTTGTCTATGGCGTTCTTTAAGAGAAGTTTCTTGCATACCGATGGCTACTGCAAGATTTGCGTCGCCTTTATATTTTTTGGACTTATTGTATATAATATTAGACAACTTCATAGCCTTTTTAAAGGACATATTTGGACGTAACTCTTTGATTTTACAGTATACTTTATGTTTTTGACAATCAATCTTGGCAAATATACTAGTCGAGAACAATAATGTTATAAATAGTAGTGTTTTCATATTGTTATATACCACAAAATCTATAGATATTTGAAGGTAAAACCCTTATGTTGTTTAAAAGTGCCCTTTAAAACCCTATATACAGATCTCGGATCTAAGTTCAATTCCTTACACATATCTGTAATTGATTTGAACTTTTTATTTAATTCTATACAAAGTATGGGTTTTGAGTTTTTAGTAGATATTTTGCCCTTAGCTTCTTCCGTCCAAACTCTGTTTTTATTACTTAAAGCTAGTTCTGGTCGTTTTTTGCCGTACATGCCGTGTTTTTCTCCACGTCTGTTTTTAGACCATTTTTCCTTTAGTTCTTCAGAGTGGGTTTTATTATAAAAACTATTATTTTTACCCATTTGTCTATCGGAACACTTTTTTCTAATAGATTCGTGAAACATTGGCTGATCTTCTCCGCCAAGGGTTTCGTTATACCCTTTTAAATAGGTATTTTTATGTAATATCCATAGTGCTTCTTTTTTGCGTAGATCTGTTATATTTTCACATGAGTCTATTTCTTCTATTGTAAAATTATCTTTACCGTATTTTTGAATAGCTTTGCTTATAGTTGTTTTTCTATTAGATCTACAGTGCTCTTGGAATCTTTCTTTTATAGGTCTAGTTGTAAGACCTACGTATTGCTTGCTATTTATATTATTGGTTATTACGTATATTTTCATATGCTTCTCTGACTTTTTTAACGTGCCAATGATCTTTAAGATTGGTACCTTTTTTGATTGCTCTTTTCGTACCGGTAATTCCATTTAACCATGCCATCGCTATTTTATTTACATCATGGCCAAAATGACTAACAAGTCTATCATAATGTTTATTGGCAACTAGTTCTTCTAATTCTGGATGCTCCGCTACCTTGTCATGAAAAACATCGCCTTTCAATTTAGAGATATGGCTGTATTTAGCGGACAAGTCTTTATCGCCTCTGATTGTTTCTCTCATAAGTAAAGGTGTTATTCCGTACTTACCATATGCACGTTCTCCCTGGTGTATACCAGCAGCTGGGAGTCTGGCGTGAGAGGTGTTTTGACCTCCAGATGATTCAACCTGCATAATAGCATTTAAAATGTGTGGTTTATTATTCTCTGATTCTTGATGCTGATCGTGGTTGATAGTTTGTTCTACTTGTACAGGAGCTTTGTGTGTGGTATCCTGAGCTTGAACTTTTGGAGCCATAGATGCAACTAGGGCTACTCCAGCTATTCCAGCTTTTATCTTCCTAGCCATGTCAGCTTTTTGTATAATCTCAAGCCTCTCAAGATGTTTACCAGATACAGAAGAATATTCCACTACAGGCTCGTCTCTGACAAATGATTTAAGTATATCAAGTCTTTGTAGATGTCTGCCGCTTACCGGACCTGCTTCTTCTACGTGGCCCAACATGTTTTTGATAAGATCAATATTATAGCCAGCTCTCTTTCTGGTGTCGATAGATCTTGAGTTTTTGAATATAATTTCAAATTTAACCAAGTCATTAACTAAATCTATTTGATGTTTCTTTATTTTCGGGTTAAGTTCTAATACATGGCCATCATGATAGGCAGTCTCATGGCTCACGGCTGGTTTACTTAAATGAGTATCGTATCCGTGAGATGATTTCTTACCTTCTTGCATTGTTTTCAGTGAGCTTTTGAGATAATCTGGATCTGAAGCTTTACCAGTAGGGCCGCTAACTAAACCTGCACCCCATTCTTTATCTTTTGAGTATCCAATCGCTCTCTCTTTGTGTTTATTTGCTAAATTAGTGTGATGTTTTATATATTCTTGTGCTTTATTCCTTATTTCAGGTGAATTAGCACTATTATTTGCATGATTTGTAAAAAGATCGGTAGCTTCATTGTGATAATCTAAAGCACTGTCGTGTTGTCCAGCTAGTGTCTCAAATGTATTTTCACTGGCCTTATTGAAATGGTTCTCTCTAGCTTTATCTGTAATAGCTAACTCATTATGTTTAGCTGGTGTAAAGCCCATTTTTCTAGGTATTTTTTGATAGCTATCTTTATATACACTATGGACTGTATCTCCACCTGTATGTGAAGCTTTAGAGTCAGGCGAATGTGTAGATATTCTCTCAGCACCGTGCTTCTTAGCTTGTTTAGTTATATGGTTGATAAGATTCTCACGCCAATCTTTATGTACATCAGAGATGGCTTTTACGTGATTAGCCTTCTTCTCATCTCCATTGTCTTTTAGATATTTAGTAACGGTTTTTCCGAAGTCAGACTGGACTTCATCTATAAACCAATGTTTAGGATCTGTTGTGTCAACCCTAGCCCATGCTATGGTGTTGTCTCTAGTAGGGTGTCCAGACTGTTTAGATACAGATTGTACTTTTTTAAATGTTTCGTATAGTTCTGGATCTTCTTTTAAAGGAGCTAGCGACTCATCAGAATGATCAAGTCTGAAA
>SDBT01014639.1_pt1 | contig 12497 bp, 10 predicted proteins | sample 2277101 | NCBI WGS metagenome assembly SDBT01 (sample SAMN10404973, study PRJNA504765) | marine sediment metagenome | isolation source: marine sediment core GS10_PC15, 103 cmbsf | place: Arctic Ocean: Southern Knipovich Ridge | collected 2010
GAAAGGCATTATATCGTAATTTCCCACCATACAACGAACCATGACCGAGGAAATCGATACCGCCGCCACCTTCTACATCGAACTGGCTGTAACCGGCATAAAGTTCGAGTCGCAGTTTTGGTCCCATTATCGGCAAATCGTAACTGCCGAATATAGAATACCTGTCCTCCATACCCCTTTCCCAGGGGGCCTGATAAAACACTGTGAACCTGTCATCTATACCCAAAAGGTTCGTATTAATAAGACCAATTCTGGGAGCATATCGCCTGTCCTCAGTACCGGAGTTATCTACTTGCACAAACCAATGCCAGGGATTTGCCTCGTAAACGTTATAACCTACAGAGAGGGTATCTGGTTCTGTGCCTTTTGACACAGTTGCTGAGATGTATCTGTCCGGGTTGAGGTTGAGAAGGTTAATAAAATCTTCCAATTCCTTTTGTTTTCCCACCTCTCCAATACGGATAGGTGACCATTCCTGTAGGAAAGAATCTCTGAGATACCCTTCTTCAACTCTCTCATTTTCCGGGGTATAGTAACTTGTTGTAACCGAAGTAACCGTAGCTTCGGTAATGTTTATGAGTAAAATCTCGTCTCGCAATCTTCTGCCTTCCTCAAGCGCTTCTGGCGGAACAGCCACGAATATCCCGGAATAACCCTTGCCTCGGTAGACCGAGAGAATACATTGGGTAAGCCCCCGAATAGTTCTTGCAGAAATCTGACGAGGCTGGCCAGGACTTTCGATTATGTCACGCAGCGTCCTGAAATCATAAAGATAAATGCTTTCAGCCTCTTGCAGTGGCACGTCAGAAGTGTTATACACCAAAGGAATGTTTGACAATAACTCTTCAGTTGTTATTAGGGTGTTGCCAATAATCCGAAGTTCTTTTGCGGTCATGAGGGGACTCGTATCTTCTGGCAAATCCAGTTTTGCAATTTCTTCGCGGCTGATTTCCTCAGCGGCTTTCTCCCTTTCTTTAATTTTCTCCTCCTGTCGCATCTTTTCTTCGAGCTTCAACTGAGCTTCGGTTTTAGTAGGTTCAGGTTCTGCAACAGTCTGAGCCATTGCAGTTCCTACAGCAACACAAAACACAATACAACATAGAAAAGTAAACCATTTCATTTCTCTCATCCTTACGTAGCCATTCATAATAAATCTCCTAAAAGTAAATTAAGCTTGCTTACAGATTCCCTTCTCCAAACAAACCCCACAAAACTCTCTTCCGTGATTATGGGACAAGTGTTGCACTTGCAACTGGGGAGATATTAGCATAATTTATTATTATGGCTACTAATTTTTTGCTCCTCCTTTAAATAAAATTTTGCATGGATTTACCCGTGTACCCACCACCTCCGAAAAGCGAGTGTGACACTGTTTCGGTTTTTCGTATTCTTCTTAATATTAGCAGATTCCAAGTAAACGTCAAGAATAAAACTCCCTAATCTGCCTACCTTGCCCATATTTACAGCCCCTAAGGCCCATTTTTTGCCCTTTTTTTACCCTCGAAGACATAAATTTTTTTGTAGGGCTGGAAGGTTAGCAAGGCAGGATTTCAATCTTTCTGTGTTGCAAGTAGCCGCCCGCCGTGTTTTTACTCCGCCTTTTACAGCTTATAACAAATTCAAGTTTTTCTCTTAAATTACATACTTTCTACTATTTTCAATTACTCTGTCCGTTTGTTTGGAAACATCCTGCACATATCTTGTAGCCATTTTCAGATTAGCATGGCCAAGCAATCGTGGAACTGCGAATAGGTCTCCTGATATAGCGGCAACAGATGCCTGGAAATTGTCATCCACCAAAATATTCCTCTTTTATTATTTCATCCTCATGCGGATCGAGAACCATAGAATGAACTTCGATATCAAACCATTCCAAAAAAGTTTTGTAATCTCTGTTCTTAGGCCACATAGATTCATCTCTGCAAAAGGATTGTACTTCGATCTCAAATATGTCATAATACAAGTTTGGCATTATAAGTTTCAACTCTTGCTCAGTATCATGTTCGGATAGCAGGTAAACATGACTTTCTCTATTTATTTTTTCCACTGTAAGTTTGCCATATGGCTTTTCAATGGAATTTACCCAGTTAACAAAAGGTTGTTTCAATTTTACTACCGCCACTGCTCGATCAATCAGATACTCCCAAGTTTAAGACTTGTGCCACAGCCACCACAACCTGTCGAATATTTGTTATAATGGCTGATGCTATCAGATGTGTGAGAGTAAAACTGTATGAATATTCCTCGCGATACCTACCAACGATATTTGGAGCCAGGGTTTATTCCTTTTGACCCCTTGGAGCTTGCCAAACAAACCGAGAGTATTGTATGTCGTGGTGACCGTCGCAAATATACAAAATTTACTTGTACACGTATGTATGGTGGAGTCGTGACTGGTTACACATGTGGTTGCTGTTTGCGATGTATATTCTGCTGGGTGCACTGGTGTCGTGATTTTCCTGAAAAATACGGACGATTCTATTCTTCAGCAGAGGCTTTCCAGCAACTAAATCGCGCTGCTCTCAAAGCACGAGTTTCTCAACTACGACTTTCCGGGGCTGAACCAACGTTGGGAAAGGCACATCTTCTAAGCATTTTGGAAAAAGTGGAGTATTCACCGTTTCGCTTGTTCATTCTTGAGACTAATGGCATTCTTATTGGAGCCGACCCGGATTATGCACAGCAGATAGCTCGATTCAAGAAGGTGCACACCCGCGTATCTCTTAAGGCCGGAACACCTGAGGCTTTTGAACGAAAGACCGGAGCAATAGCTGATAGTTTTGAACTGCCTTTCAAAGGAATCAAAAATTTAATCAAAGCACGGGCAAGTTTTCATGTCGCAGCCATGAGTGCAGATTCAAGAATCGTCGACAAACATGAGCACCAAAGCTTGCTTGACAGGTTAGCATCCATAAATCCAATGTTGGTAGGTAACCTTGAGGAAGAAGTGGTTAGCCCGTATCATAACACACTTGAAAGACTGAAGCATGCTGGTATGAAACTGGATAGGGATTAGAATTATCCTAACCTTACTCAGGGCATAGCTCCTGCGTCAAAATAAAAGTGTTGACGATTGATTTCAAACCGAATGACAGTAAAATGCTGATATAATTTTGGGAACATTTTGATGTTAAATGATCTGCTAAAATCCTCTAATGCCGATAGGGTATGGATTTTAGTGGATTTTATGCTATGTTTATCTTATGATTTATCAATGACTTATGAGCTGTTGCGAATGTGGCCTCACAAGTCAAGTAATATGTGCAATTTATGAAATGACGGGGAGCTGCGTTCGGGACGCAGAGGTCGCAGGTTCAAATCCTGTCTCCCCGATTGTTTTTTACAAAGCAAAAGGAGTGGTAAGAATAAATGTGCTCTAAAAAAGGTCTATATAAGTTCGACGAAATCGAAAAGAAATGGCAGCAGTTCTGGCAAGAGCATAAAACATTCAAAGCAGAAGACTGTGATGATTCGAGGACGAAGTATTACGTTCTGGATATGTTTCCCTACCCCAGCGCGGAAGGCCTGCACGTTGGCCATCCGTTAAGTTATACGGCAAGCGATATAGTTGCCCGATATAAACGGATGAAAGGCTTTAATGTCCTGCACCCTTTCGGGTGGGATGCGTTTGGTTTGCCGGCAGAACAATATGCCGTTGAGACCGGCACGCACCCTGCAGAGACGACGAAAAAAAACATCGAGGGTATGCGCAGGCAAATAAAGAGTCTGGGCTTTAGCTACGACTGGGACAGAGAAGTCAACACTACCGATGTGGTTTACTACAAGTGGACGCAATGGATATTTCTGAAGTTTTTCAACAGTTACTTCGACGAAACCGAACAAAAGGCCAAGCCAATCGAGCAGTTGCCGATTCCCGCCGGTCCAAATGAGGCCGAGAAACAAAAGTACATAGATGACCATCGTCTCGCGTATGAGGCTGAAGTGCCTGTTAACTGGTGTCCGGCACTTGGGACGGTTCTGGCAAATGAGGAGGTTATCGGCGGGGTTAGTGAGCGCGGCGGACATCCGGTTATCAGAAAGCCGATGCGCCAGTGGATGCTGCGGATAACAAAATACGCCGAGAGACTGCTTGACGGTTTGAATGAGGTGGATTGGTCGAAGTCGATAAAAAAATTGCAAATAGATTGGATAGGTAAGAGTGTTGGAGCGGAAGTTAATTTCAAAGTCGATGGTTTCGAGAAAGAGATTAGCGTATTTACAACGCGGCCGGATACTTTGTTCGGAGCAACCTATATGGTAATGGCTCCTGAGCACGAACTTGTTGATATTATCACAAGTGATGAGAAAAAGGGGGCCGTGGAAAATTATCGGGAGCTTGCGGCCAGTAAAAGCGACCTTGACCGCACCGACTTAGCCAAAGAAAAGACAGGTGTTTTTACCGGCGCTTATGCAATAAATCCGGTCAACGGCGAAAAGATACCCATCTGGATAAGTGATTACGTCTTGATTAGCTACGGCACCGGTGTGATTATGGCTGTGCCGGCACACGATGAACGTGATTTCGAGTTTGCACAAAAATTTAACCTGCCCATTATCCCCGTTGTTGAGCCTGACGATAGCGAGCAAGCCGAGCTGGTCAAACAGGGTAAGTTGTGCTTTGTTGGTGAGGGCAAGGCAATTAACAGCGGTCAGTTCAACGGTTTAGCCACGGTGGAATTCAAGGAGCAGATTACAAACTGGCTTGAAGAGAAGGGTCTTGGTAAAAAAGCTCTAAACTATAAGCTTCGCGACTGGCTCTTCAGCAGGCAGCGATACTGGGGTGAGCCGTTCCCTATTTTGCATAGCGAAGACGGCGGTGTTGTTGGGCTTTCGGAAGAAGATTTGCCACTGGAGCTGCCGGTGGTTGAAAGCTATAAGCCGTCAGGGACAGGTGAATCGCCGTTGGCAAATATTGACGACTGGGTCGAGGTAACATTGAGCGACGGCTCAAAAGCAAGACGCGAAACAGATACGATGCCTCAATGGGCCGGCAGTTGCTGGTATTATCTGAGATACCTTGACCCAGGCAATAACAGCCGAGGCTGGGACGGTGAGAAAGAAAAATACTGGATGCCCGTCGATTTGTATATCGGTGGTGCCGAACACGCGGTGCTGCACCTTTTGTATGCGCGATTCTGGCATAAGTTTCTGTACGATTTGGGCTATGCCAGTACCAAAGAGCCGTTCAAGAAGCTGGTCAATCAGGGAATGATTCTGGGTGAGGATGGCCAGAAAATGAGCAAGTCACGGGGCAATGTAGTCAATCCGGACAAGGTCATTGCTGATTACGGCGCGGATTCAATGCGTCTTTATGAGATGTTTATGGGGCCGTTGGAAGCAACCAAACCGTGGAGTATGCAGGGGGTGGAAGGCGTGCATCGGTTTTTGCAGAGAGTTTGGCGAACGATTGTCAACGAAGATACGGGCGAGCTTTGCGACGCGGTAAAAGATGCTGATGCCGATGAGGTGACGCTTAGACTGCTAAATCAAACGGTAAAAAAGGTCGGAGATGATATCGAAGGTTTCAGCTTTAACACGGCGATAAGTGCAATGATGATTTTTATAAATCACCTGAGCAAAGAAGCGGTAAGGCCCAAATCGGTCGTGGAGAAATTCGTTCTGATTCTCGCTCCGTTTGCATCCCATATTGCTGAAGAACTCTGGGAGAAGCTGGGGCATAAGAATACTCTGACTCACGAGAGCTGGCCTGAATACGATGAGGAGCTTATAAAAGAAAAAGAAATTGAACTGGCGGTGCAGGTCAACGGCAAAATAAAGGACAGAATAATCGTTGCCGCCGAGGCAGACGAAGAGCAGATAAAGAACAAGGCGCTGAGCAGCGAGAAGGTAATTGCTGCTATGGCCGGTAAAGAACCAAAGAAAATTATCGTTATTAAATCACGATTAGTAAATATAGTCATTTAATGGCGTATAGTGGATAGTGATGTGTACGGAAATTGAGGCAAAGCTGAAAGTTGATTCGCTGCAAGAGGTAACAGAAAAGCTCAGTGAACTCGACGCTGAGTTTTTGGAAGAGCAATCGCAGAAAGATTACTATTTTGATGATGCGGAGACGAACCTGACTAAAAGCGATAGGTGCCTTCGGCTGCGGCGACAAATAACGGGAGAGAATGAGAAAATATTTTTAACTTATAAAGGTTCCAAAGAAAAAGATGAGTTCAAAAAAAGGCGGGAGATAGAAATTGAAGTTAAGGAGGCCGATTCGGCTGAGAAGCTGCTTTCTGCGCTGGGATATAAAAGGGTATTGGTTTTTGAGAAGAAGCGTCGAATTTGGCGGCTGGGCGAATGCGAAGTTGCCCTGGACGAATTGCCGCTGTTAGGCAGTTTTGTGGAAATAGAAGGACCTGATGATAAAAGAATCGCCGATGTGCAAAGGAATCTGGGATTGTCTGATTTGCCACACATTGTCGAAAGTTATGCCCTTTTGATGCAGCAAAAGCTTCGCCAGCTTGGGAAGGAGGAAAAGCAAGTATTTCTTTAAAGAACAAAGCAATTATGAAACCAGATGATGGTTATATTGCCTATATCATAAACCCAAAGTCCGGCGCCAGCAGTAGTAAACTAATGGGCCGGCAGTTTGAGGGATACCTTGTCAAAAATGGGTTCGAGGTCAAGGTTAGCGTAACTTCTTCTCTGGAGGACACCTGCGAATCGGCCACTTATGCGGCGGTTGATTACGACTGTGCAATGGTCGTTGTTGTCGGCGGCGACGGTACCGTCAGAGAGGTTGCCCATGGTCTGGAAGGAAGTGACAAGCCCTTGCTGATAGTTCCCTGCGGGACGGAAAATCTGCTGGCCAATGAATTGGGGTTTGATGAGAAGTTAAAGACAATAATAAGGACATTTGAGGCAGGGTACATTCGGCCTTTAGACCTGGGCAGTGCCAACGGAAGATGTTTCACCTCTATAGCCGGTTTCGGATTCGACGGAGAGGTGGTCAGAAAGGTGAGTAAACAGCGGAAGGGACATATAGACTATTCTGATTACTTCTGGCCAATCTGGCGGACATTCTGGAGTTATAAATTCAATGCAATGAAGGTAGAAGTGGACGGAGAAGAGATTTTTGATGGTACCGGATTAGTTTTTGTTGGCAATATTTCAAGATATGCCGTAGGCCTGCAGATATTGCACTATGCTGATTTCGGCGATGGCCTGCTGGATGTTTGTATTTATAAATGTGCGTCTCAGGTGCATTTGCTAAAGCACTCGGTGATGACAATCCTTAAACAGCATGCCGTAAGCAGCGATGTTATTTACCGTCAGGGTAAAAATATCACTGTTAGTTCTGAGGCGACCGATATAAAGACTGAAATTGACGGTGACCCTGGTCCGGCTTTGCCGGTGCAAATCAAGGTGATACCGCAGGCGGTCAATTGTGTCGTGCCGGAAGGCGCCAAACCGGCAGGGATAAGAACAAGAATTATCAGGGCAATAGGATAAATGGTGGATGCGCGGATGAGTGGACGAATCAAGGCATTTATGCGTCAACGCCTTAACGCACATGCGAGATGCAGGATATGAGTAAAGTGAATTTCAAAATTGGTGACGTCGAGATTAGTTTGGATGCGCCTTTTTTTGTAATTGCCGGGCCCTGCGTTATTGAAAGCAAAGAGAGCTGTCTGGATATTGCGACCAGACTTGTCGAAATTGCTGGAAGGGCAGGTGTGGGAATGATTTTCAAGGCGAGTTTCGACAAAGCCAATCGCAGCAGTATATCCAGCTTTCGCGGCCCGGGGCTGGAGAAGGGGCTGGAGATTCTCGTAGCGGTTCGGCAAGAGACTAATCTGCCTGTTATGACAGATGTGCACGAGCCGGCCCAGGCTGCTGCTGTGAGCGAGATTGTTGACTGCCTTCAAGTGCCTGCTTTTCTCTGCAGGCAGACCGATTTACTTTGTGCCTGTGGGCGAACGGGTAAGCCTGTGAACGTGAAGAAAGGCCAGTTTCTTTCGCCTGCTGAGATGAAAAATGTGGTTGAGAAAATCCGCGCCTGTGGAAATGAGAAAATAATGCTTACGGAACGGGGCACATTTTTTGGCTACAATCGGCTGGTCAACGATATGACGGCTATTGATACTATGAAAAAGCTGGGCTATCCGGTTGTTTTCGATGCGACCCACAGCACTCAGCAGCCTGGAGAGCTTGGCGAAGCCAGTGCGGGCCGGCGAGAAATGGCCCCGATACTTGCAAAAGCGGCGATTGCCGCCGGTGCGAACGGGCTTTTTGTTGAAGTGCATACTGAGCCGAACAAGGCAAAATCAGATGGCGCCTGCATTATGCCGATAGACTGGCTCGAAGATTTATTGACCGTCTGTAAAGAAATATTTGAAATCGTACGCAGGCAAAAAGGTGGTTGAGAAAAACAAATATCTGTATGGCCCGGTGCCTTCGCGACGGCTGGGTCTTAGCTTGGGTGTTGATATCGTGCCGTTTAAGGTTTGCACGCTGGATTGCATTTATTGTCAGCTCGGCAGAACTACCGAAAAGACCATCGAACGCAAAGAATATGTTGCCATTGAGCCGGTTCTGGCTGAGCTAAAGAAAAAATTGGCCCCGGGCCTACAGGCTGATTACATTACTATCAGCGGTTCCGGCGAGCCAACGCTGAATTCGCGGCTCGGTGAACTTGTAGATGGGATAAAAAAACTTACTGATATTCCCGTAGCCATATTAACCAACGGTACGCTGCTATACAAAGAGGATGTGCGAGCGGACTGTGCAAAGGCCGATGTGGTAATACCCTCTCTCGACGCTGGTGACGAAGAGACTTTCGAGAAAATAAATCGTCCGCACAAAGATATCAGTACTGAAAACCTAATTGCCGGATTGTGCAGATTTCGAGACGAATTTGCCGGCCGGCTATGGCTTGAGGTGTTCCTGGTCGAGGGTATAAATACCGACAGCAGACAAATTGCCGAAATCAAAGAAGCTATAAGGCAGGTCAGGCCGGATAAGATACAGCTTAATACGGCCGTGCGGCCTACGGCCGAGCGAAGCGTCAAAAGATTAGATGCCAAAAAGCTACGAGCTATAGCTGGAGAACTGGGGGAAAAGTGTGAGGTTGTAACTGATTTTTCGCCGGGCCGCTGCGGTGAGCACATTGAAAGGGGCGCCAAAGACGTATTATCAATGCTGAAACGCAGGCCTTGCTCACTAAATGATATATGCTCAGGACTTGGTATCGGCCGCAATGAAGCGTTAAAATATATCAGTCATCTCCAGGAGCAGGGGGTTGTTGATTCCGAGGAAAAAAACAGAACAATCTTCTTCAAATCGTATTAGACGAGAATCACGCAGCTGGGGGACGGGGCAATAAATTTGTGTGAATTTGCGGACAATTTGCCAACATTCGTGTTCAATTTGTAAAGACAGGAGTCTTATTGGCCGATAAAACCGTTGTAGCGTTTTCGGAAATGTCGATTTTATCGCATTTGCTCAAGAAAATTGGAGTTTGGGCTTTAGTAAGCCGCTTTTAGACCGATAAAGAATGCAGGCATTTATACGAATATCTTGCCGGATTAATATTTTTTGGGTCCTAAGCGAAGTGGAGGATGCGTCTTACAAGAAAGAAGAGACTCTTCGCTGAGAATAACAAAATAATAATGAGAAAAACGAAGCGACAACTGGTTTTAAACAAGGGAACAGAGAAGTTTATATTTCGTTACGACAGTGGCTGTGAAGACGAACTTCTCGATACTTTGATTGAGCAGGCGAGGGATAAGAGGACAGATTTCGACTGGTTTGATGCAGCGGTACTGAGTTTCAAACTGACGCAGTCACTTATTGGTCAGGCAGACGAACTTTTACGCGAAAGGGACACAATCTTGCAAGGAGACCCGAAAACGCAATAAAGCACGTTCGGGGACCACGATAAGTCGCAAAATGAGAACTCGAATACTAAGGCGTTGATTCACACGCATCAGTATATAGAAATGGATTTAATTAAAATTTTGGAAAGTTAAGAATCTCGATATATTGGGATTGGTTTTTAGCTGAGACGTCGGCGAATGAACCAACAATGTTAAACAGGCAGGTTGATTATGGAAGATAGTGTAATTGTCCAAGAGTTCCTGAATTACTTGAAGTTTGAAAAGCGGTTCTCCGAACATACGGCCAAGTGTTATGGTGCGGACCTGAGACAATTTGGAGAGTTTCTAATCAGTCGCTGTGAGGAGGATAGTGTGTCGCCTGGTGAGCCGGTTTCCCTGACTGTCCAGCAGGGGGGGCCGGTTACAGTCCTGGCGACGCAGACTAATACGAAAGTTGACCAGTTGCTGCTCGCAGTGCAGGTCAATACAGTTAGAGCGTATCTGGCACTTCTAAATGAAAAGCAGTATTCCAAAGCAACGATAGCACGCAAACTGGCCACACTGCGAAGCTTTTATAAGTTCCTGGTTAAAAGAAACCAGGTCAGCTCGAATCCGGTTACGGCGGTTAGAACGCCAAAACAGGAGAAAAAACTGCCACGCTTCCTTGAATACGAACAAGTAAAGACATTGCTTGAAACACCACCGATGAATAACTGGTTGGGTGCACGAGACAGAGCTATTTTAGAGACCTTATACAGTACGGGTATAAGAGTTAGTGAGCTTGTGGCGCTAAATATGGACGATGTAGATTTCTTGGGTGAAGTAGTACGAGTCAGAGGAAAAGGCAAAAAAGAAAGAATTGCGCCGATAAGTTCATCTGCTTTGCAGGTTATTCAGCACTATATGGAGTTCAGAAATAAAAGAGCGCAAAGCAGCAGTAATTTTGACCCGAAAGTTTTGTTCGTGAATAAGCACGGCCGGCGCCTGAGTACCAGGAGCGTCCGCCGAAAAATGGATAAGTATCTTAAAATAGCTGGCCTGGACCCGGCAATCAGCCCACATACTTTGCGCCACAGCTTTGCAACGCATATGCTGAATAACGGGGCTGATTTGAGAAGTGTTCAGGAACTGCTCGGCCATCAGTCGCTCTCAACCACGCAGATTTACACACATCTTACCACAAAAAAAATCAAAGAGGTTTATCAAAACGCCCACCCAAGGGAGCAAGAGGAAGAAAGATAACACTAAGTTGTCATTCCTGCGAGAGCAGGAACCCAATATCTAACCCCCCCCGTTTTTGCTTTCGCAAGAAAGCACGAGGGGGGTTTTTCTTTTATGCCCTCTCCCACTTCATAATTCGATATTCCTTGTTCGACACCTGTCCTGAGCACGGTCGAAGGATTCGACATTCTTCATGGTCATTCCCGCGAACTTTGCACCGTCCGTGAGGAAGCGGCAATCTAAATACAAAATCGAAAATCTCCTCTTCCACTTCATAATTCGTTGTTCGATATTGGACATTCCCTATTCCCTCCCGTTTAGCCGTCGTCGGAACGGCGACATTATACTATTCAGTTCTTAATGACCTCGATACAGCAGCCGTCGAACAGCGCAAAATCCACGAAGTTAACGAAAGAGTCCTGGTCAAAGTCAAGGCCGCTGCACCAGTCAGGCGCACCGCAGTCCGCCTCAAGCCAGTGAGATGCAAGAACGCCAACGTATCGCAGATTGTTATTGATTATCCTGATTGTGTCTGTGCCGTAAAATTCTTGCCCGCTGCTAAGCAGGCCCACAACAGTTACCTCTACGGTCCCATCACCTATTGCAGCACCACAGAAATCAGACCGGCTAAAAGCCGCCTCAATCTCAACTAATAAGCCGTCTTCATTCATAAAGACATTGATATAGTCCGATTCGATACCGAGTGGCTTAATCACAGCAGGCGTATTAGCATCCACGTCCCCAACCACAAAGCCTTCAGGCAGAACAAAATGCGCCTTGAGCCACTTACCTTTGCTGCCCAGATTCAGCACCTTCGGCGTAAATTTCATCACAACTTCCATCGGCGGCACCACCGCCTCATAAGCCCCTATATCAAACTCCGGCAAATCTCCATTATTATCCACATCCGGATAATCATACGGCCGAATAGTGCCCTCAATGTCAGTGTAGACTCCCGCGTCTGTGCCCGCATCAACACATCGGCTCGTGACTTCATCATAATACCATCGCTGACCCTCACTATCCCACCGCCAGCCCGCACCTCGCAAATGATAGTCACCATCAACCCAGACGGCATTTGGGTCGTCCGGCTCGACTACGATATTCGGGTCATTGGCATCGGCCCAGTAGCCCGGTTCAACAAAACATGGGTCGGCATCGATATTGCCATCGCCTCCGCTGGTCCAGTCCTGAATACAACTGTAAGTAGGATTCGTACAACGGAATAATTGCGAAATCCTGTTCGCAACATTGTTCCAGATGATGCAGTTGCTGATGGAGCCGTAGCATTCGGACAGCCCGCCACCGTAACCTTCAGCCGTATTGCCAGTTATAGTGCAGTTAGTGATTGGGCCATCACATTCGTATAGCCCTCCGCCCTTGTAGGCCGTGTTGCCACTGACCGTAGAATTACTAACTATGACTTGGGTACCGTAGTAGTCACCACCC
>SDBT01014640.1_pt1 | contig 12495 bp, 17 predicted proteins | sample 2277101 | NCBI WGS metagenome assembly SDBT01 (sample SAMN10404973, study PRJNA504765) | marine sediment metagenome | isolation source: marine sediment core GS10_PC15, 103 cmbsf | place: Arctic Ocean: Southern Knipovich Ridge | collected 2010
GTCGAATGCACCTTGAGTATCTCTGGGGTCAAATCCATCGGTCATACCTGCATATAATTCCAACAATGCAAAATCCTGTTCTACTTGATTTTTATTCATTGATTGTATAGCATTATGAGTATCTTTGATTACCGCTTGAACTTCATAACCAGCAGCCAAAAAAGCAGTATTTAACTTCATAAGTTCATCTTCTGAAGCCACATTATCTGCATATACTTGGGTGACTAAATTACTATAAAGTGCAGCACCTTCAGAGATTTTCTTTTCTTTCTCCTCTAATTTTTTCATTTGGGCTTTCTTCCATTCCATTTCTTGTTTTTGTTGAGCCATATTAAACCCAGTTTGAAATCCACTAACAGCCGCTTTTAAGCCATATCCTAAATAATTAGCCATTTAAACCAACTCCTTTTCTATCACGTTATACACTTTTCTGTACCCATATTTTCCCATTTGCCTTTCTATCGCTTCCTCACTCCTCGATGTCGTGAAACTTATTTTCTTGCACTTAAATTCTTTTGCCTTATCTTCGATAAATTTCATATAATTTTTCCACAATTTTCTATATTGTGGACTAATCCACAAAAATACCACATATAATGTTAATTCACCCGTTATGTCTTTATTTATGGTAATCACGGCACAACCATTCATACCGTTTTCAAAGTTGGCAAAAGTATAAATTTGCTTATTGTATTCGCCAGAAACCATATAGCTGTATAGTTGACTTTTGCTCAACCTGCAATCTTTGACGAAATCCAGCTTATCAACTATCTCTAAAAATGTCTTGCTATCTTTAATTTGATTAATCATTTTCCAAATATGAACCCCAATATTGTGCCGAATATACCGCCTATACCTTGAGCCATCGCTATTTTATTATTCGCTTCTATCTCCATCTCGGCTAATGCAATATCGTATCCGTGTTGTTGTTCGGCAAGGTCGCTTTGTATCTGTCCTTGTAATTCGATATTCTGAGTCTGATATGCTTGGTTCAAGTCTATCTTCAATATATCCATTTTACCTTGCCAGACTTGCATCTTCTCCAGTTGTTTTGCCTGCCAAGTAGCAAATTCAGGTGCATAGGCAAGTTGACTCTGTTCACTCAAGAATCCTAAGAATTGAGCCATCGCACCCATACCTTTCTCGAAACTTGCCATCTTCATCAATGCTGATTTAATCTGCACATCTGCGATTGCACTTGCTATAGCTACAGAGGTGTTGGAATGAATCGCATTTTCAGCAGAGAGTAGGAAGCCAGAATTGGTGATACCACGCCTCTCCATATTATTTGTCATTACCCGAATTTTTTCGGTTTCTCTTGCCTTCAAGGTGTCGGTCTGTAATTGGATCATCTGTGCTTGAGTTTCAGGGTCAAGTCCGTATCCGCCCGAAGTCACCCAATCGGTTACTTTGTCGCCATACAAATCCATCTTTTCCTGCTGTTCGGGTGATATCTCGTAAGCTGGTGCTGGGATAATTTCGGGTGTTGGTATCTCTGCTGCTGCCCCTTCACCAAATACCGGTTTTAGTTCACCTCCTATTAAAGGTTCTTGCAATTCAGTTGGCAACACTTCTGTTGAAGGTAATACTTCTGTTGTGGTTACTTCTGAAATATCTCCAACTTGTTCACCTTCTATCTGTACAGGTTCAGCTCCCATTAATGTAGGTAATGTTCCCTTTAATCTATATTGTCGCCAGGCATCACCTAATTTAGTAGAAGTTGAGAGTCCATAACCATTTTGATACTTTGTTTTAAATTCACCATAAGTTGAATAATCTGCCATGATATCACTTCCTTTATAATTTTCCTAACCCCTTACCTTAACATCTAATTTACACATTATACTTGCCGATAATCCCGTCAAGACATCTGATTCAAACTTAATCTGATATTTACCAGTCCCCTCGGTTAAGATATCGGTTATTTTTATATCTGCTTGGTCGGTAGTATAGGGTCCGTGTTTTATACTCCATTTACCGCCAATCTTTCGCACATAAAAACAGATAGTCGGCGAAGTTTCATCTTCCTCTTGCAATCCCGCCGATATTGCATAATTTTCAGTAGTAAATGAAAACCAACTACTACTATAACCTTCTCCGCTTGTATTCGTGCCAAATGACCTGACATAATATGTCGCATTAGGTAATAATCCCGATATACCTAACTTAAATTCACCAATACTAAAACTACCAATTTTTCTTACTGACCAAACAGCATTTTCGGATTTACTATATTCAAAGCCTAATTCAGTAACTGCCGAATCACCAATATTAACCAAAGTACCTATTGCTGTTATCGCATTATCTTTTTTATTTTCTACACCATCAATTGATAAAATTGGTACTGCCATAATTCACTCCTATTGATATGAAAATGCTATTGAAAGGGCTGTTCCTGTCGGTAAGTCATCAGGGTTAGATAGTTTTGTAAATATGTCACCACTTCTCTTGTAAATCGTTATATAAGGTGAAGCATAATGAGATAACGCCAAATAAACACTATCATTGGAAAAACATAATCTAGGTGATTCCCCTGTAGGTAAAGTGCTTGGATTACTCAATCTTGTAAACGTATCACCACTCCGCTTAAATATTGCTACATAAGGGCTTGCATATAAGGACAATGCTACATAAGTATCATTATTTGCAAAAGATACATCACGTCCAAGAGTAGAAGGTAGTTCACTTATAGTTATCTTTTCAAATGTGTCACCACTGCGTTTATAAATTACGAGAGGATCTGTAGCGCTGTCAGAAGCCAATGCTAAATAAATTGTATTTTTAGACCAGTCAATCCCTTTTACTATTGTTATAGGCAACCAACTAAAATTACCATCAGATAATTTTGTAAATGTAGTATCGTCTATTTTATAAACAATCAATCTCGGTGCTGTTACATCCCCATACGCTAAATAGGTACTATATTCAGAAAAGCGGATTCCCCCTCCACCATCAGAATTTGGTAATATCGCAGGATTACTCAGCTTGGTAAACGTATCATTTGAACGTTCATAGATTGTTATATAGGGAGAATCAGTGTGTGCTACTGACAAAAATGTATCGTCATGTGACCATGTTATGCCCCAACAATGTCCTGCTGGTAAAGAGGCAGGATTACTTAATTTAGTAAAGGTATCCCCGCTACGTTTATAAATTGTTATGTAAGGTGAAACTTGATGTGCTATAGCAAGATAAGTTCCATTATGAGAAAAATCTATATCTTGTGGAGTATTTGCAGGCATAATAGAAACATTAGTTAATTTAGTGAAGGTATCTCCTGAACGCTTGTAAATATAAAGATAATCTATACCGCTAGCTGACCCTATTGCCATATAAGTTGAACCAGCGATAGAAGGTTCGGCTGTCTCTCCTTCTGGGTTACTTATAGTATATCTGGTATTTTTTTTCTTAAAACTAACTTTAACTTCTACTAATTTAGTCATCTCATCAATTAACTCAAAATTTACTATAAGGGGATGAGTCAAATCTAAATTACCAGTATCATTAAATACATAAGTATTGCGGTATTCAGTGGAATTATTGCTGTCCAATCCACCATCAAGTTGGTCTTTGATCTCTTCCACATCGCTTATAACATCGCTAACAATATCACTTACCTCAGGAGCAAGAGGTTCTACTCCGATTAATTTACTAATCGAATCAGTTACTTTAAAGACTTTTTTAATTATTACCATATTTATACCCTCAATGCTTCGGTATCGTAAACAATAATATACCCTTGAAATTCCGCTTGATATTTGTCGTTCATTCTTGGTCTGATAGAGATACTTCTTCCCCTCGTTGAGGAGGGTAATCTTACTCTATACCAGCGTTCTTTGTCAGCGGTTAAAGTATAGTCAACATAGGTTTCTGAATCATCATCAATGGTGTAATAAAACCTTAACGCCGTTCCTGTGGTAGTCTTCACTTTAATGTAAAAGTCATAGTAATTCTTCTCCCTTTCAGGCAAACCGAAATCCATAGGCATTATCCTGTCGTAAAATTCGATAGCCGAACCGTCATCATCTAAACCGTCATTTAAGTTATACACTCTTCCTATGGTAGTTGAACCAGCTTTAATCAGGATCCCGTCATCACCTTTATCCCACCTCGAATAAACATTAAAGGCAAAACTAAATACGCCAATTCTGCCAGTCTTGAAGTCGAAGTATACCGATTCATTTGGTACAGTGCTTATACCTAAAGCATGAGAAGCATTAGTAGGATAAGACAGAATATATTTATCGTCATAGTAGTAGGAACAGGAAGAATCGGCAGCAGCGTAATTGATGTTATCTCTTAAATATTTGCTTAATCTTCCGTCAATCTCCGAAACTATACTTCCGTTAAAAGCCATAAGTCCGTTGAAAGAAAGAAATATAATATAACTGCTGATATTCTGTATACTTCTTGTAGCTATACATCCATCACCATAATAAGCTTTTTTAAACTGGAAATTATCCTCATCTGTGCCTGATAATACATTTATTACATCTTCCGTAAATACCACAAGTTTACTCATCTGTTCGATTATTCCGGTAATTTTTCTCCTGTCCGTTGTCTTTTGAAACCAAGCAGGAGGGAAATATTCCACATCGCTTGTATGGGAAATACATAAATTATCATCATCACCTAAATAGATTTTATTGTTACGTTTATACGGTATCTGCGGTGATGCAGGTGGTGTATTGTGGTTAGTGGCTACCTGAGTACCCAATGCACTGTCCGCACCCGAGGATTCGTACGTAGTCGTTGTATTATCCCCTACTTCTCCGTCATAGTAATAAAGTGCACCACCAACAGCAGTACGATATATATTTCTGGAAACTATTTTATTATCACTTGAATTAACAATAGTTAAGGTAACTACTTCTCCCGAAGCTACATCTATGGCATCACTTGCAGGTGAAGGATTACTTTCATATCCATCTTCATCAACATAAGTGTAACTAAATTTATAATTTCCCACACCCAACGAACCACCTGAACCACCTGATGTTCCCGTAGGTTTTGCAGAAGGCGGAGTTATTTTCACAGTCCTGACAGCGGTAGTATTAAAACCGAATTTAAACAATCCGTCATTATCATTACAGAAATAACAACGGTTATAGAAAGTTTCAAAATACATATCAGCTTCGGAAGTTAAACCAGTTTTAATCGAAGTACCAGCCCACGGAGTAGTTTCGGCAAGTTTATATAATACTGTGTCACATACCACGAGAGTGATTTTTGTAGATGTGTTAATCTTGTAAAACCTGTATAGCCCTGTTATCTTTTTAGATGCACTCAATGACGTGGTATTCAATTTAGTGTAGCCAGCACGTTTTACTAATCTTCCGTTGATATCGAAAGACATATTATAGGTACCGTTCGCCTCTCTGGGGAGTTGGTCTAAATATATATGAGATTGTCCTACAGTCTTTCTGTCGAACATTTTATAAACAAGTTTGGGCATAAATACTCCCTACAGCCAATCTGGCCACTTAGCTTCTGTATGAAAATGACTTAAACTCTCTTCAGGCACCATAGCCGATACTCCATCTAAATCAATACCGAGCAAGAGTTTCATTTTATCCAATCCTCTTTCATAATATGCCATGAATCGGTCGCCTTTGGTATCTTCGTTTTTCTTGTACCAACACATAGAAACCGTGTATTGTATCGCTAATTTCCTGAAATTAATCAAGCGGTAATCACTATTAAAAGGTGCAACTAAACCTGATATCTCAACTGCTCTTTCGATGTGATAAAACTTAATCGTATCTCCTGCCGATATCTTTCGATTAAATCCGTACATATCACCCCTTACATAGTACTCGGAAGGAGTGCCTTCTCTGGAACGCCATTCGCTGTCGTAATTGGACATACGAGCTAAACTTGTAGGATAACAAACTATATCATTGTAATAGATTTTACCTTCATCAATAGCGATATGGTCGGCATCGAATCTCAATTCACGTTCATCGAAGATATCATCGGCATCTATTGTATAAGTTTTCCACGTTCTTAGGCAATGAGTTTCGTGGGCAATATCTTCAAGTCCTTCTTTAATCCACGCTTGAATTTCCGTAGAAAGCCAAAAAGCCTGGGTTAATTCATTTATAAGTCTCCTGACCGCCGTCTCTATTGTCGCAATGGTAGCGTACATAACCATAAAATCACCTTCTTACATTGGTTCGTAATAAATTATATAATCCCCTTCTGTGGCAGATATTACAGCATATAACCCGTTATCACAAAACATATTGTCATCTCTGGAGAATTTAATAACAAAATTATGCGCTGAAAATTCTTTATTTGCTATTAAACTTGCACCGGAAGCCCTACCAAAAGCAACTTCTGTACCTGTGGCTGATGTATCAGGATATACAGTTATAGTGAGAGTCTTATCCACATCTGCCGTAAGAGACACACCTAATAATCGGCAATGTCCCGTAAAAATTTTAGCACTTGAACCTTTTAATCCACTTGATTTCATTTTACTTCACCTTCTTTTTCTTTTTTTATCTTCTTTTTTTTGGCATTCTTGCAATATTTTCAGACATTAAATCCATCTTTCTATTTATATCCTTATCGTTACTCTTGATTAGTTTTCGTATTTCATCTAACTGATTCATCATCGGTCTGACTACTTCGTTATCCATAAACTCTTGCGTAATCTTCATAGACATAAGATTTCCCCCTTTCTTATTTTTTCTCTTTATTTCTTTTCTTTAACTTTAATCTCCGGACATTCTGTTACACGCTTGACTAATTCAACTTCACTTTTGGTGAATCCTCTAAAACTATCAACAGCTTGTTTTACTTTGTTGTACTCTTCTTCTTCAAGTAAAATCTCTTTACCAGCTTTTAGAATCTTTTCTGCAACTTTGTTTTGCTCTAAAAGGTCTACTCCACCAAGTTTCAAATTTGGATGAAACATCAGTTGAATTATCATTTCTTTTACATCATAAGGTAATTCTTTTCGTGTACCATCTGGTTGCAAAATCTTTACCATATATTGTGTAACATTCAACTTCCTCATTTAGCCTCCCCCCTTTTTTTAGTTTTAAGATGGACTATCATAAAGCATCAAGTATCGAGTTCCACCCGGTGTCTTGATTCTTAACCATTCTGAAGCATCGCCAGGTGTAATTGTACTTCCCTTGTCATACCAAAGATGAGCCGAACCAGATGCAATTCCCGTAAGGACAAAGACAAATCCACTATCATCAAATAATCCACTTTGGTTTCCCCATACACTGGCACGGAAAAAGGAACATTCTGAACCTATACCGATAGCACTTGCAGGTACATCAAGTTCTGCTTGGAATACCGCGTAAGTCCCTTGTCCAGAATGAGAACCACCTGGTGCCAGTGACACTTCGCCACAAACAGCCGAGGCACTTCCGTAAGCCCAACCATTTACTGTATAGTTGACTCTACCAAAGATTGCATTCACCCAAGTGCCAGTTTTGACATCTGATGTTAATTGAACTTTCAAAACTTCAACGTTTGATGCTGTGTTAGCTCCTGTATGTATTTGGGCAATTTCAACACTTTTGATAGCTCCAGTTGTTAAGGCACAAGTAGTATTAATTAATATAGCCCTTTGAGCTGCTGCTGCTAATGTTATTGCAGTACCCGAAACTCCTATCGTGATTGCGGTGGTGCTGGCAGCAGGATTAAACCTAACTTGTTTTATTGCCATTCCACCAAAAACATCACTTGTGTCATAAGCTAAAGCAGCGTAAAGCTCACCATTATTGTAATCAACACCTACGTGCTGTGATATCTCCATTATTCACCTTTCGGAGGCGGGGATTAAAACACCCCGCCAAAGCCTAATTTTAAGTATTACTAATGAATGGGAAGTTTCTTGTGTCAGTAGTTGATGTATAAAGGTTTCCAGAAGCTAATAATACATTCATTCCACCTATACTTTCCGCAGCTTGTGTAATCAGACGATTATCTATTACTCTAAATCCTTGATTGCCCGTTACATCATTTATACAAACACCACTACTGAAAATATGACTATTTTCTATTGAACATTCGAACCAGTTGTCATCACTTCCGACACCAGCAAGTACACCTATTGCTCCTTTGATATCACAATCTATAATTCTACATCTATTTGGTGGGCTTGTGGAAGTTAGTGTAATACAAGCAGTCGAGAAGAACGCTTCATTACGCATTTCAAATATGCAACCTTTGATTATAACATCAGTTGGATTGACTATAGTAATTGCGTGTGTTCCAGTATATACACCAGCGTGTGAAAATACGCAATTATGTATCTCAAATCCACCAGCAGTCCATACCATCGTAACACCAGCAGCATCGCCCCTAAACTCAAGGTTAATAAATCTGCTTCCCCAACCAGTATCTGTCATAGCTTGTGAGCCTGTAATTCTAGGTCTTGGTCTAGCGTTACTTGACCCAACTCCAACAAGGTCACATTTTTGCGGTGCAGTAGTCAAGGTTTCAGTGAAAGTTCCTCTTATAAAGATAGTATTTCTTGTAGCCCAACTATTCCTACTTGCATTACTAACTCCAATAGCGTAGGCTAATGTTTTAAATGCTCCGTCCCAACTCGATCCATCATAGCCGTCACTTCCTGTATTACCTTCTACAAAGTAAACTTCTCCACCTATGCCAACACTTAAATTCTGTAATTGTCTTAATATGGGGTATAGTTCACCTTTACCAAATCCCTGTGCTATACTTGGTTTTATCTCTAACATTATTTTTCTCCTTTCAAATAAGGGGATTGCTCCCCCCTTATTTATTTTTAATATTTTTTAATATGTAAGTACGTCACTTACGATTAATTTTCCATCAGGCATAACTAGCACAAGATATTGGTCATCAGTGCCGCTATCTTCAGAATCTACAGCAATAGTACCATCTACTTCACTAACTAACAGATACAAATAGTTTGACAAGAAAACCAATACAGCTCCAGCTCCACCTGATGTTATTGATAAATCTGTAGTTACATTAGTAGGGTCAAGTCCAGTTGCAACACTTGAATAATATGCCATTATGCCGGCAGGAACAGTTAAATTATTTCCTGCGAAATCTTTTAGTTGTATAGTAACAGGGTATGTATCACTCGTTAAAGTACCTACGGTTATGTCTGCATCGTAAGCACAATCTACAATCGAAGTCCATTCCATTATAATTCACCTTCTTTCTTAAATTTTAAGCAAATACGAGATGTTCACTTACAACTAACTTTCCGTTAGGCATCAGTAAAGTAAGATATTGAGCAGTAGTGCCAGTATCGGTAATAGTTATAGCAATATCTCCATCTGCTTCACTAATTAACTGGTAAAGATAATGTGTCAAATGAATGAGCACAGCACCATCTCCACTTCCAGTTAATGCTATCTCTCCGCTTAATGCAGAGGGGTCAATTCCAGTTGCTGTACTCGATACCCATGCCATGACAGAAGCAGGAACTTTTAAGTCATTGCCCGCAAAATCTTTTAGTTGTATAGTGATAACTGCTGGATCAGATGATACCAGTGTAATAGTACAGTCGTAAGCACAATCTATTATTGGTGTCCATTCCATTTTCGTCACTTCCTTTCAAATTTGAGGGGGAGTGACCCCCCTCATTTAATTATTTAATTATAGTGCAGTCGGAACACAAAACAAATTTATCCCCCACGCGCCATTGAGCACGAGAGGAGCAAAAATATTCTTCCAGCCTATAGTTCCGTACATACTCAATGGGTTAGTGGTAGTACCGCCTTCTGGAGGTGGGTTGATATAGTATTTTTGGTCTATGCCAGCTAATCTGATGTTACCGAAGGCATCGCTTCCAAATATAGATGCCATAAATACAGCACCAGTTTTAACATAAGTTCCTATAGTTCCTGCGGTATGCCTATAAGGATTGGTGTCCTCATGGAACCTGACATTATGAAATTCTCCGAGTAAGTTGCGATAAAGGTCTTTCGGTGCAGCATAATGTTTTAAGTTGATGTATTCGGAGTCGTTCATAAAATCTAACTTCATGCGTCCTTTAGGTATTATTGCATGGTAATAACCATCAGGGAACATAGGTGCTTCCTGCTCTTCGAGTAAAGCTACTACTTTCTTTACCACTGCAGGAGTAATCTTATCACCAGTGGTCAATCCTTCGGATGAGAATAATCTTATTGTTTCACCTGTAAGTGGGGAATGAGGTACTGCTGCTATAGTAAGTGTAGTAGAACTCGCCCAAGTGAAAGTTCTGGTTATTCCTTCATTTCTTCCACTGGTAAACACAACAACACCAGTATCACCAGTAGCAATACCTGTAGGTAATGTGTTACATTTTATCAGCACGGTGCTTGAACCTGAAGTCACGCAAGTTCTCTCACCTTGATAAGTTGTATCACCGTCAGCTCTCATACCAATAAATCCGTTTGCTAAAACATTCTGTATCTTTAAGTTTAAATCTTTACCAGCCTGCACTCCTAACAGTCTTGATACTCCACCGAGTTTTGGGTCAAATGCAGTCAGCCATTTTCGGGAAGATGGTTTTACATAATTACCATATTCTTGTATGATAGCGGTGACTGTTTGTGCGTACAATTTCTCGGCATCTGGATTTGTACCTTCAGTCAACTTATGGTAAGTAGAACTGTCACCCAATGGTGCATATCTGGTAAATTCTACATTATCACCTTTGGCTAATGGTAAATCCATATCTTGCTGTTTCTGTGCGAATTGCTGATAAACTAACTGTGGCTCCCTATTTTTAAGATAGATAGCCTTATATAGAGTCTTATTGTCTTTAGCGGAGGCTGTTACCGATCCGCCGGTATCAACAAAACCTGCCATTAAAATCACTTCCTATTTGTCATATTCCCCTTTAGATGTCACGGTCGAGACGATACTTTTTCTTGTAAGTTTCTATAGCCTTTTCAGGTCCCTCCTTAACAAGAACTTCATTCAAATCAACCGTTTTACTCTCCCTACTTTGAGTTGTGATATCGGAAGACATCATCTGCTCTTCACTTGTCTCTTTGTTTTCTTCTTCCAATTCACGCTTCGCTTCATCTTTAGCATTTGTTTTCAAGTCTTCTATTTTTTGAGGCAGCATTTCATTTCTAACTTGAGCATAAAAATACTGGCTTGCACCCAAGCCCAACTGATTGACTACGGCAGGATTCCTTCTTACTCTCGATTGAACTTCCTTTTCTACTTCCTCGAAAGTAACAAGGTCGCCTTTAGTGTTCGTTTTCAAATCAGCAATTATCTTATCTTCCTTCGTAGCCCAGTTTGCTCCTAATAGAGGATTTATTCTTGCATTTAATTGTGCATCATTGTACTCCTTAACTTGACGGTTATATTTTACTGGGTCTTCGTAGTACAGGTCATCCTTAGGATATTCAGGCAATTTAACTTTTATCGCCTTCTGCTGTCTTATAACCGAATCCTTTTTCAAATCCTCTATTTTTTTATCAACTATCTCAAGTTCTTTTACTTTTGCTTCCAGTTCTGCAACTTTTTGGCTCTTCTGGGTAAAACTTGATTCCATCTCCTTGTAGATTTCCAATCTTTCTTCGGGAGTCTTATTCTCGAATTTACTGGGAGATGAAATTTTCTTTTCTGTTTTAACTTCTTCTTTTACTTCTACTTTTTTCTGTTTTACCTCTTTCTCTAACTTCTTCTTCTCGGTCTGTTCTTTCTTTAACTCGATTAAGTCAGGTGCAATTTCCGTATCCTTTTCCAGTTTAGTTTTTTCAATCGCTTCCTCAATTTCGCCTTCCTTTGCATTTACAACCGCTTCCGCTTCCTTTAGCGAAAGAGGTGCGTTTTTATCAACAGGTTCGACAGCCTTATTGTCCACTTGTTCCTTAACGGAGGTGGTTTTTTGGTTATTGTCAGTCATTGATAAATACTCCTTTCATACTTTACTTATATTCCCCATTTCTCCCTGATGATTATTATTTTTATTCTGCAATATTATAATAAACTTTAAATTCAGTTTCGTAATAATCACCCATCCAATATTTATGAATTTTAATTTCTACTTTTTTTATATCGTTTCTTTCTTTCAATTCATTCAATCTTTTTATAATTTGTTCTATTGTTTCTCCGATTAATAAAGTATCTTTAAGCATTTTATTTCCCCCTTTATTTTTTTCTTTCCATTAATTCTTTTTCATTCTCCAATCCAAATTTAACTGTAAAATCAATATTTCTTAACATATCTTCAATAAAGCCAAGCAACATTACTTTTGCACGTATCATTACAGGGTCAGTATTTTTGTCGTTGAATAAATATTCTTTACATTCTGCTAACTTAACATCAAAATATCCTTCTTTCAATACTTTCCAGCCATTAGTTTGACACATCTCAAGCAGGTAATGACTTTCTTGTGCTGATAAAGCTAATTGCTTTTCTTCTTCGGTAAGATTTTTATCCATTTACATTTTCCCCTTTATCTTTTTATTAGTGTATCATAAATTCGAATAACCCAATCCTTAAATTCTTGTGTCGTTTTTGTTCCC
>SDBT01014641.1_pt1 | contig 12494 bp, 8 predicted proteins | sample 2277101 | NCBI WGS metagenome assembly SDBT01 (sample SAMN10404973, study PRJNA504765) | marine sediment metagenome | isolation source: marine sediment core GS10_PC15, 103 cmbsf | place: Arctic Ocean: Southern Knipovich Ridge | collected 2010
CCGGGTGGGGGTGGGGATGGCCAAGGTGCTGTGGAGCACGGCCCTGCGAATGGGGGTGGAAGGGCGGGGAGACGTGGTCGTAACCCGTCTGCTGAAGCGCAATGGCCGGGTGGCGGGGGCGGTGGGCCTTGACCTTGAGTCGGGTGAGCTCTTGACCATGGGGGCTGGAGCGGTGATCTTGGCGACGGGGGGAATAGGCCAGCTCTACCCGCTGACTTCCAACTCGGTATACACCACCGGCAATGGCTTGGCCATGGCTGCTGAGGCCGGCGCCGTTCTGGTCAACATGGAGCAGGTGCAGTTCTACCCCGAGTGTCTGGTTCATCCCGAGTCGATTCGCGGTTTCGGCCTGGGGATAGCGGAGCATTCCCGCCTTTTCAACGGCCGGGAGGAGAGGTTCCTGGCCAAACTTGACCCGGTCGGCCTGGAGAAAGGCAAAACCCGCGACATCATGTCCAGGGCGATCTACGGGGAGATCCGGGAGGGCCGGGGCAGCGAGCACGACGGGGTGTACCTGGATGCCACCCAGGTCCCACGAGAGGTCTTCCGCAACTTCCGGCATGAATATGAGCTGTGCCTGGAGAATGGGATCGATCTCATGAAGGAGAGAGCCGAGGTGGCACCGGGTGCCCATTACTTCATGGGCGGCATCCGCATCGATGAGAAGTGCAAGTCGTCGGTGCCGGGCCTCTACGCTGCCGGCGAGGTGACGGGCGGGGTGATGGGCGGCAACCGCCTGAGCGGCAACAGCTTGGCGGATATCCTAGTCTTCGGCGCCAGGGCGGGGGTCTATGCGGCTGAGGAGGCGTTGGAGAGGGGGAATGAGGCCCACTCGGACCCGGATCCGGAGATCGTTCGCGAGGAAGAGGAGCGGATGCGGGCCTTCCTGGAGCGCCGGCGGACCGGGCCTCGCCCCTCAGAGATCAAGGACCGCCTGCGGGGCCTGATGTGGGAGCGGGTGAGCGTCATCCGCAGCGAGGCCTCCCTGGAGGCGGCCCTCGGCGAACTCAACGACCTCGGGGAGCAGCTTCCCCGATCGGCGGGCATGGGAGGGGGCTGGGTTCATAACCGGGAGTTGATGGAGTATCTGGAAGCTGATCATATGCTGCTGGTGGCGGAGATGATTACCCGGTCGGCCTTGATGAGGAAGGAAAGCCGCGGAGCCCATTTCCTGGAGGAGCATCCGGAGCGGCGGGATGACGAGTGGCTGGTGAATACGGCGATGCGACTGGGGCCGGAGAAGTTTCGGCTTTCCTCCGAGCCAGTGAGGTTCACCGAGATGATGGTCGAGGATTAGCGTGAAAAGGACGTTGCTGGTTCGGATCTACCGCTATGATCCTGAAGGGGACAGTGAGCCTCGCTACGGCTCCTATCGGGTCCCGTTTGAAGGCAGGATGACGGTGCTGGATGTGCTGCGGTACGTCTACCGGGAGCTGGATGGGACGTTAGCGTTTCGCTGGGCGTGCGGCATCGGAAAGTGCGGCACCTGCTCGGTCCGGCTCAACGGGAAGCCGGTGCTCAGCTGTCGCCAGCCGATAGACGGGGGGGCGGATGAGGTTCTGATCGAACCGCTGGCGAACTATCCGGTGGTGAAGGATCTGGTCGTGGACAGGGAGCGCTACCAGAGAGGCTTGTCGAACTCCTTGATCCACCTCAGGGGAATGGATCGAGTCCCCCTCCTTTTGACTCCCAGGCTGATCACCGATGAGGCTCTGGGGGAGTGCATCGAGTGCCTGGTTTGCGACTCCGGCTGTCCCGTCCTGATCGAGCGGCTGCAGGAATATCCGGGCCCTTCCCTCCTGACCGGGGTGGCCGGTCGTTCGGAATCGGATGAGGCGCCTAACGAGGCCCTGGAGGAGGCCCGATTCGAGGTATTCCGCTGCCTGCAGTGCGGACGGTGCACGGCGGCCTGCCGGGGCGGGGTGAGCACCGACCACCTTATCCTGGCGGCGCGGGAGGGGTTGGCGCGGAGAGGGCTCCTGCCGGAGGCGCTGCAAGCTTTCGGGGAAACGGTTGCCGTCCAGCACAACGTTTCGGGGGAGGACAACTCCGGACGGCTGATCTGGGCGCAGAACCTGGAGGGGGGACTGGCGGTGGCCGAGGCGGGCACCCCTCTGGAAGTTCTCTACTTCGTGGGCTGTCTGGGTTCCCTGTTCCCGTCTAGCTATCGTGTCCCTCAGGCGCTGGTTCAGATCCTGGAGGCAGCGGGGGTCCCTTACGGCCTGATGGGCGGGGAGGAATGGTGCTGCGCCTATCCCCTTCTCCTGGGCGGGATGACCGATCAGGCGCGGGAGCTCATCCGGCACAACCTGAATGCGGTGAGGGGCCGGGGCGCTCCCAGGATGGTGATGGCGTGCCCTTCCTGCTACTATACTTGGAAGGAGCTGTATCCCCAGGTGATGGGGGAGGAAGTCGGGGTGGAGATCCTGCACGCCGTGGAGCTGTTGGAGTCCCTGGTGGATGAGGGTCGTTTGCCGCTGGGGGAGGTTCCCATGCGGGTCACCTACCACGATCCCTGCGACCTGGGGCGGAAGAGCGGCATCTACGAGGCGCCGCGACAGGTTCTGCGGGCTATCCCCGGGGTGGAACTGGTGGAGATGGTCGATAACAGGGAGGATGCTCTCTGCTGTGGGGGGGGGAGCAATCTGGAGACCTACGATCCCGAGCTCATGCGGAAGGTGGCGCATCGGCGGCTGGGGCAGGCGTTGGAGACGGGAGCCGAGGCGATCATCACCGCCTGCACGCAGTGTGAGCGCACCTTGAAGGACGCCGCGCGGCGGGAGCGGGCAAAGGTGCGGGTGATGGACGTCACCGAGATCGTGTGGAGGGCCGCGAAGGCCGCAGGGCAGGACCGGAAGGGGGGTGATGGAGAGGGCCTACTATAGGAAGAGGATGCAAGGTCGGTTTGGGGTAAATATAAAAGAAGAGGAGGTAGGAGATGCACAGGTCATTGTTATGGCGAGTCTTGGTCGTGATGGTGTTGGTCAGCCTCCTGGGAGGTATCGTGGCGAGTTGTGCCACGCCGGCCCCCACGGAGGCCCCGGCTCCCACTGAGGCGCCGGAGAAGCCCGAGGCGACTCCCGAGGAAGAGGTAGCGGCGGAGGCGTGTGCCGGGCCGACGATCGAGAAGCTGAAGAGCGCCGGGAAGATCCGGGTTGGGGTAGCGGTTACCAACCCGTTCCACATGCAGAATCCGGAGACGGGCGAGATCTACGGGGTGATGGTAGAGTATCAGGAGAAGCTTGAGGAGCATCTGGGGATCCCGGTCGAGATGGTGATGTCGGACTGGGGCGTGCTGATAGCGGATCTTCAGGCGAACAAGATCGACCTGATCGCAGCGGCGTTATTTGCCACGCCGGAGCGGAAGGAAGTGATCGACTTCACCGACCCGCTGTACGAGATGGGCTTTGGCTATCTGGTGATGAAGGACAACGACAAGATCAACACGGTAGAGGATTTGGACAGCGAGGATGTGACCATAGCGACCATCACGGGGACGGGGAGCGAGCAGGTCACCAGGGACTTGTTCCCGAAGGCGAAGATCTTAAGCATGGTAGTGCCTGGGGCGGTGACGCTGTTGGATGATGTGCGGGCTGGTCGGGCGGATGCGACGCATCTGGATTCGATCATGGTGAATGCGTACCTGGAGGAATTCGACGACATCAAGTCGGTGCCTTCGGACGCGTTCGAGACCGGCGGGGTAGGGGCGACGGAGGTAGCTTGGGGTGTCAGGAAAGGCGAGGACGATCTGCTGGATTGTCTGAACGACTTCATCGCCCAGATGAAGGCCGATGGCTTCGTGGACGAAGTGATGGCCAAATACTCCACCACTGAGTACCTTAAACCGCAAGGATGATCTGACGAGGCAGCTGGGATGCGGGCGCAGTCCGCATCCCAGCCCTTTCTAGCAGCTATGGCCCTGTGGGGTCTCCGGATCGAGGAAGTGAGGAGGGAGGCATGGCTTGGAGGGCGAGAATCGGCATTATCTACCCCGCGGATGGGCTCCTCGACGACGAGCTGTGGGAACTGGTGCCTGAGGGTGTAACGCCTTACATCACCCGGGAGGAGACCCCCCTGGGCGGGGATGCTGATCTGGATTACGTCACAAAGATAGCGGAGAGCCAGGGAATCGAGGATGCGGCTCGATGCCTGCGAGCCGTGAAGCCCGATGTCACGGCGTTTGTGTGCACTGCGGCATCTTTCGTAAAGGGAGTCGGGTGCGACCTGGAGATCGTTCGGCGCATCGAGGAGGTGGGCGGCGCGCCAGCCACCACGACTTCCACGGCTTTGATCAGGGCCCTTCGGGGCTGGGAGCCGAGACGGTGGCTGTGGCGACGCCCTACATAGACGAGATCAACGAGCGACTGGTGTCCTTTCTGGAGGGCCATGGGTTCAGGGTGGCTAACATCGAAGGCATGCAGCTCCGCGGGGCCGAGGACATAGGGGAGGTCTTCTTGGGAGAGGCGTTCCGGTTTGCCCGGAAGGCAGACCGTCGTGGGGCTGATGTCCTCTTCATATCTTGCACGGGCCTCCGCACCTTCGGGATTCTGGAGCCGTTGGAGGAGGATCTGAACAAGCCGGTGCTCTCAGCCAACCAGGTCACCATGTGGGATGCCCTGCGCATCGCCGGGGTCAGGGGGTGGGTGCCGGGGACGGGAAGCCTGTACGAGCTGTTGTGAGGCGATGTGAGGAACCAGAGGACGTAGCGCCTCTGAGCGGGGCGCGCTGGAAAACCTTCGGATGATAGGGGGTGTGACGATGAGGAGCTCGGCTCCGGAGTTGCCTTTCGAGATAGCTGAATACAGTGCGCGGCTGGAAAGGGTTCGGCAGAGCATGGAGGAGAGGGGTTTGGATGTGCTTCTCCTGACCAGCCTGCCGAACATTTTCTACTTCACAGGGTATCAGACGGCCAACCAGGAGGACTACTGTTGTCTGATCCTGTCTCGGGATGACGAGCCCGCATTGGTGCTTTGGGAGCCGGAAGCCCTGGGGGTCCCTCTAACCTCCTGGATCGAGGAGATGACGACTTACCCTACCGGCGGGGACGCTGTGGCTGCGACCGTTCGGGCGTTGCAGGAGCGGGCGCTGGATGGAGGGAGAATAGGGCTGGAGAGTAAGACTCCGTCGTACTTCATGACTCCTGCGGTCTACGAGCGGCTGAGGGAAGCTCTATCGAAGGCAACGCTCGAAGATGAATCCGGGCTGGTGGAGATGGCCAGGGCGGTGAAGTCCCCTGCCGAGCTTGGGTATATCCGGCATGCTGGCGAGATCACCGTTAGGGGAATGACAGCGGCCATGGACGCCGTGCGGGCCGGAGGGACCGACAATGAGGTGGCCGCGGTTGCCTACGAGACGATGACCTCCGAGGGAAGCGAATACATGTGCTATGCTCCCTTCGTCACCACCGGGGCCCGATCGGGCGCGGTGCACACCACGTTCAAGCGGAAAGGGCTGAAGCGGGGCGAGATCGTATTCATCGAGATAGGGGCCTGCATCCAGCGTTATAGTGCGCCCTTCACTCGGGTGGCTTTTATCGGAGACCCCCCGGACGAGGTGAAACAGATCTTTCGGGGGGCGTTGACCGGCTTGGAGGATGTCCAGAGCATGTTGAGGCCGGGCGTCAAAGCGGAAGAGGCGGCGGCCGCCGGGCAGAAGGGAATCGCCATAGCGGGCGAGGGGCTGGTCTACCATGGGGTCTACGGATATTCGGTGGGGGTGGGGTTCCCTCCGACGTGGGCCGATGCCCCGTTGCGCTTGGTCCGAGGGAACCCCCGGCCGCTGGAGGCCGGCATGGTCTTTCACATGCCTCTGAACATCCGGGCGCCCGGCAAGCACACGGTTGGTTTGAGCGAGACGGTGGTGATCACAGACGATGGCTATGAGGTGATCACGCCCTTCGCTCGCGAGCTGATCTTGAGATGATTGGGGTAAAATAGAGCCAAAGTCACAGGGCATCGTCAAGCTAGGCCGCACCCTGTGCCTGAACCCGGGCAGCGATTACACCGAGGGCGTCTTGCGGGGCGCCTTGGTGACCCTGAGCCCCGATAAAGTGGAGCAATTCGAGCTGGTCTCCGGCTGACGCCCGACGGTGGTGGCAGCCGATGAACTTGAGGAGCCCTCATTTCGTGGGGAGCCAATCAAAAGATGGAGGAGGTTTCTATGTCTACCCAGAGAGTGAAACGAGAGGAGATTCTGAAGCGGTACGAGAAGCTTTATTCGGCGGTGATAGCCGACTCGCTGGATAAGCTGGGGCATCACCAGACCTGCATGTCCCCAGACATTCGCCCCATCGTCCTGGATATGGTGGTGTGCGGGTGGGCCATGACGGCTCAGGGAGTCCCGGCGGCTGAGGCACCTGAGGAGGCTTATTCGGGGGAGTTCCAGGCGGTGGATTCCTTGAAGCCTGGGGATGTTTTCGTCGGCAACGCGGGGGGATCGGTGTGCGGATTCTGGGGAGAGCTTCTCTCCAACGCGGCCATCGCGCGGGGAGCGCGGGGCGCTGTGTTGGAAGGCTATACGCGTGATGCAGTCAAGATTATCGAACTGGGGTTCCCTGTTTTTGTGGAGGGATTCAATCCCTACGATTCCCTGAGCCGATGCGACGTCATCCGGATCAATGAGCCCATAACCTGTGGTGGTGTCCTGGTTCGCCCAGGCGACCTGGTCTTTGGGGACGTCGACGGGGTAGTAGTGGTGCCTTTGGAGCTGGCTGAGAAGGTGCTGGAGCTCGCGGAGGAGAAGGTCGCAGGCGAGGACCGCGCCCGAGTGGACTACGCCGCCGGCATCAGCACCAAGGAAGTGTTCAAGAAACACGGAATCCTGTAGGGCTACGATGGGGATGGACCCCCTCTTGTCCTTCCCCGGCTGCTGACTGCGAGCGGCCTTCTTGATCGGCGATAGCCGTCATGCTGCGCTACCCGATATCCAGGTAGGGAGGTAATAAGCGTGCTTAGTGAGCGTTTGGTGGCTCGGGAGGCGGAAGGACATCCCATCCAGATAGCCTTGGTGGGATGCGGTCGCATTGGTACCGCAATTGTAAACCAGCTGAGCCAGATGGTGGGCATGCGGGTGGCCGTGATCGCGGAGCCAGTGATAGAGAGAGCCAGAGCGGCGCTTCATGCGAACGGGATGGAGAGGACCGACGTGGTGGACGATGCGGACCGGGTGGTCGCCGCGATGAGAGCCTCGGTGCCGGTGATCACACCCGATTTCGAGGTGGCGGTCGCGGCTCCCGTAGACCTGGTAGTGGATGCCACGGGCCTGCCGGAAGTGGGCGCGAGCGTTGCCCTGGCCGCTTTCGCCGAGAAACGGGGGCTCCTGACCATGAATGTGGAGCTCGACGCGACCGTGGGGGCGCTCTTGCGACGGAAGGCAGCCGAGGCGGGGGTGATCTATACGCTGGACTCGGGGGACGAGCCGGGAGCCGCGATGCAGCTTGTGGAGTTCGTGCGCTCCCTGGGCTTCCGCGTCGTTTGCGCAGGAAAGGGCCATGGGCTCAGCCCGATCATCCCTGAGGCCACTCCTGACACCCTCGGTGAGGAAGCGGCCCGCATGGGGCTCTCTCCTCACATCTACACCACCTTTCGCGATGGGACGAAGACCTACATGGAGCTCACTTGCCTGGGGAATGCTCTGGGCATGCCGCCAGATCGCCGGGGAGGTCACGCACCCCAGGTCACGGCGGACGAGCTCAATGAGGTTTTCCGCCTGAAGCATCAGGGAGGGCTTCTGTCTGAAGAGGGCGTGGTGGATTTCGCCGTCGGGTTCCTGACACCCGAAGGGACGCCTGATTTCAGGCGCTCGGTAGGCCCTGGGGTGTTTGTGGTGTATACAACGGATCATCAGGGCATCCGCCGAGACCTCGAGTATCTGGGCCAGGGGCCAGGACCAACGTACACCCTTTACCGTCACTACCACCTGCCTGGGATCGAGACCCCGCATGCCATCGCCTGGGCGGCGCTGGAAGGCGTTGCATCCCTATGCCCCGCGGAGATCCCAGCCGCCGAGGCCATTGCCGTGGCGAAGCGCGACCTGGAGGCAGGGGAGATCCTGGACGGGCTGGGTGGATTCACGGTACGAGGGACGGTGGAGAAGGCGAGCGTAGCCAGGGACGAGCGATTGGTGCCCGTGGGACTTACGGAAAATGTGCGGGTTCTGCGTCCGGTATCGGCCGGCACGGCCCTTACAATGTCCGACGTGGATCTTGATGGCGAAAGTCTGGTGGTACAACTTCGACACGAGCAGGACTCGTATCTGGGGTGAGGGAGCGCGGCCTTCCGCCCGAGGAGCTCTGTAAGGGGGAATTCTAGTTGGTGGATTCCTTGAAGCTGAGGGATGTCTTCGTCGGCTATCCGCACCGAAGAGGCGTTCAAGAAGCACGGCATCTTGTAGCTCCCTGGTGTAGGCTGAAGGCTTCGGGCTCGTGGGGCTGAGGCCCTCGCTTGTGATCTCCCAACCCGTTGTGCTATGATGTGCCCCGCTTTGGCCGAGGATGTCCAGGCTGGGAGGCTATCATGAACGCGTTGCGTCGCGGGGTGGGAAGTGTCCATCTGTGGGCCCTGGTACTGTACCTCTTGGCGACATTGATCCTCACCTGGCCGCTGGCGGGCCGCTTTGCCACGCACGTTCCCGGCACCGATATCTGGGCTTTCGACGAGTACACCTTCGTCTGGAACTTGTGGTGGTTCAAGTACTCTCTGCTGGACTTGGGAACCAATCCGCTATATTCGTCGTACACCTTCTTCCCAGTGGGGATAAGTCTGGTCCTCTACACCTACAACCTTTTCAACACCCTTTTGGGTTTACCGCTCCAGCTGGCCTTCGACGTGGTGATCGCCAGCAACCTGCTCTTCGTCGGTTCCTTCGTGCTGGCCGCCTATGGGACCTTCCTGTTGATCCATTACCTGCTGGGGGCCAAACGACGGACCTCGGATCGACCGTGGGCGTATACCATGGCGGCCCTGGTGGGCGGGCTGGCCTACGCGTTCACCGCCAGCCGCTTCGTTTATGCTTCTCTGGGGCATTACAACTTCCTGAGCTCCCACTGGATGCCCTTCTACATCTTGTTTCTCATCCGCACGGTCCGGGGGCGGAGGCTGCGCGATCCCGTCCTGGCAGGGCTTTTCGCCACCTTCAGTTTGCTTTCGGAGATGACGCTGGGAGTCTTCCTGGCGTTATTCACCGTCCTCTACTTGTTTTTCGCCGGGCGCCGGGTGATTCTCCGAGGGGCATTTCTGGGGCGCGTCGGCGTTCTGGTGGGCGTGGCTCTGATCAGTTACGCTCCTGTGCTGTACAACATCTTGCGGGAGATGGCGGGGACCGATTTCGCCCTCCCCGGATGGGGCCATTCGGAGAGCCTGCTGGTGGACCTGATGGGCTTCTTCGCTCCCACCGCCCTGCATTCCCTGTGGGGAGTCGGATGGAAGGAGGAGCTCGTGGCGGTGGCCCAAGGGAGCGGCCGGTTCACCGATGTGCACACCGTGTATGTCGGCTTCGTTCTGGCCCTGCTGGCCCTCTTCGCCTCCGTCAAGTATGGCCGGCGATTGTGGGTCTGGTGGGCTACCGTCCTGGTGTCAGCTATCTTCTGTCTGGGTCCCCTGTTGCACATCAATGGCAGACCCTCGTTCGATTTCGATGGGTTGGTGGTCAACTTCCCCATGCCGTTCATTCTGCTTCACTACCTGCCGGTCATCAAAATAAACCGAGTTCCCAATCGGTTCAGCCTTATCATGATGCTGGCCCTGGCTGTGCTGGCGGGCTACGCGCTGGCCTATCTCCTCTCTCGATTTAAGGGCCGGGCGTGGGCCGCGGCCGCGGCGGCGGTCGTGTGTCTCGTGATGCTGATCGAGGCCATCTCCATCCCGCTGCCCTTGACCGATGCCACCATCCCCTCCTTTTACCGGGAGCTGGGAAGGGATGCGGAGGATTACACTATCCTCCAGCTGCCTTTAGGATGGCGGAACAGCTTTGGCACCCAGGGCGCTGAGCGCACCCAGTTGCAATTATATCAAGCGGCTCATCATAAACGCATGTTGGGCGGCAACATCTCCCGAAACCCGCCGTTCAAGTTCGACTACTTTCGGCAGGTTCCTCTCTTTCAGTCCATAATGGACTTGGAGTTCTATCGGGACGTAGACGATGCTCGCAAGGCCCAAGATATGGCCATGGCGCCGGAGCTTCTCTACCTGTATGACATCAGATACCTGGTGGTGCACCCCGTGGTTCCTGGGCGCCTTCCTTACGCCGATACCAGGGACCGCACCCTGGCCTACCTGGAGGAAGTCCTCCCTTTGGAGCTCATCCATCGGAGCGACGACCTGGTCGCGTACAGAACGATTCAACCTGAGCCCGAGGATGAGCTCTCCATCGATTTCGGGGATCCTGCCACGCTGATGTATCGAGGCGAGGGATGGAGCCGCGAGGAGGAGGTGGCGGGGGCGACCTCCAACTGGGCCATAGCTCAGGCGGCGAGGGTTTTCTTCCCGCTGCGGGACGCGCACTTGCGAGATGGCAAGGGTAGCGTCATCACCGTGGGAGCTCTTCCCTTCTCGTACGACCAGGCCCCCACCCAGACCTTGACCCTTCGGGTCAATGGCGAGTGGGCCGCGGGACCCTTCCCCATGGTGGCCACCTGGGCGCCTTACTCTGCCCCTGTGCCCGTCTCGGCGCTGCGGCCTGGCCTCAACGAGTTGACGCTGGAGTTCGGCTATCTGGCGTCGCCCCACGACGTGCTGCCGGGTGACTTCGCCGTGGGGACCACGGGCGTCTGGTCTCCCGTCGATATCACCGTTCAAAGCGCGATGGACTCGGCGCGGATCACCATCGGGGAGGAGGATATCTCATGGGAGCGGCGCGGCTACAACATCGCCGCCGTGGATCCCTCCAGCGGGGATGTGGTGGACGTGCGGGGCTTCGACACCTACGCCAATGAACACGAATCCAAGGACATGGCCGCTTTCATCGAGGGGTTGCCCCGTGGGGCCATAGTGGTTGTGGCCTTGAGGGAGGGAGGAGCCCATCACCTGACCGCCGAAGCGGTGGCGGCCTTGGCTTCCATCGGTGCGACCCACGATCTGCGCGGCACCACGGATCAAGCCCACGCCATCATAGGTGTCAAGGGGGCGGCCCCAGGAACAGCCGCCGAGGAGGCTGGTCCGGGGAGCGTCTACCTTCATGTGGGGAGCAACAGCGACACTCGTACGCTGGCCGTGGCGGTGGATTTCGTTCAGATCCAAGAGGATTGATCCCCGGGGGCTTGTATCTCTGCGCTCCAGGTGGTATAATGTTGGCCCATCCGATGGAGGTACGGAAACTTTGAGCGCTTATCTTTACATCATACAATTGATTCTGTCCGGCGTAATGATAGTCCTCCTCCTCCTGCAGGCTCAGGGGAGCAGCATGGGAGGCATTTTTGGCGGCAGTGACAGCGCCATCTACAAGACTCGTCGAGGGATGGAGAAAACCTTGTTCCAAGTCACGGTGGGGCTGTCGGTGACCTTCCTGGTGTTCTCCCTCGTAGTGGTCGTCTTCTCCTCAGGTTCCTAGCGCTAAGGGGCGCCCTTGGCTCGGCTTATTCGCTGGCAAGCCTTCATCGCCCTGGTGGGGCTGGTGCTCCTGGCCGCCGTGTTGGGTTATCTCTCCTTGACCCTCACCACCCGCGTGGTTCCGGACCGCGGGGGCACTTATGTGGAGGGGGTCGCTGGCACCTTTCGCTACATAAACCCCGTGCTCTGCCAGTACAACGATGTGGACATCGACCTTTGCCAGCTTGTCTTCTCCGGCCTTACCCGCAACGATGCCGGCGGACGGGTCGTGCCGGACTTGGCCCGCAGTTGGAAGATCTCCGATGATGGGCTGACCTACACTTTCTATCTTCGGAGGGATGCGCGCTGGCACGATGGGGTCCCGGTGACGGCCAACGATGTAGTGTTCACCGTGCAGGCCATGCAGGATCCCGACTACGCCGGGCCTCCTGGTGTGGCCGAGCTGTGGCGCAACGTCAGGGCGGAGAAGGTGGACAACTATACCGTCAACTTCATCCTGGAAGCGCCTTACGCCCCTTTCCTGGACGGCACCACGGTGGGCCTTCTGCCCTTTCACGTGTTGGCGACGGTGCCGGCCGAGGGTTTGCCTGAGCATGACTTCAACTCGACACCGGTGGGGACAGGCCAGTTTCGGGTGGAAGAGGCCACCAGTGAGCACGTGATTCTGGAGGCCAACTCCAGTTTCTACAGGGGGCGCCCCAACCTGGATCGGATCGAGTTCAAATTCTATCCTGACTATCAGGCGGTCTTCGGAGCCTACCAGCGCAAGGAGGTCATGGGCATCGGCCGCGTTCTGGTCAATGACTTGGACCTGGTGCGGGAGGATGAGACCCTGGATCTCCACTCGGCTCCTCTGTCCGGCTACACCCTCGTCTTCCTCAACCTGACAAATCCCATCCTCGAGGATGTGCTGGTTCGCCAGGCGCTTCTGCTGGCGTTGGATCGGCAGAA
>SDBT01014643.1_pt1 | contig 12494 bp, 13 predicted proteins | sample 2277101 | NCBI WGS metagenome assembly SDBT01 (sample SAMN10404973, study PRJNA504765) | marine sediment metagenome | isolation source: marine sediment core GS10_PC15, 103 cmbsf | place: Arctic Ocean: Southern Knipovich Ridge | collected 2010
CCTGCTGGCCCGCGATTCCGGCGATGACGAATGGCAGATCGCCATTACTTAACCGCACCCTCACCCAACCCTCTCCCAGAGGGAGAGGGGGAATAGGGAGAATTTGCACATGAAACTGGATTTTTTAGAAATTTCATACGAAGCCAAGGATTACAAGTTCGGGGACGCTACACTCACCATCCGGCCCCTGATCCTCACCCGCACCAACCTGATCTTGAACGATGACGGTATGGCCATTAAGGGCCAGGCCCGGTTCGACGATTTCAATTTTTGTCTGACCGCATGGAAAAACGTGGCCGATGAAAACGGCAAAGACCTGCCCTGCACCGAGGAAGTCAAAAAGAAGGTCTTTGATTTTGGCCTGGGCGGTATTTCCAATTTCGTGCTCGAAACAGCCCGCGTCCTTAAGGCCCAAAAAGAAGACCAGGAAAAAAACTAATAGCCTGGGCGAGCTGGGTCTTCAGTAATGACAAAAAAAAGAACTGCGATTTTTGCCGGTTTGCCCAGGCGGAAGGATTCAAGGATTTTAAATGCGATGGCCGCGACACGGTCGATGAATGCCCCAGTGGCGACATGCCGGAACTGGCCCCGGAGAACCAGGGATTCTGGCAACTGTTTCAGCGCATGCTCCCCGGCCTGCCCAACGGTATGGGCGGCTATAACCTCGAGGCCATAACCACGGTGATGGAACTGTACCAGGTACCCGAAGGCCAGAGGCCGATCATATTTGACAAGTGCCTGGCCGTAATCACCGTTATCCAGGAAATCGCGAGTAAAAAATAATGCCCGATAAAAAACTGAAACTCGAAATCACGGTCGACGATAAGGGATCGGTCCACGTCAAACAGTTCGGCGATAAAACCGAACGCGAACTCAAAAAAGTGGGCCGGGCCGTGGATACGCTGGATCGAAAGAACAAGGCCTCCATCACCACCTGGAAGAAACTGGCATTAGCCGCCGCCGGAGCTTTCGCCGTGTTCGGGGCCGGGAAAGCGGCGCGAGGTTTTCTGGAAACCGCCAGCAGTTTCGAGGACATGGAAGCCAAGCTGGACGCCATCACCAAGGGCAAGGGAGTGGAAACCCTCGAAAGAATAAACCAATGGGCCTTGGACATGCCGGTTAACACCAGGGGAGCCATTGACGCTTTCTCCATGATGACCGCGATGGGCCTGGACCCCACCATTGCCAAGATGCAGATCCTGGTGGACGTGTCATCCGTCATGGGCGATGAAGTCCTGCCGCGCGTGGCTCGCGCTTTGGGCCAGATTCAGACCCTGGGGAAATTATCGGCCGAGGAACTGAACCAACTAGCCGAAGCCGGGATCAATGCCCGGAAATACCTCAAGGAAGCCTTCGGCGGTAAGACCGTGGCCGAAATCCAGAAATCGGAAATCGCCATCAGCGACGTGGTGAAGGCCATCTGGGATGGCCTGGAAAGGGAGTTCAAAGGATCGGCTAAACGGCGCATGGAGACCTGGTCGGGCATGGTCGTAGCAATGGAAAGTATCTGGACCGAATTTCAGCGGCACGTCATGGCTTCCGGCCCCTTCGAGGTCATGAAAGATCAGCTCAAAGATTTTCTGGATTACCTGGCCACCAACGAAGGTCAGATGGACCTGGCCAAGTGGGCCGATCAGACTGCCTTGGCGGTCTTAAGCGCTTTCGAAGCCATGTCTCTCGGCGCGGGAATCTTCGTAACAGCGGTTACCACTGCTGAGCAGATTTTTCATTCACTCCGTTTGGGATGGAACAAACTGCAGTTAAAGGACATAGAATCCACAATAGGGATGCTGTACGACGCCAAGAATCCGCGCAAGGGCTTAAAAGATTTTTTCAGGAAAGACAAGAGCGGGCTCGAGGGAAAAATAATACCGCCGGAGCTGCTGGCGGAACGCGAGAGACTCCTGGCGGAGCAGGAGAGGATTATAGAGAGCGGGATCGCGGCGGGGGACCTTAGGGACAATACTAAGGCCGTAAAAGAAAAGTTCGCCAAGCTTATCAAAGAATGGCGGAACGCGCCGCCCCGGTCGGAGATGTTTGGCGAGGACTTCAAGGCTTTAGGCGGTCTGCCCACTATCGGATGGGAAGGGCCTCGCGGATCGGCCGGTTCAAAACCTTCGCTGCCCGGTCTAACCAGCGCGGCTAAAAATGCGGCTAAAGACCGCGAGAAAATTCAGGCCGATCTGACGGACAGAATCAAAAAACTGACCCTGGACCAATTCGAATACCAACGGTGGGCGCTGGATCAGGAAATCGAGGCAGTTAAACAGGCCAAGGGATATCATGAAAGTTTGGCCGGGGATCTGGCTCAGTATAAAAAACTCCGCATAGCCGATATCACCCGCGCTCAAACCGAAGCCATCGCCGATCAGATCAAACAAGAGGCCGATCAGACCGAGGCCCTCAAAGCCGAGGCCCAGGACCGTGCCGACCTCAGGTTGTTTGAAACTGAAGAGACAAAGGCCCAGATAGCCAGACTCCGCGAAGAAATCCTGGTGGCCTCGAATGACCTGGCCGCCGGATGGAACCGGGGCATGGATGAGTGGCTTGATTACAGCCGATCCGGTTTCGAGCAGATGCGGGATATTGCTTATGACACGGCCCAATCAATGGAGCAGGCCTTTTCCGATCTGTTTTTCGATGTCGTCAATGGCAAAATAGAAAACCTCGGCGATTACTTCGAGCGGATGCTTCAAGGATTCGGCCGGTCGGTCTTTGACGCGGTGGGTGAAACCCTGACGAAGGGCATTATGGGTCTTGTAATGGGGGCATTCGGGGGATCATCCGGTTTGACAGCGCCGGGGGCGTTCCCCAGGGCTGGCTTACCTGGATTTGCTTCCGGAACCAACAGTATGCCGCCAGGGTTTGCTGTAATCGGCGAACAAGGGCCGGAGCTGGTCTTCAGCCCTCGAGGCGGGGAGAGAATCTTTTCCAATCGGCAGTCCAGAGAAATGGCCTCCGGAGGCCAGGCCCCTCAAGGCCAGACCACCAACATCATAATCAACGCCATTGACGCGCAGAGTTTCCACGATGTGCTTAAAGCAAACAAGGCCCAGATCATCACCTGGGTAAACCAGGATATGCGCATGAACCGGGCCACGCGCAGGACCGTGAGGAATTATTTGTAATGGCCACTTTTCCCGAATCACCCGTGCCCCAATACCCGTTTATTCTTGACCCGGAATTCAAGACCCTGGTCACGGATCTGGACGGCGCGGGCGAAGACCGGATTCAGAAAAATTCGTATCCGTTATACAACGCCAATGCCCGGTACGAAACCCTGACCCAGGCCGAGATGCAGATCCTCTATAATTTTTTCATGGCCCGGTGCGGCATGGCCGAAGCTTTCTACTTTTACGACGTAGTAAACATGGATCACGTCGGACAGTACTGCGGCACGGCCGACGGCGGCACGCAAATATTCGACATCCCCGGCAAGAGTACCTCGGCCCAGGCGGTCTACCTGGAAGGCATCGAGCAAATCGAGACCACTGACTACGTGATTCTGACCGAGGGCGGGGCCAGCAACGCTGATCGGATAGATTTTGTGTCCGATCCAGGCGTGGGCAAAATAGTGACCCTTGATTTTACCGGTTATTTGCGAGGCCGGGGCCGGTTCGCCGTGGACCGGCTGCCCCGTGAACTGTTCACCGTGGCCCTGTTTACTTACGGCCTGCCCATCAAAGGACTGCCAGCCGCCTGACCAGGCCACGCCTGGAGGCATGTGTGTTGGTTATTAATGTTTGTGGATACACGGAGATATTTTAGACCATGAAGAGTTTTGGCGTTGACATAACCGCTGAACTGGCTGCTGAGATCAAAAAGATTTCGTGGCTGGCCGAACTGCGCCTCGATTCCGACACCTACCGGTACACCGACGCCGATATAGACCTGTACGTGCCCACCGGCGACGGCCCTACGGACAATCTGACCCTCTACCTGTCCTTTGACGAAGGCGCGGGTCTGGTGGCGCGCGACAAGAGCGGGAACGGCAACCACGGCGCGTTGACCAACATGGAAGGCGACGAGTGGACAGCCGGAGTGGTCGGGGGCGGCCTGAATTTTGATGGTAGTGATGATTATGTGTCAGTTCCACACCACAGCGATCTCGATTTTACTACCGGAAATTTCTCAGTTGCCTTTTGGGCGGAACCAGATACAGGCCAAGGCACAAACACTCGCGTCGTTTCAAAGGGTGAATTCAATGCCAGTGGGTGGGAAATATTTTGTGGCGGCGGTAGAGTAACTTTGAGAACATACCAATCAGGGGTCAGACAGGAAGCTTACACAAATGCTCTCGATAATGATGGCGCGCGGCACCATATTCTGGTTGTGAGAGATGGTTCAACGGCTACATTTTATATTGATGGTGTCCCGTATGCTAATTCTGGCGATAATCCTTCCGATCCTGATTCCAACACGAGCGAACTTAGAATAGCGGCATATCAAATATCCACCTCCGTTGGTTTTACGGGCGGCCTCGATGAAATCCGTGTTTATGGTGCGGCTTTAACCCCCACTGAAGCCCGTTATCTTTACAAACAAAAATACGAGCATTTTGATATGACCGTGGACGGTATCGAATCCTCGGCCGACCGGGCCGTGGATACCGTAACCTTAAGCTTCGCCAACGCCAGCCGCCAGTTCGCGGCCGTGGTCATGAATGAGGAGATCCGGCACCGGAGAGCGGTTGCGTCCTTCGTCTGCCGTGACGCTAATAACCGAATAATCGTGGGGCCGCGCGTGCTGTATAAGGGCCTCATATCCACCTGGGAGATGACCGAAACCCGGATCGATATACCCGTGGTCAGCCTGTTCGCGCTCTGGCATCGAAAGACCTTGCGAAAAGCCCAGGTTAACTGCAACTGGCCGTTTAAAGGGACGGAATGCACTTACTCCGGGGCCGAGACCTGGTGCGACCAGTCCTACGAGCGATGCGTGGTCTTAAGCAACCAGATCAATTTCAGCGAAAGCCGCTTTCTGCCATCACTCACGGAAAAAGACATCTGGTGGGGGCCGAATCCCGTATGAGACTCGCCCAAATAACAGGGAAATACATCGGGAGATCATTCAGTGAATGCAACTGCCTGGGTCTGATACACGATATGTACGAGAATTTCGGGATTGAATTCCCGACCGATTACGGCCACCTCCACGCGGGTACAAACATCGGTAACTACATGGACCTGTTCGAGGCCGATCCGAAAGAGGCCATCCGCTTAATGCTCGAACTGTTCAAAACCCTGGGCCAGCCCATTAAAACCAACCGGTACAAAATCGGGGACCTGCTGGCCGTCAGACAGCCGGACGGCGTGGTCTACCCGGCTGTGTACGTCGGTTTTGACCAGGCCATATCTTCTTTCCTCGAAACGGGCGTGGCCGTGTTCAGGCTGGACCCCGCTAACCGCGTCATTCTGGCCAGGAGGTTTAGTAAAATCTGATGCCCGCCGCAATACCCATACTCGCTTCAATGCTTATGACCCTCGGCGGAGTCGGACCCATAACCTCGGCCATTGTGGTGGGCGGGGCCTCGCTCCTGGCCGGGGCCATGTCTTACGCGATGCAGCCCTCCGCCGTGAGCGAACCGGAAGCCGCCGCGGCCGAATCGCGCGGCCACCTGGTCAACACCCGCTCCTCGAACGTGGTCAAGCCTTTGATTTACGGCCTCTGCCGCGTGGGCGTTAACCAGACTTTCATGGGGGTGACCGGCGATAAAAACCAGTACATCCACATTATCGGTGAGATCGGCGAGGGGCCGATCCACCAGATACACCAGGAAGGCGGGATCGATCAGTTTTTCCTGGGCGACAAGCTGTACACCGAATACGGGGACCTGGTCTATTACGAATTCTTCCAGGGCACTTCGACGCAGACCGTATGCACGGGCAAGCCGGGCGTTGGTATGCCCGCCGAATGGGATCACGCCCTCCGGTATACTTCGTACATCTATGTCTGCCTGGAATGGGACCCGGATGTTTTTCAGCGGCTGCCCGCATTCACCCTGGTTCTGGAAGGTTTGGAGGTTTATGACCCGGTAGCCGATTTCGCCGCCTACTCCAATAACCCGGCCCTGTGCACCTACGACTACCTGACCAGGCCCAAACAGAGGGGCGGTTTCGGAATCGACACCTGGTACGGCCCGGTCCCGGTCTCCCCGGACCTGGATATCAACTCATTCGATGACGGTAAAGACTACTGCGCGACCAAAGGCTGGACCGTGAATATGCCGCTTCGGGCCGACGTCAATACCGATGCCCACCTGGACGCGCTCCTGGCTAATTTCCGGGGCCAGATCATTGACTCCGATGGCCTTCATAAACTTCGGTACGCCGATCTCAATTATGAGGCCGTGGTCATGACCCTTGATGAGGACGATATCGTATCCGGCGCTCACGAGAGCACGCTGAAAATCGCTCCGCGCGCGGACATCATCGACCGGCCGAATGCTGTCCGGGCCAGCTTTTACAACCCCGAAAAAAAGTACACCCTGGACGAATATCTGTACGTGGACGAAACCGCCCTGGCCGCCGAGGGATTCCTGGTCGAAATGAAAGTCAACCTGCACGGCCTGTCCAGCCACGCAACCGTTCAGCCTATGGCCTGGCATCTCCTGGAACGGGCGCGATGGGGTAACGTGGCCACTCTCATAGCCCGGCCCAAGGCCAAACAGCTCGAAGCGATGGACCTGATCCAGGTCACTCATCGCTTGCCGGGCTGGACGAATCAGATGGCCCGTGTTCTGGCCTCCACCGTCCAGACCGACCACAACGTGGCCCTGGTTCTGATCGAGGAAAGCTCCTATCTGTACGATGACAATTACGACGCTATGAGCCATGACTGGTACGAAACCACCCTGCCCGACCCCAGCGCGGCCGTGCCTAATGTGGTCAACGTGTCGCAATCCGAAGAGCTGTACGATGAGCGCAAGCGAAGCCGGGTCAGGTGGATTGTCGATTTCGAGGGTCCCGACCCGGCCGATTACCCCTGGTGGAGTCATGCTGAAATATACCTCAAGATAGGCGAGGCCGGGGACTGGAAATACCAGACCACCTCCCAGGGCGGCTACATGGTGGACCCGGTCCAGGAAGGCGAGACCTATTTTCTTAAAATGCGGTCGGTTTCCATCCACGGCACGAAGGAAGACATCAACGCGGCCTATTCGGTCTCTAAAACCATCCAGGGCAAGACGGCCGCGCCATCGGACATGACCACCCTGACAGCGGTAGTAGTTAACGATTCGGTTAACGTGGTGGGTGACGAAGTCTCGGACGCGGACATCTTCGGTTATGAGTTCCGGTTGTCCGGGCAGGGAAATTCAGCCTGGGAAGGCGCATTCTTCCTCGAGGTAAATTCAAAACCTACCTTTTCAAGGTCCGGTATGAGGTCGGGTAGTTTCCGGATTTTCTGCTCTCCACTCGATACCAGCGGTTATTACTCGGATAATCCGGTCTCGCAGACCTTCAGCCTGGATGATCCCAAAGGGTATTCGCTTTTGCAGACCGAGGACATTGACCAGGACGACGCCGGCGATTCCTTCGATAACTGCGAGATGTATGACCAGGGGGCCGGGGATTACGCCCTGAGGGTGACCCACGGCGGCGGCCTGGCCGGTACCTACACCTCGAGAGAGATCGACCTGGGCGCGGTACGGGCGGTACGGGTTCAGGGCGACTTCCTGCTTACGATGATCAGCGCCTCCGCCACCTGGGCCGCTTTATGGCCCGCTGACAACGCTTGGAATACCCGCGATATGAGCAAACCCTGGAGTTTCCATTACGGCCTGACCGAAGCGGCCAATATCAGCGCGACACTCAAATGGGGCACCTCGTCCGGGGTTTACCCCAATGAAGCCGACTTGTTTCACCTCCTGGCTGTAGAGTCGCTGGGGCGGTATTTCCAGGTTGAAATAACCATCACCGATCCCAACGAGGACACGTATCTTTACGTGGACGGCTCAGCCGGGGACACGGTTTTAACCTTATCTTTTTACGTGTGACGTATGGGCAATGAATTTAAAAAAATAGCCGACCAGGACGGCGACACATACATCACGGTCGAACCAACCGCCGATGGCGATATCATCCGGATGTACAATCAGGACGTGCTCACTTTTGAGATGTCCGCCGATGGCGAACGGACCATGCCCAAACAACCCGCGTTCAATGCAATTCCAGCCTCAGACCAAAATAACATCGCCGTGGGTTCAGATGTCACGGTCGTGTTCGGTACGGAACGATTTGACCAAAATGATGACTTTGCCTCCAATATATTTACCGCTCCGATTGATGGCAAATATCAACTCAGCGCCAGTCTCTATTTTTTAAACATTCCATCTGACGCGGTTTACTTTTACTTGAAACTTATAACCTCAAACAAGACCTACGGTACCGTTATTCCGGTGAACCATGCCTCGGGCAGTCTCTCGATAAATCTCTCCATCCTGGCGGACATGGACGCTTCGGATACCGCTTACGTCACGCTAAAGCAAGCCGTGGGAACTCAACAGACCGATATCAATACCGGCCTGACGACATTTAATGGATTTTTAGCCTGTTAGGAGAAAGGGGAAGGCCATGCCGTTGGAAATTATAATCATACTCACGGACGAAGAAGTAAAGGTCTGTGAAGCGTCCATGATCCAGCCTATCCCGGAATGGGCTGAAAACGCGGTAAGAAACAAAATCAGAAAGGGCCGAAACCGGATCGTTGAATCGGTTACCGACCGGAACGCGAAAAAGGTTTCCCTGGCCGAACAAATCACCATCATCGAGGCCTCGGAACTTGAAACGGCCGTGGACCGGGAAGCCAGGGAACTGCAGGAAATGATAGACCGGGCCAATAAGTAAAGGAGAAATCCATGTCTCAATCATGGACGCCAAACGTATATCAGCAAGCCACCGGCGCGCACACGACCATGTCCAATGTGGAGTCGATGTTCGACGCACTGAAAAGCGCTTTTTCCGGAGCTTCGGCGCCGTCCAACCCGGTCGCCGGGCAGATCTGGTTCGACACCGCGAAGAAGCTGATGAAACACCGAAATAACGCTGACTCAGCCTGGCGGGGTATCCTGGCCGGATCGGCCGCCCTGAAAGTCTGGCTGTACCTCAACACGGCCGAGGACGGCTGGGCCATAGATTCATCCGTGACCGACCGGGTCCTGGCCCTCAAGGGCGGTTCACGAGCATACAACGTCAACGGGGGCAATCTGGCCGGGAATTGGACTATCTCCGGTGTCAGTACTCAAAACCACACTCTGACCGAAAGTGAAATGCCAGCCCATACGCATAATGTCCCGGTTACTCAGCCCGGAGTAACGAGTGGCGGCGGGCCTATTAACTATCCTCTGGCTGGAGGAGAAACCGATGTGGCCACGGAATCGACTGGCGGCGGCACGGGTCACAATCACGGCGTATCGGCTGACGGCGTTTTCCGTCCGGCCGCCGCCGTGGGTACCCTCCAGTACCCGGACGTATAAGGGCGTAAAATCATGCTGAGTAAAACAGACAGAGAAGACATCAGGGAAATCATCCGGGAAGAGTTGAAGACGGCCCTGTTCACCACAATCACCGTCGAGCGCGGTCCTGAAAAAAACGGGGACCCGGAAAAAGTGGTCAAAGAAGAGGAGTGGAACGTGCTCCATTTCCTGGCCGCGTATCTGCCTCAAATCCAGGGCGCGCTGCGGGGCATGCAGGAAGACACCAACAAGGCTAATAACCGCTCCATCGAGGGTTCAGGGAAATTCCAGGCTCTGGGTGAACTCCTGATCGGGCTGGAAGAGAGCGTAACCATAATGGCCCGGTTCGCCCAGGCCCTTAACCAGAGCGGCCTGCTTGAAAACATGGAAAAACCCTTGGCTTTGCCGAAAAATTCCTTGGAGACTTGATTTATGAAGTACAAAATCCATTCCCAACATAAACGGGGCGGCTCATACGAGATTTTCTATGGCGTATTTGAAGATGACGGGGTGACGCCTGTTATGGACAATAAAACCCGCAAAGTTGGTAATACCCCGCTTGACAACACGGCCTTGGATAAACTCTTTGCTGATGAGATATTCCCGGCCCTGGCCGCACCAGCAGAGGAGTTAATCATCTATACCAAAGAAGAAATCGAGAGCCTGTTACAAGAAAAAGGCTATTTGACCAGCGAAGAAAAACTGGAAGACTTGAAGGCGGCTGAATAATGGCTGATTATATATCTACACAATCAGGCGATTGGAATACAGCCGCAACGTGGGGCGGCGGTGGTCATCCGGATACAAACGGGGATACGGCTACGATAGCCGACGGTCATGAGGTTGATTATAACCTTGGAGTATCCGCCATCGAGTTTGGCAACGTGACTATTAACGCCGGAGGGACATTGACGTTCCCGACCGGGTCTAATTCCAAGATTATCTTTGAGCAGGACGCGGTATTTTCTATTTCCGGAACCCTGAACGCTGGAGCATCCGGAACCCCTGTTGATGCAAGCTATACCTGTATTTTTGAGTTTGTAAACGCTTCATCCGCCAGAGACATTATTGATATTGAAGACGGATCAACTGTAAATATCTATGGCGATCCCGACTTTTATGGAGATGAGAAATATGCCGAAGTAAAGACTGAGATTACCTTAGATGGTACGGACGATGTATTTACTGTTACTGGCGATTATACCACTAAATGGGTGGCTGGTCAGAAGATATTTGTTGCTCAGAATTGTGCTTATAAAGGCAATCCGCACCTCACGGCTTGTAATATTTTTGAAATTGAATCTGTTTCTGCCAATGGTGCCGACACTGATATTGAAATAGTAGATCAGGGAGGAGATACAAACACCTATTACGTCGGTGGCAGAGTGGTCATGCTTTCCCGTAATGTCATTTTCAGAGAGCAGTCTGTAAGTTGGGCCATTGGTGCGTATACTGGTCATAACAACCGCATTGATTATAATAAATCGGTGGATGAAGTAATGGCAGTTTTTGATAATTGCCTCTTTATCGGTTGGGGTGCATTGTGGTTGGCATCGGGAGGCTATTTAATAACAGAAGATGTGGTCTATGTTAATGTTTATAGCTCCCAGATTGCGGGGTTCCAATACGCAGACTATATTTCCATGTACTATGCTACTGCTTCAGCTTATCCAATGCTTAAAGGGGTTTTTGGCGGAATCAGTAATTTCCCCTACTCATCTGGAGTTTCATTAAAAGGCGGCTCCGAAGTTTGGAGTTGCACAACTCTTTTTCCTTATTCGGATGGTGTGGCTAAAGAAGTTAAATTTAGGACTTTCCGCTATTTAGTAGATACAGGTAGGAGTATTTTATTTCAGCGCTGTGAGTTATATAATTTCCAAACTCTCTTTAGTTCATCTGGTAATAGGAGGGCAGGTGTTATATCGCTTGAAAATTGTGACGTTGATGGCACTCTGACTGAGTTTGAAATGTACTGCGCTTTTGGTGAGATTCTTGCCCTACATTCAGGCGACGGCGAATGGCAAGCCCCTGATAGTGGTCAAGCGTTTATCAATAAAATGATACCTGATACCTTAACCACAACGAGAGAAGATTATACTTGCAGATTCGCTTTTAACCAAAGACCGAGATGGTTTGCCTATGTCCAGTCTGGTTCAAATACAATTACCATGAAAGTCTATCCCGTGGGCTGGTCAACTGGCGGCGGAGCGGCTGGAGCTTTAGATCAAGACGATCTTTACCTTAAGGCCTGGTATCTCGACGCCGGATCAGGAGTGAGTGTGGCGGAAGCCGTCTCCACATCTCAATCATTCGCAAACGGGGGATGGCGTGAGATAAGTGTCACCTTTACCGCTGGACAGGCCGGAGTTGTATATTTTGATTTGCTTCTCAGTCTTTACGAAAGCGGGGATTACGTGCTTGTTGATCCTGAGTGGGCTTTGTCATGAGCCTGACTATCGCCAACGGAACTATCGTTCAATCCTCTTCGTCCGACGTTTTATTTCCAGTTAATGGATTTATTTTTTACTGGTATACGGCGGTTGGCGGCGTTACCCTGGTCGTTCAAGACGCCAACCACGGCCACACAGCCGATAGTCCAGCCCTTAGTCAAGATCATCATTTAACCGTCACCGAGGCAAACCACGCCCACGCGGCCGATTCGCCTACTCTGACCCAAAAGCATAATTTGACCGTGGCCGATGGATCGCACGGCCACGCGACCGATAACCTGGACCTGACTCAAGTCCATCTCTTGACCGTGGCCGGGGGATCGCACGGCCATACCAGCGACGGAATTACCTTAACACAAGTACATAACCTCATAGTCGCGGCCGGAAACCACGCCCACAACGCGGACAGCCCGGACCTGGCCCAAGACCACCATTTAATCGTAGCCGCCGGCCTTTTCGTCCTGAGTGGCGATCAAGTCGTTTTCCCGGCCGCCGATATACTCGATACCACCATCGAAAGTTTGACGCCGGAAAGAACCATTTCCAGCTTGTCTATAACCCGAGCCATTTCCAGTTTAACTAAAACCCGA
>SDBT01014644.1_pt1 | contig 12494 bp, 31 predicted proteins | sample 2277101 | NCBI WGS metagenome assembly SDBT01 (sample SAMN10404973, study PRJNA504765) | marine sediment metagenome | isolation source: marine sediment core GS10_PC15, 103 cmbsf | place: Arctic Ocean: Southern Knipovich Ridge | collected 2010
GATAGAGGGCAGGCCCACCTTAGTCGGCACGCCGGAGCTACATGCTCTCGACGCCGTAGGCATACGAGGATGTTTTAGCCTACCCGTTACCCAACTTGCAGCCCTGTAGATGTCCTATGCTGCTCGCTTCGGCACTACAGCTTTTGACCTGCCCTACTATCGCAAAATTCTTAACTTGTCTGGCCCGTGCCAAGAGCTATTGCTGTGGCCCTATGAATCGCCCTGGCCTACTTCTTTGGCTCTACGATCCAACTCTTTTGCTCTCTCTACGCCACCTATCCAGGTAATGAGTTCGTGAAGTTTTTTAGCACATTGCGGACATAATTCAGTGCTATATAACAAAGATGAATCAGCTAAGGATTGAACTACAGCCCTTACCCAATCTTTAAGTTCCAATCCTGATCCATAAGCTTTGCATAAATCACATTTCTTTGCATCCATCTTACTATCTCCTATTGGCCGGATTTATAGGTTCCCCAAAATTCGTACATTTTCGTTGTGATCTTCTATTATCTTTGCTTTTGCTTTTGCTTTTTTGCTATTTTCTGCCTCGCTGGCGGGAGCTATGATTTCAAGACCTTCTTCAATTGCCCTTTTAAGTGAGTACTCACCTACCATTAAGTTGCCATCAATATATTTTACCCGCTCGGTTATAGTGATTTCATCTGAAAATTCTGTGTGAAAAACCCCGCTGTGGAATGAAAATTCTACAGTACTTCCACCTTTAGACCAAATACCTTTTTTATATTCAAAGGAACACCAAATCATTTGCTTGCCCTTTTCTCCTCGTGCATAAGGCTCTTCTACCTCAGTGTTCCATGCAAGGGTTTTGGGGTCGATTAACCAAGCTCCAAGAATCTGCATACTGCCGCCTTCATCTATTTCAGCATCATCGGGGATTATAAAATGTTGGTCCGATTTCTTGTGGTGATACCAATAACCTTCTACTAACCGCTGACTTATCATTAAATCTTTATGTGTCTTAGCTTGGTGTGGCATTACTGGCCTCCTGTTCTGGTAGTAGCTCTGGTAGTTCAGGACTAAGCATCCAACAAATAATTTCAAATTCAGGCTTTGCATCTTCAAACAACTTGCTTCGCCAAGTTAAGCCTGTTTTTCGGAATCTAATTTTAGTTTTCTTGCTTTTCAAAATAAGATCAACTTCATCGCCCTCTTTCGGCAACTCTCCTTCACTCACAGGTAGCCACTGCAAGGCGTCGAGCTTGGCTTGGAGTTGCTTGGTTGATTCTCTGTGAATCCTTAATACTTTATAGCAATCTTTCGTTTTCTGGCCACTTTCGTAAACCTCTATTTTCATATCTTCGAGCTTGGCTTCAAGCTCCTCAATACGGTCAAAAGCACAACTACTCAGGTAACTATTTCGTTTCTTTAGTAGCTTCATTAACTCACTGTTTTCCATTACTGGCCTCCTGTTCTGAGGGTTGCATAAGTGCTTTCCTATTTGCGGTACTCGTTCTCCGCATTACGGGCAAGTTTGTAGTTCGCCGTATTTCGGTTTATCGCCCCTTAGCTCAGTAACACATCGAAAGCAACTGGGACTTAAACATTCTTTGCAGTTTGAACAGGGTTTCATTGGTATCGGCTCCTTTAGACACTTATTAAGTCGTACTGCTTCGTCGAGACACTTTGCCGCCTGCTGCTTATTTATTCTGATTTGAAGTACTATTCTTTCCCGAAGCTCAACCTGATTCGCCATCTTCGTAGCCTCAGCAATGGCAGCGTCTATGTGGCCTTTAGCTACTGTCCCGGCTGTCCTTGAGCCCATATCGGTTACATGGACTTTAATCATATCAATGTTCTTTTTTGACTTTTCAAGGTGTTCTTGCAGCTTGTTCATTTTACCTCCTCAAGCAGTGCGTCTCGCTCTATTTTAGTCTGTGGGGCGGCGGCTATTAGGTTGGCTTGGGTTTCGACCTCTAAGACTTCTTCTTTGTATCTCTCATCTTGGTTTGTGTAGTGAAATACCTCTCTCAGAAAACAAATAAACCCATCTTCGTTTCTTATGCCATACGGATGATCGTTCTTGAATATAATGTTCCACGGTGTATGTTTAGCCATTACTAACTCCTTTCTCACGTTCTAATTGATTTACTTTCTTAGTAGCGAGTTGAAGGCACTTAACCAGTCTGTCGTAAAATATACCGCCAGCCATAAGACCATCGTTTTTAGCTTGCTGAATCGCGGCCTGAGCGTCCATTTTGCGGGCTTTCCAGTAGCTAAGGCGATTGTTAGTGGCTTTCATATCACTGCCCTTTCGTTAGGCTATTTCGGCCAACACTTTATCGAGCCAAACGTTGTAAGCCACTTTGTCAAACCTCAATATCATTGTTACTAATGCTTCTTTGTTTTTAGTGAGATCGGCGCCTTTTGTTAGGATGAGGTCATAATCGCCGTGTTCGTGTTCGATTGCCTGAGAAACTGCACCAGACATAAGCTGTTCGCACGTTAAACGACAACCAGACTTTGTAATCTGTTCGTATTTTTCTTTGCATTCGTCGCCAACATCTAATTCGAGTGTTCTTTGCCGTCCGTCCGGCCTGAAATACTGAGTAACTTTAACTTTCATAACCATACTCCCTTCAAAATAAAAACCCAACCGAGAGGCAAAAGCATGGTAAGCAAGGAATCTCCCGGAAGGGCTTTGTTTCGTATTGTGCTTACCAAGCTATTCATGTATTTAGTTTCGGCTACTTTAGAATAAATGTAAAGCACAAAATCAGAAATATCGTCACCTTGACAAAAATAGTGGTTCAAAGTGGGTTGTTTATATCAGTTGTGACGATGGTAGGGAATAGGTGGTCTATAAGGGTTATAGGGGAAGACCCGCCCTTCCCCGCTGCTTTGGCCAACGAGGGAAATGTGGCGGGCGGGCTTATAGCTCATTAACTATTGTGACAGGGCTTGCTCAAGCTCATCAATAACATATCTCGGTATGTCGAAAGTTTATTCTTTGCCTTTAATTTCTTTAGGAAAACAAGAACAAAGCTTTTGCGCCAAACTTTTTATTCTCTCATTCTCGGCGTGGAGTTGTTTGATTTTATACTTAACAACTATCTTGATGATGCCGAACCATACCATAGCGGAGGCTATGCCGTCACACCAACGTTCTGCCCTGCAAGATGGTAAATCATTCCAGCCAAACCAAGCCGTCTCAATTAACCAGAACAAAGAACCAAATATGATCCATTTCATGTCATTCTCCTTTCAGGGCTTGCCGCCTGCTATATAAATATTTACTTCCATCGACCCCACGGCCTTTCCCATAAACATCATCAGCATTCTTTCGTATTCTTCATGCTTTTCTGATAAATATAGTTGCTGGAATAATTCCCTTTCCTCCCTGGTCGCTTTATTGCTTGGTCGGCAACAAGAAAAATCAGGACAACATTCACCTTGGCTGTTATCTTTTGGGTATTCTGGATCGTACCGATGTAACGATTTCCCGCGCACCCATAAGTCTAATTGTTCAGGTTTATCCATATCATTTCCCTTTCAAATATTAAATTGTTGGCCAAAACAACCCCATTCTAACGCAATTAAGCAACAAGGCAAGGAAAATATTAAAAAAATAAAAGATTTTCCTTGCCTTGTTGCGAGTTGTGGCGTAAACTGAATAATATGAAGTTATCTGAATCTAATGGATATGAGATATTGAGGCCCCGGCACATCGATCCGGTGATTCAGATTGATACGGTCGGGGCCCTTTTTTTATTAGAAGTCGTATTATGATGAATCTCCGGCACGGTTACGGGCCTCGAACTTCTTCCAGTGCTTCAAGCGAAGCCAAAAAAGGGCGTTTGCAGCTTAGGGCAAAAGACTCGCTGTCCCATTCTGTCCTTTCCTTGTTTATGGTCATACATAACTAAGGAAACGGCAGATACCTGAGTATTGCAAGAGTGTCTGTGATAACAACCGATAGGGTTCAAACCTTAAAGGAAAGCCAGTGCTAAAAATAGCCAACTAAGAAGAAAATATTAAAGAAAAGGAGCAAAAAATGCCAACAAACTCACTGCCTACCATTGCCGAAACGGTTGAACCGGTCGAGGCCGAATTTTATTACTTATGCGACAACCTAAGAAAAGACCTTTTGTGCATCGGCAAGAGGGTAAAACGGCTTATGAAGCATTCGGACTTCTCAAGGGTGAAACAGGATTATGTAGGCCAACACCCCGAAATGAAAGCCAATATAATGCTCTCGTACCGCCATCTTGAGGATGCTCGGATGCGAGTAGGTAAGATATTGCAGGCCGCTGGCGTATCGATACTTGATAAATAATCAGTTGAAGGACTGTTAAGAATACTGAAACTCTTTTAGGGCCTTGGGCCTTTTCTAACCATTAGGCTGTTAAAGAATATGAAAACCGAAAAAATAGAAGATTTACACAAAAGATTGAGCGAGGATCGCCACAGGGCACTTAATCCAGCCTGGCATCACGGACGAGTAAGGGCAGGGTATATATAACATGGCTTGGGAAACATTAGAAGTTTACATACAAGAAGAAGGCAACCCCGATATGGCAAAGCAAACAGAAATACTTAATTTATTGAAAACGATATGGGAAGAATCCCCCGGTCAAACCCTACTTGAATTGATATGCAGTTGTTTTGCTTTTGGCGACATTTCGCATATAAGCGACGACGAATTAAGGGAAAACTTGCAGGCTCTTTTGTCCGTGGACAGGGAAAGGTCTGGCAAGTGAAAAAAAGCCCATCCCGCGACAGAATAGGCTCCTTTGTAAGTTAAGAACTGATTAACTTGAACACCATCCACCAACGAAATACTCAGTATCGCTGATTTTGCCTCCCACAGCAGGCCCCCACTTATCCTCACCAGCTTCGTGATGTTCTAATTCTTCGGGCGACCAAAAGTTGCGGCCCTTTGGTGGCGGCAGTATTGTTAGTTCTGTCTTTTCGGCAAACGTGCCACTGTAGCCAGAGTGCCCATGGTCATATTCGCACTCTGCCACTAATCCCATGAATGCTTCTTGCGCCTCTTTGTCGGTCTTTGCACTTATTGTTTCTTGGCAATATTCTGCTCCCATTTTAACACCTCACTTTCAATAAATAGGGTTTAATTGAGATCGGTTAGGTTAGTTTGTTAATATGCTCGTTTAGTAAATCTTCGGCCTCAACGCAGTTATCAGCTATTTCGGGCGTAAAGTGCTTATAATCGAAGCAGCACGCCCATAAAGCCAGCAAGTCAACCGCTTCGGCCAGTTCCTTTAGTTCGTCCTTTGTTAGTTTCATCTTAATTGTCCACGCTTATGCCTTTGGGCTGAATATCGGGCTTGTCGTTGTCCTCTTGCCACATTATCGACCGGACGGCTCCGCATCGAGCGCAAGTGCGGAAGGTCTGGCGCCCGAAGGTCTGGCTTGTGGTTGGTTTATTGCATACGCAGCGATCTGTAAACGTTTGAGTTTCCATATTACCTCCTTAATGTTACGCTTTGTGCGTTCCTAAAATCGTAAAATGATTGTTCGGTAACAAACTTTGTACCGCCATGCCCTTTATATTCCGCCGAAAACAGGCAAATGGGCAAATGCTGTTTACGGCCATCGTCGAGCAACGTGTCAACATACTGGCCCCATTGGTCGGAGTGGTGTTTGGTAATTACGCCAAAATCTGATTGATTGGCCATATCGCCACCATAATAAATACGAGTTCCCACTGGCAAATCTGAAAGTTTCATTTTAACACCTCACTTTCAATAAATAGGGTTCTGCTTGCATCCTTGACAATCTTGCGCAGCCTGTTGGTCAGTGGGGTAATGGCTTTTTGAACGCCTTTGTAGGTAGTCCCATGCTGCTCGCCCCAGACAACGAACGCACCTTGTGCCTTCTCGTATTCTCTACAGCATGCAGTTGGCCCCAATGGACACCTCAAACATTCTCCACGCCCAATGCCGATGCCGTGACGTATGCACAAGGCGCACCAGCTAACGCCACTATCAACCCTGTCTTCATCAAGGGCTTTCCTCAACTCTTTAGCCCCTGCAGTCTTAATCTGCATCCAGTGCTCATAAGAGCATTGAGCAGCGGCGAGAGCAGACTTCTTACCGGCGGCCCGTACTTGTTTTTGTGTAAGCCATTTCATGTTTTACTCCTTAAAATAGCCCGGCAGGGCGGTTAGTTGATTTTAACTTTGGTAATCCAACCGAGAACGGCACCGAGGGAGTTGGATACTCTTATTGTACCATCATGGCTATTAGAAAAGTCGAGTTCTTCGTTGGGATAAATGCGACAAACGCCTTGCTCCGCTTTAGGGACTGAACGGTAAGCAACCATGTTCTGGCCAGCAATTTGGCTCCTGTTCTCTTTGTTTTCTGTTTCAAATAAATAAACATTAGACATAATAAAGCTCCTTTAAGTAATAAGCCCAAAGGTTGGGCGGTTAGTTAAGCTATATAGTATGGTGATTCTGGATTATCAGGATTACATGCCCAAAAATATGCGACTATCTGTTCTTCACCAGCAGCCATATACTTCTTAATTAGATCCTTTATCGCTTGTGACATAATCATTCTCCAATAACAAAAAACCCACCAGCCAGAACGAGTAACCGCGACAGTGCCCGCTTGACTGATGGGAATTGATAAACAGGTTTGATTGTCGCGGTATTCATAATTACATTATCGACTATATTAAGAGAATAGCAAACAAAATATAAAAAAATAAAAGATTTTAGTTGATATTTATTGAGCTTAGGCGTAATATAGGGTGATTCTAATGATTATGAGGCTTAAATGTCAATAGAAACTCACGAGCAGTGTTCAGATTGCAAGCGAAAGATGATGGGGGAGACTGAACTCGACTGCGACGACTACCAACCCTGGGATTATGATGGTGTTTATAAATGCGTAAATCAATCACCTTATGAGCCACAAGCCGCAATGGTTGCAAGGATAGCAAAGGTGCGGCCAAGTAACGGCACGGATCAAGATAATATCAGGGCATCAACAGAGAAACTAATAGCAGCGCTCGGCGGTCCTGCCGTTGAATTTATTGAGCCTGAACCACAAGAGCTAATAAGCCCTGAGACGTGGGCAAGTGAGGTGTTCACGTGCAAAAGTACAAAAGCGCTGTGATCGAAGAGAAGATAGCTGATATAGTGGTAATCGGTATAGTAGTGCTATTGATAGTAGGTATAGTGTTGGTGGTAAGGTAAGGGCCATAAATGACTGAAGATAAAATAATCAAAGTGTGTTTAATTGTAACAATTATATCGGCAAGTATTGCGATAATTTGCGCGGTAATAGCTATAAGTAGGGTTTTGGGCAATGGCTGAAATAGAAGAAGGCATAAAGTCGAACAAAGATGTTCGGAATGTTGGTGACTGTTCTTATGAGCTTAGTATTTATTTTGTAATAGTGATATTGATAGTGGCAGTCATAGTTTCGGTGGTAAGGTAATGGCACACACAAAGACTTATAATAAACATGGCGAAGGGCGTCCAGCTATGGCATGGCGACATATTGATAGCCATGAACCGTGATAGATTTGCAAATTTCATGTTGTATTGTTGCGTATGTGAATCGCAGGTTTTAACAACAGGGTGTTCTCCAGAAACAGATAAGGTAATTGAGACTACACCTAATAGTAAGGCAAGGGTAAAAAATGGCTGCATACGTGCATAAATACTTTTACGAACACTACGACTTTAAGACGAATAAGCAGACATTCGTCGAAGATGGGAAGATTGTAAGAGAGCAAACCCATAAGCAATGCCCCTATATAGTGTTTGGTGAAGTAAAGCCAAGCTACGTGATTATAAAAAAGCTAAGGCTTGGTTGTGTAAACCCGTGGTAATCAACAGTATAAAAGCTAAGGCAAAATAAATAAATGCCAGAAACAGCCCAAAAACAGGTATTAGTGCAAAAGACAAACAATAGAGAAGAGAGATTCTGCTATGCTTACGTTAATAGTGGTAATAAGTATGAAGCCTTTGATTTAGCAGGATATGAAGCGTCAACAGTTAACGCAAAACAAGCAGCAGTGTCGAGGATGTTAAGAAAACCGCATATTAAGGCCAGAATCAAGCATTTAGAGCGTGAGTATTTCATGGCATTAGGGGTAGATGAAAAGAGAATCATCGGTAATATAGCTGAAATAGCGTTTAATGATAAAAATAACAAAGTTGATCGAATGAGGGCTTTAGAGTTATTAGGCCGCAATAGGGGTATGTTCAAAGATGTTATGATAGACGCCACCGACCATAAACCGCCTGTATTGAGCCCTGAGGAGCTTGTCTTAGCCCGTAAGGTAGCTATTAAGCTCACGCCGGGCAGTAAGGAGGCTGTATAATGTTTTGTAGAAGATATGGAGGCGAACCAGCTAAGAGTTCACTTACTAAGCACAAAGAGTATTGTAAGCATTGCAGGGTTATGGCAGTAACAGGCGAGCAGGTGTATTGCAGCGATAAGTGCAGACAAGCTGCCTACCGTAACAGACGTGAGACGCCAGCCGTAACAAAGCCCGAAAGTGTTACAGCTAAGCCCAACTCGGACACGCAACTCGGACAGCTAAGCCGCAAGCAATTAAAGGCTGCGATTGACAGTTACCCGGAAGACACTTGGAAGGATAGTCCAGAGTATCGAGAACTGATCCACCGGCTGCATACTAAGAGTATCGACGAGCTTGAAGCCGAAGGCTATTGGATACCAGCATGGAAAGCCAACGCGCAAGCAGGAGTAGCCAAGACGGCAAGCCGTATTGTAGATGTTGGGGCGTCTGGGGTATGGTTATGAGCGACCGATACAGTGAGTACGAGTTAGACTTATGCCAGTACAGGCCAAGCAGGAGCGAACAATGAGCCAAAATAAAAGCAAATGCACTGTCAGCGAAGCAAGGGGGGTAGGGGGGGGGTTGCGTCCGCGGAGCGGGATAACCATACTTACCACCCCACCGTACATGCCAATTTTTCGTTTCCTTAAAAGTATCTTTACAAGGAAGCACAAACATAACTATGTTTACGAGACTATGTATAGTAGCAATATAAATGGCGGCGTAATAGTATTCAAATGTTATGGCTGTGGCCACCTATACGCATGTAAGGGGTAGATATGAATAACCCAATTTCTCATTTACGTAAAGTTTACTTGAGGCTATTCAACTGGCTTAACTGCACATGCAGGGGCAGGCACGATTGGCTTCTCGTATCGGATGAGCGTGATAAGAAGGAATGGGTATGCAGTGTTTGCTCTAAGCCTCATGTAGTATTGACTATTATAGGCTTGGCACACAAAATCAATAAGCCCGACTATGAGCTTATGTCAGATATGAACAAGACGAATGAGATTTTAATGGATGCTCAATTGTTAATTTAGGTAACTTATGACAACTAAGAAGAATATATGTTTATGGTGCCAAAGGGAGATTGACAGTCCTCGTCAATTCTGCGATATGGTGTGCGAAAGAGGATACAAAGCTGTAAATCCCAGCCCCGAACGAGTATCAGTTTCTATCTTTCTTGACGATGCGAACTTAATATATGATTATATTTGCGATATGCCGGATTCGCGTGTACGGGATAATATATTGGATAAGATCAAGAGTTGGTCACCAAGTCGCCCTGTTGTAGTTCCTCTTAAAATGTTAGGTGAGGTTGGTGAATTAAACCCCGTTAACTTAGGTAAGATGTAAGGATTATAATGGCTAAGTATATATTTTTAGCAGGCACTCTGGTTTTTGTTGTTGCTCTTATCTCCTTTAAGGCTGGCCGTTGGTACGAATGGCAGCAATTGATAAGGCGTGGCCAGGAATTTTCAGAGATGTATTCAGAGGTCAAGAAAAATGGCTAAGTATAAACAAATAGAAGACGGCGAACCTGTAACACTGGAATACGTTCAGGCATTCAAGACCAAGGGTGCAGTTCAGAACTTCTCTTGTTGCGATTGCGGCTTAGTTCACAAGATCGTATATATTCCGCTGAAAACGCGGCTAAAGATTTATTACTGGCGTGAAAATCGGCAGACTGCTAATCACAGGCGTAGAAAAGAAGGGTTTAGGTATAATGGCTAAGTACCGCAAGATATTAGTTTTAGTAGAAGATAATCCTCAGTGCGATAGTAATAGTACTATTGAGTTCGTACTTAATTTACTTTTGGCTGTTGTTTTTATTACGGTTTCGGTTGTTCTTTTTGTCTATTTTGTCCGTAGTTTGGGGGTGGGGATATAATACTTAAATTCAGAAAGAAACCAGTTATAGTGGATGCCGAGCAGTTATGAATTGGATAGATATTCACGACAGATTGCCAGAAAAGTTTGTGGCAGTAATAACCCTATTGTTTAAGTCGGACCATTTTGGTGATATGTGTATCAATAGCATCCAAACAAGGAATATACAGAAGGCAGATGGTTCTATTGTAGAAGTTAATCAGTGGGCCGAAGAAAATTTACGGGTAACTCACTGGCTTGATGGTGTTCCTAAATTGCCCGACATATTCGAGCAGACTTATGAGAAGGTAGATTGATGATGAATAAAGCGACACAACAAATGAAAGAAGCCGCAAGGCTACTTATTGTACTAATCAGGAAAGTAAACAGGCTTTTAGAAATCGCCGAGAAGAATGGTGTTGGCGTAGAGCTAAATTGTGGTGGGAATTTAGGGCGAAGGGAATCAACCGAGTTTGTTGTTGTTCAGAAATGTATTGGAAACTTTCTAAAAACGGCGGGAACATTTAATTTGGTTACGCTGGAAAATAAACTGCGGCAGATAGAAAAAGAGCTTAAAGGGCTGACCGCTGCCGGATACTATGTTGTTCTTGATAGTCATAACAGAAAAACATATGCTTTTTTATTTTTAGAGCACATATGTATGATATTGTATGGAGATGAATTTGAGGAATCAGTATGAAGAATGTGGAGCCCGACATATCCGAGCAGACTTATGAGGTAGTAGAATGAGTATAGGATGTTTTTTGGGTTATGTTGCGTTAGCGTGCCCTTTTTTGGCTTTGTTGATATTTGGTTATTGTTGCTGGAAGGCAGGATGATGTTTCCAGAACCAAAGCCGCAAGGCTTCCGTTGGGACGTAATTATTTCAATTGTCCTGTGGGCGTGGGTTATATTTGAGATTAGTTTAATATTTATTTGAGCAGACTTATGAAAGGATAGAGTAAAATGCCAGCATACTATCCATATCTTGTAATAGGTATAATAATTGGCGTACCAATTCTTTTTTGGTTGCTTATAGGCACTATAGGCTATCACGATCATTGTTCAGATGAAGATGCAGAAGATTTACTCGCTGAATACCCGAACCAACGGACCAATCCTACGCACGCAATGCTGTTGCATCATAACCAAGTTGAGCAGACTTATGAGAAGGTAGAATAATGAGCGAAGAAATTGAAGTTAGTATTACTCTAAGAGATGCTGAGTACATATATGATTACATTTGGGATATGCCTGCCTCGGCGATAAAGGACAATATCTTAGGTAAAATTTATAAATGGGATCGGAAACGCACACCCCCTAAGCTTCCACTTAATGTTAGCGAAGAACTATCCAAGCCAATTAAAATACATCCGAGCGAAATGTAAATGGAAGTAACTGACCCACAATTCGTTGACGTTATGATGAGCGAAGACAGTGTTTATTGGGCTGTCAAGAACGAGATTAAGCTCATTGGCGACGCTACGTTCACTCTTGACGGCTGTGAGTATATGGCCGACATCATGCGTGATAAGGCTCGCTGGAGGGCTGTAATGAAGGGAACGCAGGCCCGTATTACTACGACGTTTATGACCGAATCTATTCATGGTCTTCGATATGGCCATTATCCCCAAGGCGTTATCTATTATTTTCCTACCGAAAAGGATGTCGAGAAGTTTAGTAAAACTTATTTTGGCCCACTTATCTCTGATAATCCGTGCATAAAGAGGTACTTAAAAAATACAAATTCTGTATTTGTAAAGAAGGTGGGCAAGTCTTTTTTGACTTTATCCGGCACAAGTGCAACGAAAATTATTCAAGGCAAGAAAGATTCCGGGGCGGTTAGAACAACTCCCGCCGACATGGTAATCAGGGACGAGAGAGACCTTTTTGATGATGATATGGCCAGTATGACCTTTGACCGTCTTTTGAACAGCAAACTCAAGAGAGAGGTGGACTTAGGTTCTCCTACTATACCTGATATTGGAATACACAAAGTCTTTATGCAAAGTGATCAGAAGTACAGAATGATTAAGTGTCAGTCTTGTAATGCCTATACCTGTATTGCGGAGGAGTTTCCTAAATCAGTTAAGTTCCGCAAAGAGGATGGCAGGTTTGTTCCTTATCTGGCCTGTATTAAGTGTAGTAAGGAGATTCACCCTGCCAACGGCGAATACGTTGCCAGATACCCGGACAGATACGATTCCAAGTACCCGATGGAGGGAATATCGGGTTATCACGTCTCGCACTTTATAACTCCTAACTGCGATCTTCGCATTGTAATGGCTAAATGGGAAGAAGCTCAGACCGATACCATGGAG
>SDBT01014645.1_pt1 | contig 12494 bp, 10 predicted proteins | sample 2277101 | NCBI WGS metagenome assembly SDBT01 (sample SAMN10404973, study PRJNA504765) | marine sediment metagenome | isolation source: marine sediment core GS10_PC15, 103 cmbsf | place: Arctic Ocean: Southern Knipovich Ridge | collected 2010
GAGTGGCACATGAAAGGGTTACAGGTGTTAAACACCACTCCATATATGTCGAAAAACTTCCACAAAGATCTGATTGACGCTGTAAAATTGATGGAAAAAGGAGTGTTCGACCAGTCGGAATTAATTTCTCATACCTATTCCTTTACAGATATTAAAAGAGCAATGGAGGAAGTTGCTGAAAACCCTTCTGATCTAATAAAAGCTGTTGTCACCAACTATCGGGATAAACTTTCGTTTGGCTAGTAACCAAGTGATTTAAGATAACGCCTGTTTTCAGAGACAGACTTCTTCTGGTCATTCCATGCCTCTTCCGATTCCTCTTCGCCTATCACCCAGCCGGAATAACCGGCGTCTTCAAGTGACTGAAGGGTTTTTCTAAAATCGCATACCCCCTGGCCCATAATTTTCCATTTGCCTTCAGAATCAACGTCCTTTAAATGTATGTGCTTAATTCGATTTTGATACTTTTTCAATGCTGCAAGAAGATCAAGACCTCCCCTGACAATATGTCCCGTGTCAGGGCACCAGCCAATGAGGCCCGGATTTATACCTGCCATTAGCCGCTCATACTCTTCAGCAGTCTCAATGATTGATCCCGCGTGAGAATGCGGGTGTACATCGACCGGAACACCTTTTTTCGATGCGTATTCCGCTATCTCATTATAGATACGCAGCATGGTGTTGAATTTCTCATTTAGGTTCTCCCTGCTTGCCGCGCTTCCCCCCGCGAGGTCAAACCGGCAGACGGGAAAATGTGAAGCGAAGTCCACACCTTTTACAGCATTCTGTATTTCATCTTCTATATGTGAAGTATCAGTCCATCCATATAAAGGAACAAAGCCTATAGCAGCAAATTCGAGCCCTCTTTTATCAAGCGTGCCGGCAAATTTATCCGGAGCATCATAATATTTTCCTATCATTGTATTTGTTATCTCTACTCCCTGGTAGCCGGCCTCTGAAATTATATCAAGAATGTCATCAACAGACCCTTTCCATTTATCGCCCAGCATCTCCCATGTGTAGGTCTGACAGCCGATTTTGAATTTTGCCATTGTATCCTCCATTTAAAGTGATTTAAACTTTTATAACATTTGCATCGGATGATAAATAACGGCTTCCTTTCCCTGACAGAAGTTTCATAGATTTAAAATTTTGTTTACAGCTTCTGCAACAGCTTTTCCCAGGGCTTCATGACCTTCCGGGTCAAAATGTAATCCATCGACTTTGCTCGACTTTATTACGGTTCCGGTGTCGAAGAACTCGCATCCATGTTCCTGAGCTATGTTTTTGTAATGAGCTGCCAGTTCTCTGGATTTCGCTGGCCCTCCTGTAAACGTGTCTGCATATTCTGTCAGCTTTCCCAGCGGCGGGGGAGCAAGCAGCAGGATTTTCGGAGCCCCATCATTCGGACCGGACTTACTGATTTTTACAATTTCTATCAATGCGCCGATGCTCTGGCCGATATCATAGGCGGATACAGAAAAACGCATTTTCAGATCGTTTGTCCCCAGCATGATAATAACCAGGTCGATGGGGCTGTGAGACTCGAGGCAGGGGAGCAGGTATAAGCTTCCATTTCTTTTAGTACGGCCTCTGACCGGGTCATCCCAGACTGTCGTCCTTCCGTTCAGGCCTTCTTCGATTATGTGGTAATCGCTTCCCAGTGTATTTTGGAGAACACCGGGCCAGCGAACATTTCTTTTAAATCTCTTTGTTGTAAGAGGGTCCCTTCCATAGGTGTTTGAGTCTCCATAACATAGAACTTCCTTCATGAAGCTAATCTCCTCTCTTCGAGTTTAAAGGGATGCGGAATCGTAATATACTTATACCTCAGTGTCAAGAAAAGCAATAAAGTGTCAGCTATATCTTTTGCGCGTAGCGCGCAGATATTTTTTCCCTTGACAAAATATGTAATTGGTTTAAAATAAGGAAAATTATTTTACCAATCGAGGTCCGTGAAATGAGAAAAAAACTGATTATGTTTTTCATTATCTGTTTCGTTTTCATAGGTGCTGTATCGGGTTTTGCTTCATTTAAATACGTAAGAGTTGCTTCATTCAAGGATATTGGCCAGAGCAGGGCCTTTTTTATAGCTCTGAAAGAAGATGTCCCCCATGATGAACTGGAGGAGGGCCTTTGGGAAATTGTGGATTACTATATGACGAAATACGGCCAGGCACCACAGATGTGGATCTATTTTTTTGACGAGAAGAAATATACACCCAAGGATTTCCCGATTGAAGGGGAAGCCCTGGATCATTTGATAGCAGAGTATTTTTATGCTACAGATACACGCCGTAAGGATTTACAAATTCACGGTGAAGCAGATCTGAAAAAAATCAAAAAGGCGGGAAAAATTGAGTCGCCTTTATGGGAGGGGCAATAGCCCGGATAATAAAGCGGAAAGTTTGTCAGGAACACATTCCGCTTAAGTATGTAGACTTTATTCGGTAATAGATATGCTTGCAGGAGAAAACGTAAGTCACAAGTCCCACCTTCTGGTAATTGATGATGAAGAGGGCATGTGCCTCTCTTTGAAGAACCTTATGGAAAAGGAGGGCTTTTTAGTAAGTACGGCCCGTTCAGCGCTCGAGGGCTTACAGATAATCCAGTACAATAGTATCGACATGATTATCAGTGATATTATTATGCCGGACATGAGCGGACTCGTCTTTCTTTCAAAACTGGGGAATAGATTCCCTGTAATTATGATAACTGCGTACGCATCTATTGAATCCGCCCGCAAAGCGTTTAAATTAGGTGCATGTGATTATCTTGTTAAACCCTTTGAATTTGAAGAACTTCTGGTAGTAATAAATCAAAATCTTAATATCCAGTCCCACACCAGCGAAGTATATCTAAAATCCAAAAACGCTTCTTTTTTACGGGTAATAGAGATGGCCGAGAAGTTCAGCTGTACTGATATGCCAATTTTAATCTGTGGGGAAAGCGGCACAGGAAAAGAAGTTCTTGCCAACTATATTCACAGGATAAGCAAGAGAAGCTCAAAACCATTCATAAAAATTAATTGTTCGGCTATTCCTGAAACTCTACTTGAGAGTGAGCTTTTTGGATATGAAAAGGGTGCTTTTACGGGTGCGTATGGAGTGAAAATCGGTAAATTTGAAGAAGCGGATGAAGGGACGATATTACTCGACGAAATAGGTGACATGAACGGTTTACTGCAGGCAAAAATACTTCGGGTCCTTCAAGATTTTGAATTTTCCAGACTGGGGGGGCAAAAGACGGTAAATGTTGACATTAGAATCATTACCGCGAGTAATAAAAATCTCAATAAATTAATCCAAAGAGGGGAATTTCGTTCGGATTTATATCACCGCCTTAATGGTTTGTGCCTTTCGCTCCCAACCTTGAGGGAGAGATCTGAAGATATTCTGGACATTGTATATTTTTTTATGGACAAGTTTAATGAAAAGTACGGGAAAAATATAAGAGAAATAAGCAGTTCAGCTACTGAGATTTTGGCATCCTACCAGTGGCCTGGAAATGTGCGTGAGTTAAAAAATTGTCTGGAAAGGGCAACAGTTATCTGTGAGGGTGAATGTATAGACCCGGAACATCTTCCGGACAGCATATTAAACATTAATAAAAGTGAAAAGTCTGCTGGATCTAAAAATTTTTCCGCGAGTATGAAAGAATATCGGGATAATTATATGAGGAAATTAATACTTGATACATTGAAAAATACTTCCGGGAGCCGGGCAGAAGCTGCGAAGATACTGAATATCAGCCGTAAAACACTGTATAACTGGATGAAGAGCCTCGAAATTAGACATGACTTCGCCTGATAACCAATCGGATATTCTGATCATCGATGGCCTGACGGTAGATTACGGCCCGCGAATGGGTCTAGATGGAATGAGGTTTAAGTTAAAACGGGGTGACATTCATGCAGTTTTAGGGCCTCATGGTTCCGGGAAATCAACGTTAATAAATGTGATCTCGGGCCGAATCCCTAAATTCAATGGAACTGTATTATTTGATAATCATATATTAAAAAAACTCTCACCAAAAAAGGCCATTAAATTAGGTATTAGAGCAATTTATCACGAATTATATCTCTACCCGAAATGGAGCGCGTTTGAAAATATTTTTTTTGATCATAGGATCAAAAAACATTTTATCGTGAATGATAAAAGCGCGATGAGAGCAAAAGCGCTCGATATTTTTAACGCGTTATCCGTTAATATTGATCTCGATACCCCTATAATGTACTACAATGTTAGCCAGCAGCAAATGATACAGATAGCCAAAAATATCTGCTTTCCCGCTAAGCTTCTGTTAATAGATGAATTATCGGTGAAACTTGACCCGGAACAACTTGAGAGATTCCAATATCTCCTTTCCATTTTGAGACAGAGGGGAACTTCCATTCTTTATGCCACGAGCAACATGGACGAAATTTTCAATTTTGCTTCTAAAGTTACTGTACTTAAAAACGGACAGGTTGTGGAAACTGCTAATATTGCTGAAATCGATAAAATACAGCTGGTAAAGCTTACATATTCATTTATGACCAGCCGCAAAGAGCTTGAAAAGAGTAATTTTGAGCTGTTCTATTTAAAAAATTTTTACGAAGGTGTTTTTAACAATATTCCCCTTCCCTTTATGGTTACAGACACTAAAGGTAATATCATTTTTATTAACACCCGGTTAAACAATTTATTAAAAATCAATCGTGAGGAATATTTAGATCATTTTTTTAATGACCTGTTCAAGTTTCCTGAAGATACGCTAAGGGAAATTCAGCATAAGATATATAACGGGGAGGATCTATGTTTTAGCAATTATCAACCCGAACATTTCCCGGAACAGTCATATTGTAAACTATATATGGTACCCTCTTTTGATGAGGATGAATCATTTATCGGAATACTGATAATTTTCAGTTATGATGATGAAGTAAATGATAGAGAAGATCAGGAGGACAAAAATAATAAATTTGGCAGCATATCATCTATGGATAAAATTACCGGCTGGATTGCTCATGAAATAAAGAACCCTTTGAGCATCATATTGAATTATCTCAAACTGATTAAAACTGAAAATTCGATAGAGCAAATAAAGAATAACACGGAAAATGTTGAAAAAGAAGTAAGGAGAATAAAACATATAATTGAAAAATTAATAAATATGGCAGCCTTACAGAAAGAGACTTCAAAAAAGATAAAACTGGATTCACTTTTTAATGATGTAATAAATTTAATGAAACCAACAATTGATCAGAATCGCGTCAAGCTTGAGTTAAATTATCAAAAGGACATTTTCGTGAGTGTTGACCCCGATCTTTTAAAGCAGGTGGTTGTAAATATGGTATTAAATGCTGTTGAATCCATGCCGTATGGAGGGCTGCTGCGTATTTCTTCTAATCTACAAAATATTGATCAGAAAGCCTTTATTATGATCGAATTTAAAGATAACGGGGTCGGGATAAAGAAGAAAGACATAAGGAACATCTTTAATCCATTTTATACAACTAAAAATAACAGGGAAATGGGAGGACTGGGATTGTCGATATGCAGGGATATTGTATCGCAGTATGAGGGGCACATTACAGTTGACAGCACGCAGCAGCTCGGTTCCACATTTCGCATCTTCCTGCCTTATGGTTAGTCGGCCTTGCTGCCAGTCAGTAACCGGCTGCCAAATTACACGAGTGTGTAATTGTTGCCTAACTGTGTAATTCTTTTCCCATTCCAGGCGGTAAAAGGCCCCCTTTTACAGGTTTTCCCCGGGATTTTTTTGGCACTATATTTGCTATAATAAAAATAATTCATCAGGTAAAATTTATAAAAAATCTTTTAAGGGGGTTAAATTATGTTTGAAAAAGATGAAGAATCTCGGGAGAAGATTGAGCAAAACAGTGTTTTAAAGAATGCCAGTGAGAGCTTCAAGCATAACAGCGATTTTCAAGAAATTAATGAAATCGTTGACAGGAAAGGTTTTGATGGATTTGCCGACACAATGGCGAAAAAAGTGGACAGAAGGCATTTCCTTAAAACAATGGGTTTTGCAACCGCAGGTTTCAGCTTGCTCGGTTTTCCCGCTTTTGCGCAGAAAAAGAAGAAGGAGGAGGAAAAAGTCACCCAGAGATTCAGGGCTGCCTATTCAGCAATTATCATGGCTGTATTCTGGGTAACCAAAGGGGCGGAGACATTTCAGCATCTAGGCGGACTTACCGGGTTTGATTTTGAAATTTTAGATGCAGGGGCGGATGTCGGTGTACAGAGGTCACAGATCGATCTTCTGGCCTCAAAAGCACAAGATTATGATGTTGTATTCATACATCCGTCAGCGATCGGCGCTTTTGAGGAACCTGCCAGGGAGCTGATCAGCAAAGGTGTAGTTGTGGTAGATATTGATACGCTCCTCGTTCCAGATCTTTCAACTATAGATATCCTCACCTTTACAGAACCGGACAATATATACATGGGTTCGGCAGTGACTGAATTTCTCTGTAAGAAGATTGGCTATAAGGGAAATGTGGTACATACCCAGGGGCAGCTCACTCACACAGGTGCCCAGGGAAGGGCGAAGGGATTCAGGCAGACTGTATCAAAATACCGGGACATCAAGGTGATTGATGAAACCCCGGGAGAATGGAGCGTTGATAAGACACGCCAGGTATGGGACGATCTTTTAGTTAAATATAGAAGGATAGACGCGGGTTTCTTCCATAACGATGACATGGCTCTTGGCGCGTACGCGGCTCTTCAGGCAGTCGGAAGAGAAAAGGAAACCATTCTCTGCGGAGTAGACGCGATGGCTCCTGCCCTGCGCGAGCTCAAGAAGGGACATATTCAGGGCACTGTGTTTAATCCCGCATGCAGGGTGCACGGTTACGCGTTCTGGGCAGCATGGTACCATTTAGTTAATAAAGTTCCAAAGAGCCAGATCCCCAGTTTTATCCGATGTGACGGACCTGTGGTCACTGTGGATTCTAAACCTGAAGAAGTGGATAGCTATATATGGCTTAATGAACACTATCTGATTTAAGGAAGTAGGAAATCAAAAGTAAATAACCGGGCCTTCATTTCCGGGCCCGGTTATTAATGTTTATATCTCGTGCCAAACTGATTGAAAGTTGACTTGATTACATTTTTTTAACCGGAGGATGAAGATTGTCTGAACAGAGCAAAAAAAATGTTGTTACTATAAAAATGGTGAATATAACCAAGACTTTTGGAGGGGTTAGAGCGCTCGATAGGGTTAGTTTCGAAGTAGGCGAGGGCGAGGTCAGGGGGCTTATCGGCGAAAATGGGGCAGGAAAAAGTACACTGATGAAGATTCTATCAGGGGTTCATACTGATTATTCAGGCGATATGTATATCAGGGGAAAACAGGTAAGATTTGGAGGAACATCAGATTCATTGGGCTGCGGAATTGGTATGATTTACCAGGAGCTGTCAGTTATTGAATGTCTTACAGTAGCAGAAAATAACTTTTTAGGTATACAGCCTGTAAACCGGGCCGGTGTAATAAAATGGAGATATATGCAAAAACTTGCCGGAGAACATCTGAAAAGCCTGGGCATCGATGTCGACGTCAACCTTCCCCTTAATTTCCTCTCTTTCAGCATCCGTCAAATGATAGAAATAGCAAAAGTCATATTCTCTGGGGCGCAGATAATCATTATGGATGAGCCGACGTCTTCCCTTTCCCATGCTGAAACTGGACAGCTTTTTAAACTTGTCCGTACTCTAAAGAAGAGGGGGCATACTATTATATTTATATCGCATTTTATTGAGGATGTAATGACCATTTCAGACTCGATCACAATACTGAAGGACGGAAAGGAAGTGGCTACCCTCCGGAATGTGCAATTAAGTAAACATGAAGTGATAAACAGCATGATAGGCGCGACAAAGGGACATCTTGTCAGAGAGGCCGATGAGATCGTGGAGCTTAAGTCTCCGGATTCTGACGTTATTATGGAAGTGAAAGACCTCACTAAAACAGGTAGTTTTGAAGATGTGACCTTTGATCTTAAAAAAGGTGAGATTCTTGGGTTATACGGCCCTCTCAGCGCGGGCCAGGAGAACGTTGGAAAGGCCATATTCGGTCTTAAAGGTTATGACAGCGGAATGATTTTGCTGGAAGGTAAATTATTGCCGAAGGAGCGCCCCTATAAAAAGAAAAATTTAGGTGTTGCCTACATTTCGGAAGATAGAAAAGGATCGCTTTTTCATCAGTTCGAACTGTTTAAGAATATAACTCTTCCTTTTCTCGCAGATGTTCTGGGACCGAAAATGAACTGGATAATAAAACCAAAAAAGGAAAAAGACATTACCAACCGCCAAATAGAAAAATACTCGATTAAGACATCCGGACCAGAAGCCGTTTTAAACTCACTCAGCGGCGGCAACCAGCAGAAGGTCGCTATTGCGAAATGGCTTACTATGATTCCAAAGGTGATTATCTTTCAGGAACCAACTCGCGGAGTTGATGTTGGCGCAAAAGCAGAAATTGTTGAGTCAATTAAAGCCCTAAAAGACCAGGGGCTTTCCTGTATCGTAATATCCATGGAACCCGAGACAATTCTTGATTTAAGCGACAGAGTCATGATTTTTTCCAGAGGGCGGGTGGTTTCTGAACTGAAAGATACAAAGACCTCAAAGCTAAAAATACTGGAGATAGCCTGAAATGAATAATCAAAAAATTAATAAAACATTTATTCGGCAAATAAGAGCATGGGTAAAACCACGAACACGCATCCTTGCCCCTTTTTTAACTCTTGTGATTCTTGCTTTATTTTTCGGGGTTGTTACCGATTCTTTTCTTACATTGAGAAATTTAGAGAACATACTTGAACAGGCATCTTTACTTGCAATATTGGCCACCGGTATCACTCTGGTACTTCTGCTGGGCGAGATTGATCTTTCCTTTGCCAATGTGGCTTCATTGATCGGGATAATAATGGCTCTTTTAGCAGACCGCGAGATTGGAGTTGGTTTTGTGATTCCTGTGTGTGTGTTTGCCGCTGTAGTGGTTGGATTGGTAAATGGGTATGTGACCGCCTATATAGGGGTACCTTCTTTTATGGCGACTCTTGCGATGTTTCAGATCTCCTATGGTGTCGCGCGCTACGCAAGTAAAGCAATACCAATATTCACGGTTCCTACCCTTTTTGCAGTTCTTGGAAATAAAAATTTAGGATTCTTGCCGTGGGTAGTGATTTGCGCCATTGTAATAATGGGGGGCGCGCATTTTGTGCTAAAATACACACGCTTTGGCCGCTATGTTTACATGACAGGAGGAAACCGGGAGGCGGCAAAAGTTTCAGGTATAAACACCAGGATGGTGGTTACAGTCGTATTTATCATTGCCGGATTTACTTCCGGTTTTGGAGGAATGGTGGGAATCGGCAGGCTGGGTGTGGCTTATGATAACTCCTTAAACGCGAGGCTTATAGATGGAATCGCGGCAGTTGTCCTCGGGGGAACATCTTTAACAGGCGGAGAAGGCAGTATATTGAATACAGTAATCGGTGTGTTAATATGGACATGTCTTGGAATCGGTCTTAATCTTATGAATATTTCAATTTATATAAGAGACCTTGTCCGGGGGATTATTCTTTTAGTGGCTCTAGTATTTAATATTGTTGTTCAGAGGTCTGTACAGGTTGAAGGATAATCATTCAGGCTGTCCTTTAACATATAAAATGACTATATTTGGATATAAAATCCTTTGCAATATAAAGCATTATATGTAAAATATGTCTTATGGGACAGCCTAATACGAGGTTGTGAGACAACCTCAATTACATTATATCAATGTACTATTTCTATTAAACTGACAACATACAGGAGGAATAACATGGGAAAGTTCAAATACGCTGTTGGTTTGTGGGCTCTTGGCGGGGCTGCCGACAGGTATGTGCCGAAAGGCTATACGGAAAAAGCCTTACCGCTGAAAGAGCTGATTGAAATCGCGAGCAGCATTGATGGAATCGATGGTATTGAAACTATGTCACACCAGCTTGATGGTATCAATCTATCAGATTTTATGGGGTGGTTAAATGACAACAACCTTAAACAGACCAGTATACTTGCCAACACCTTTGGAGACAGAAAATATAAGCTGGGATCTATAACTCACACGGATAAAAAGATCAGACAGGACGCCATAGATATCTGTAAAAAAACAGTTGACCTTGCGGTCAAAACGGAATGTCCTGCGGTTTGTCTGTGGCTCGGAAGTGACGGGTTTGATTACTCTTTTCAGGTCGACTATATAAAGCACTGGACAACTTTGAAGGATAGTATAATCGAGATAGCTAATTATAATAAGGATATTAATATATGCCTTGAATACAAACTGAAGGAGCCGAGAAAATACATGACTATCGGGGCTGTCGGCAAGTCGCTTTACCTCGCAAGGGAGTGCGGGGAGAATGTAGGAGTAACAATTGATTTTGGTCATTCGCTCATGGCAAAGGAGAAACCGGCTGAATCAGTAGTGCTGTTAAGTACACATAAAAAGATGTTTAATGTTCACATGAACGACGCTTATGGCGACTGGGACGATGATCTTATAGCTGTCAGCGTACACCCCCAGGAATCGCTTGAGTTTATGTATTATCTTGAAGTTATGAAATACGACGGCTGGATCGGGCTTGATATTTTTCCATTCAGAATGGATGGAAGAACCGCTGCGGATCTGTGTATTAAAAACCTCAGGAGTCTTGAAAAGATACTGGACCGTCTGGACAGGGATAAATTAATTAAGGCAATGGAAAGTCTGGACGCGGGAAACTCCCAGAGTGTGATCAGGGATGCCCTTTTCCCTGCCTGATGATTTTTCCACATTTTCGGGCTTTTATACCCTATTTTACATAAAATAATAATATATAGATAAAACCATAATAGGAGCGTCCGGCTATGGCGGAGAAAATAGACGCAAAAGAGGTTATTGAAGAAATAATTTCTGCAATTGAAAAAAACAAAGGCTGGCTCAGTGAGATTGATGGAGCGATAGGAGACGGAGATCACGGTGTAAATATGGCAAAAGGCTTTGGAATGATGAAGGACAAAATCGGGGAGTCTTCCGGCAGTCTTTCGGAGGTACTGAACATGGCAGGGATGACACTTCTATCAAACATAGGGGGAGCCATGGGGCCTATTTACGGCACCTTTTTTATGAGAATGGGAAAGGCAGTCAGGGGAAAGGAAATGATTGAAGGAAATGATATATTGAATATGCTCGAAGGGGCCCTTGAGGGGGTAAAAAAAAGAGGAGGAGCCGAGGCGGGGGACAAGACACTGGTGGATGCCCTTGAGCCGGCTAAAAAAGCATATGAAGACGCTCTTAAAGATGGAAAAGCTGTCCGGGATGCGATCGATCAAATGATAGATGGCGCAAAAGCGGGGATGGAGAACACAAAAGAGCTTGTAGCGAAGAAGGGAAGGTCAAGCAGGCTTGGCGAGCGCTCAAGAGGAACCATTGACGCGGGGGCCGCGTCCTGTCACATAATTCTAAAAGCTCTCTTCGAGCCGTTAAAGAAATATCTCTAGGAAAGATGCCGCATTGTACGTAAAACATTCTTTTTACGCTTAAAAAATATTATATTTGAGGAAACCAGCCGACATTTTTATTCAGGAGGTACTGTATATGAAAAAGTTTATCAATGATCCGAATCTGGTTGTTGATGAAATGGTTGAAGGATATGTTGACGCGCATAAAGATAAGGTAAGGGCGCTTTCCGAGGCACGTGTTGTGGTCCGGAAAGATGCTCCTGTTAACGGCAAGGTAGGTATCGTGACAGGCGGCGGCTCGGGGCATAAACCCGCTTTTATTGGTTATGTTGGAAAGGGGATGGTGGATGCTGTTGCGGCCGGTGAGATCTTTACATCTCCTCCCGCCATTGCTTTTTACCACTCATTCAAAGCAGCGGACGGCGGTAAGGGTGTCGCCTGTTTATATGGTAATTATGCGGGGGACGTGATGAATGTTGATATGGCGGTTGAGATGGCTGAAGACGATGGAATCACGGTAAAGCAGGTAATCGCTAATGATGACGTGCCTTCAGCACCAAAAGGTGACGAGGATAAGAGGAGAGGTGTGGCTGGTGAGATACTCATGTGGAAAATAGGCAGCGCCATGGCTGAAAAGGGGGGGAGTCTTGATGAAGTTATCGGGGCGGCCCAGAAGGCAATTGACAATACAAGGAGTATGGGAGTGGGGTTATCACCCTGTATTATTCCAGCTGTTGGCAAACCAAACTTTACACTCGGTGAAAATGAGATGGAGATCGGTATCGGGCACCATGGAGAGCCCGGGATAAAAAAAATGGAGATCAAAACCGCCGATGAAGTCGCTGGAATGATGCTGGATATAATACTCCCTGACCTTCCCTTTGAAAAAGGGAATGATGTTTGTTTGCTCATGTCAGGCCTGGGGTCTACTCCATTACTTGAGCTGTATATTATTTACAGAAAGGTCTCTATGCTATTAGCGGAAAAAGGTATAAATGT
>SDBT01014646.1_pt1 | contig 12493 bp, 9 predicted proteins | sample 2277101 | NCBI WGS metagenome assembly SDBT01 (sample SAMN10404973, study PRJNA504765) | marine sediment metagenome | isolation source: marine sediment core GS10_PC15, 103 cmbsf | place: Arctic Ocean: Southern Knipovich Ridge | collected 2010
CTCCAGCTTCCTTCCCACAATACCTCACGATACCGCAGTTGCTCTTGGCTAACGGTTCCGCTCATCACGGCCCGTAAGGGACTTTCACCCTATAAGCTATGCGCCATGCCCGGCGCACAAAAAGGACTCCGGGCCAAGGCCCGGAGTCCGAATAAGCACCTCGCAAACACACCTTAGAACGGGCAACCAATCTCATAGACAAAGGTGTTGTCGCCGTTCGGATACTGGTTGATCATCTCAGTGTACATTATCATCAGATCACTAAAGGTGATCGAGCCCGAGAAATCTAGGTCCGAACATTCCATATTAGGTGGCATCCCAATGTCATAGACAAACGTGTTGTCGCCATTCGGATACTGGTTGATCATCTCAGTGTAGATCGCCATGAGATCACTAAAGTTGACCGAACCCGAAGCATCGACGTCGCCCATACACTGACAAACCAGAAGAAGATAATCTTCGGTCTCGCCATCCTCGAAAGTACCCTCGCCATTCCAATCAGAGGTTCCAACTGGTCGTTCGGTGATCGAAAATCTGCTCCAGACATAACTGGAGTTTGATCCAATCAGGAACGGTGGTGGACCAAGAGCCGATAGCGGTCCCACGTACCCTGGCGGAACAAGCCAATCAACCAGGACATGCTCAGGGGCAGGAGCACCGGCTGGGGGACAGATGTCAAAACCGGACCATACGCCGTTCTGGTTCCAATCCATAAGAACATTTACGTAACCAGGAACATCAGGAGGCATGCCGTTGACAATAAAGATGTCAACATTAACGCCCCAGTTTGCAACCGTACAGATAGTACCAAGACCATTACCATTGGATGCCGGGCACTTGACCGCAGAACCAGCGGTGTCGAGAGTGTACGGGCCGGGGCGCATCAGACCTGCGTCGCCATCCATGAAGCACTCGTCATCATCATAAGGTGGGAAGCAACCAGGACACAAACCTGCGTCACCATCGCTCTCGGCGTCCCAATTCGGCCCCCCGCCTGCTGGATCGGCGAAATGAGCCCAACCCAATCCGTGTTGGATATGACCAGCAGGTCCGATTGTCGCGCATGTGGGAAAAGAACCCATAACACCCCAGGGATATGCAACTGCCGTCTGACCCTCAGGAGCATCGCCGAAGTCAAGCTCATCCGATACCTCCGGCTGAGTAATCGAAAACGCCATGTCAACCTGGGCGCCGTGCAAGGGATGCCCATCCGGATACCACAGCATGGACCAATCGACCCAATCAGGCTCCCAATAGACAGCGTTATCATTCCAGTGGTCTATGGACGTTTTCCAGCCGAACTCGGTGCCTGGGAACATCTGATCCAGCTCTACATAAACATCGAGCCAGTAGATCTTCGGCTCACACGGATCGCCTTCCTGGGTGAACGCATCAGCCTCATCAATGAAGAAATCATACTGCCATATAAACTGATCGCCACACGGATCATCGAAGTACAGATAAGGATCAAACCAGTATTCGTAGTTCGGATCCAGGTCAAGGTACAAGCTCTCGTCGAATTCACCGGGATAGAAATCTCTGGACCACACTTCTTCGCCAGGAATGCTGTAGCTGTAGGGATTACACGGATCATACGGTGGAAGGTCCTCGTGGATGCTCAGGTGGAACATCTCGATCATGCCTACAAAATCATCGCGCCAAGAGCACCACAGATGAATGTCTGTAATTGGTCCGGTCGTGGTGCACGAAAAATCGTCCGCCAGCCACCGCGGGACCTGGTCGCTGCGGTCACAGCGAATATCCATGCCGTTTGGCGTCTCGTCAGGCCGCTGCAGCCACTTTACCGGCCCATCAGGCTCATTGGCTTCATCGGTAGTAGAAATCATAAACGCCATATCCATCGACTCCGGCTCATTAGGATGGCCAGGCGGATATCTCAACTCTCTGTAAACCCTTGGTACTGGGTATATTCGCCAATCCCACCATACAGCATCGTCGTTCCAGTGGTCGGTCGATGTTTTCCAGCCGAGACTCTTGTTTGAGGACATAGGTGTCTGGGCATTTACTTCCAGCCAATAGACGATAGGATTTTCCTGCGTACCTGTTTGCCGGAACGCCACTCTCGGATCGATCTCGATGTCAATCTGCCACACCAGCTGATCACCCATCTCGCATGGATCACGAGCCCAGAAAGGATCCCAGAACCATTCGTAGTCCGGAAATAGATCGGCATAGACTGAAATCTCGAATTCCTTCGGTTCGAACGCAAAGGTTCCGCCGAGGAACTCGCGCGACCACAGGACCTTGCCAGGCATACTGTAGTCGTAAGTATTACCGTCATAGGGATTCTGTGTGCCGGCGGGAATGTCATCGCGGATGGTCACCGTAAAGTCATAGATAGGATCTACCTCGTCGTCCTTCCAGGAGCACCACAGACGCACGTGTGTAAGTAATCCGGGCTCGTTGCACTCGAAATCGTCGGCCACCTTATGGCCCCCGCCGCCGTCGTCGCTGATCCGAATATCCATACCGGTAGATGTCAGGTCAGGCCGCTGCAGCCACTTGAGATCAGCCTCTTCGTCACACAAGATAGTGAGCAGGCCCTGACCGGTATAATTGCTATACCCACCAACCTCGATCAGGTAATCCTGGCCCGCAAACGCCGCGAACGTGATCTGCGATTGCAATGTCGGGCCATTGCAGTCGAAGTCATCGTTGCATCCGATCATAGCCCCAGTCGGATGGCAGCTACAGCCGTTATAAACCGCTAACATCGTATCATAGCTGCTACCGCAAAGACTCACGGTCACATCGCCCGTACACGTAGCCGTGTAGCAGTACCAGATGTTCGCACTGGTAATGCATTTGCCGTCTCCGTCGAAGGTCGCACACGTCGTATCGAACGCCAGGTCCACCACATCGCCAACCGCCTGTGCATTATCACAGTCGTCGTTGACGTTGACCAGCGCATTGCCCTGCTCGATGGTCAAGGTAAACTCAGCTATGCAGTCCGGCGCCGGCCACGTATCAACCATAATGTAGTAGGTGCCAGGCTCCAGATGCAGACAGAAGCCATGCACAGTCGCCGCAGAGTTGGTGCTATACTTCATACAAGAACTACCCGGCGGGCACGTGTCGTCGATCGCAATTCCGCTCCAGGTCGTTCCGCACGGATCGAGTATGACATTTACATCCATCGACTCGGTCACGGTCAACTCATAGATGATGTCCTCACCACCGTCATAGCCGCCCAGGCAGGTATCCTCGTAGTGATTACCTCTGCCGCATGTGTAGTTGGTATCGGTGTAGGGTAGAGCCGCCAGAGACAGCGTTACCAGCACCGGATCGGTACAGTCATTGCCAGGATCAGGATCCGGCGGCATGATCTCAACTCTGTGGTCTTCGACCTCGCCGTCGTCCCACAGACCGTAGGGGGAGGCTCCATATGCTGCGCCGGTGATGCGGAAGCGAGCAAAGGTTATACCCTCCGTTGAGCCTGCGGGCGCAGTGACCGCGATTGGATTGATACCGTCGGGCAGATTCTGGCTGACGACCAGTTCACAGGGATCATCCCAGTCGCCGTCGGAGTTAAAGTCGATCCAGCCGTACACCAATCCGCCTCCACCGGAGACCTCGACGTCGATATTCGTCGCCACCCCGATAGTCAGAGGTGGAATCGTCACTCCGTCCTCATCGTCGCCCTCGGCATCGCCGTCGTCGCCCAACGCGCTCGGATCGGGCTGACCGTCTGCATCCGCATCCGGACCGTCATCAGCAGGACCAAGCCACGGAGCGCCGCTGACTATAAAATGGCTAGCACCGTTGCTTGCCAAAAGCGTCGGATAGTTCGGATCCGGTGCGTCGCCCCAGTCAATGTCCTCCGACTCTTCTTCTTTAACTAATAGCAGATAATCCTCGGTTTCACCGCCATACTGGAAGTCACCTTCACCGTTCCAATCTTCATACAGTGGTCCGTCATCTCGATCTATTATAGTAAATCTAAACCAGATATGACCGGGATCCGGTCCGATCTGGAATCCAGGTGGCGCCAGACCGGAAAGCGGTCCGACATATCCATCAGGCACCCAGAAATCGACCAGAATATGTTCCGGTGTATCTTGAACAATAAAACAATCTGAAGCGCCCGACCAATCACCACTCCGGTTCCAGTCCGCAAGAACGTTGACCCATTGGCCATAACCATCACAAGGATCAAAGATATCAATGTCAATATCCACTCCCCAGGTGGCCATCTGGCATACCGTACCCAGGGGTTGTACCTCACCTTGTACACAGGGGACTACCGCAATAGTATTATCAATCGTAAAGGAATCCGCCCCATTGGCTAAATTTATCAATCCTGCGTCCCCATCCTGATAACATTCATCATCATCATAAGTCGGGAAGCAACCTGGACACAAACCGGCATCTCCATCCGCCTCACCATCAACCATAGGACCGAAATAGGAGCCAGTCCAGCCAATATTATGTCGAACAAAACCTAAGGTTCCGATAGTAACACACGTCGGGAACGCTCCATCAACACCTATATCAGGATAGGCTATGGCATCGCCCATGCCCTGATCAGCACTTTCCGGGGCATCACCGTATTCAGATGTTTCTTCATATTCACCTGTAATTACAAACGCCAGGTCCAGCGAATCGGCCGAGAACGGATCTGTCAACTCCATCCAGTAGGGAGAATCCCACGCAACAGCATCATCGTTGAACTGCATCTCCCCTGACTGCTTCCAGCCGCAATCGGGCGCTCCCCACATGTCAATCTCCAGCCAGTAGATTGTGCCTTGCTCCTGATCGAACGGATCCTCGATGTCAACGACGTTGATCTGCTGCCAGAACCAATGGTCATCTGGCCAGGCCTCGCCCGACATAGGATCAAACCAACCTTGCAGGTCGTCAGGCATGTCGCGGACGTTGAAGTCACCTACGTAGAATTCTTGCTCCCATAGCAGATCATTGGGCTCACTGTAGCCATTTACTCCCATGGGATTGTCCGACCAGATGCGAACACTGAAGCCCTCGATTGTCCAGACCTGATCATCCTGCCACGAGATCCAGAAGTGGACATCCGTAACCGGCCCGCTTTCTGAGCACTCCCAGTCGTCAGCTAACCTCCCCTGGTTGAATGCCACATCCAAGCCGCCCTGTTTCGGCAGTTGAGGATAGTGCATCTTGTGCCCGTCCCCCTCGTCCCAGTCGCCCATCGAAAACTCCGCAGGGACTAACAACAGAATAGACACACATACCAACATCAGTTTCATTCTTGACTTTTCCATTCTCTAATCCTCCAAAACAAAAGTTTCACCTATACGAAAATGCCGATACATCTTCGCTCTGCCTATCACAACTGACAGAAACACTCCTTGAAAACGTCAGTTGCCTTAATATGCCCTGTTACTCTCTAATATAAAGGATTAATTGTGGCGATCAGAGCCGGATGAGATTTCAACTGTGAGTAAAAATCAACTCTTGTGGATGGCGTAAACCTAAGGAGGTTATCACGCTCCTCGAAAACGCCACATCCTTAACGAAGAGAACCTAACACAAAATACGAAAAAAGTCAAGAGATATATTTGCAAAAAACTTTACTTCCCGTACGCCTCTTTGGGATCGTAAACCTTCTTGGCCACAAATTCCAAATTGTCCTTGCTCCCCTCGCTTAAACTCCTGTAAAAACATGACTTATAACCAACATGACACTGCCCCGCATCGACCCGAACCTTCAGTATCAGGCAATCCTGATCGCAATCTACGAGTATCTGATCAATTTTCTGAACATGACCGCTCTCCTCACCCTTTTTCCACAACTTCTGCCTCGAACGACTGTAATAAACCGCCATTCCACGATCAATCGTCAAGGCCAGTGCCTCATCATTCATATAAGCAACCATCAGCACCTGCCCAGTCTCGGAATCCTGTGCTATCGCGGTTATCAATCCTTTATCATCGAATTTCGGCAAAAATCCGAGCCCTTCTTCGATCTTCTCATTCGCTGCCACTTCGTAATTCTCCTAAAACTAAAACAAAACTGCATCTCGGCTCGCCAACATCAACAAAAATTGGCCATAGAACCTTGCCGCAAAAGGTTTTACACGTTATCATCTGCAAAAACAAGTTTATTAAAGGTGTTAGCTATACATGCCCAACAAAGCGAACAAAAAAACAAACTACATCTTCTTATTTCTGCGATTGGGATTTGTAACTGCCGGGATCATCTTTGCAATATTCTGGTTCAGGGGCATTGATGAAGCTACGGGCACATCAAAATGGTCTAATCTCGTCGGAATATTTAAGCAGATGAAACCCGCTCTTTTCACTCTTGCACTCGGTATCTTCTTTATAGGCCAGATAATCGTCGCATTTCGATGGTGGCTGCTGCTAAGAACTCAATCAATACATATAACTATATGGGCAGCGGTCAGACTTCACTTTCTCGGCCTTTTCTACAATAATGTCATGCCAAGTTCGGTAGGGGGAGATCTAATAAGGGCATGGTACGTCACAAGACACACCGACAAAAAATTCGAAGCCGCACTTAGCGTATTCGTTGACAGAATCATAGGCCTTGCAAGCACAATTGTTATTGCCACATTCTTCTATCTACTCTTTCTACGAGGCAAAGGATCCGTCATAACCGACACCGAACAAACACAACCGGGACTGCTCAGCAGAATCGCTGACTACCGCGCGTTTTTCTTCTATGCTGCGATTGTTGTTGTTGCCACTGTCGTAATGCTATCGATTCATCCAAGCAGCAGGGCGGTATTGAATGGTCTTTGGATCTTCGTCAAGACCATTGTGCTAAAAATGATGCGAAAATTTAAAGATGCCGCCATAATCTACTGCAGCAGACCAATAACGATAATATGTGTGTTCTCGCTAACCGTGGCAATGCAATTAACGACAATAACCGGATTCTGGATTCTCGGCAGAAATTTAGGTATCGATGCCTCGATCAAGTATTACTATGTCTTCTTCACCATAACATGGGTCCTCGGAGCAATACCAATTAGCATAGGAGGAGCCGTTGTCGTTGAGGTGCTGCTGGCAGGATTATTCATAAGATTTGCGGGCGTCGAACAAACCGCCGCCTCGGCCCTGGCACTCTCCCAAAGAGCTGTATGGATGATAACATCACTACCAGGAGCAGGAATACACCTAATTGGAGCGCACCTGCCAAAAGATCTAAAAGCAGAAGAATATCCTCCGCCTAACTCTTCGGACAATCCCGATTCCCAGACAAGAGAAGACAACAAATAATTGCGTGCATCACAAACTCGCAAATTAAATACCCCCCCGTCATCCCGAGCGCAGCCGAGGGATCTAATACTAATTTATGTTAATTGGAACCGTTTCAGATTCTCAGTTAGCCTGCCGATTTATTCGGCAGGTTGAATTTGCCCTAAAAAATACCCGTCTGAATTAACTTTAATTAGTATAACCTATCCAAATCTTACTTCAACCCCCCACCTTGAACCAGTTCTCATTTATTCGTGATATGAAAGACCAGTCTCTTAGAAAAACTGAACATGGCGGGGCAGGATATACGACATACGATATACGACATACGACATACGACATACGACTACCCTTCATTTTCCGTGCCACGCGCTGCGATATAGGAACTCGGCCCAATACAAAACGGGCAATTAATCCAGCCGGTCTTCTGCGCCTCTTCGAGAGTATCGGGAAAGAAAGCTACCGAATTGCCGAACTCGATAATCTTGTCAATTTGGCACTGGGCTGTTTCGTTCGGCAAACAATGCACTTGATTCTTGCTTTTATCACCAAAAAAAGTCACTCCGGCCCTTTTTCTTAATACTATTGTTGCCATAGCGCTTTCTCCTAAAAAAAAACGTATCCGCTTGCGTTAATTTCCCTCAGTAAAGTAAGGGCACAACATATCAGAATAACTGTTTATACCGCATTCACGTGTTCCCTCTATATCAAACCTAACTTTATCCGCATGAGGCCGACTCAACAAAGCCTCAAAACTTAAGTACTAAATATATTACACAAAGCATGCAATTACAAAAGAAATTCTCCCATTTTTTTTAATTTTCAAGTATTTTAGCAGATAAAGAGCTTTCATTGAGTGCAAATTAGGACCGATTCGAATAAATCTCAGCTTGTTAGAGCATAAACCGTCAGCCAAACGTATAAAGTAAACCTGAAACCATGATATGGTATCAACAAAGGGTTAAGACTGTAATTTCCGGTCTGGCATTGATCCTGGGCCTCCCGACTCGCCCAAGACCTCGGTTTACATACAGTATTCTACCGTCGAGATCGTACATCCCAGAGTAGAAACGCCTGTTTTTCACCGAAATGGATGGAATAGCAGAGATTCTTATTTTCCCGCCATGTGTGTGTCCGCTTACGACGACATCCCCGGGGAACTTTCCGAGGTGCTCTGCTCCACGGGGATTGTGCAACAGAACGATTGAGGTCTCGTTTTTAGGAACATGAGCAAACGCCTTCGGAGGCTCAAAATCACCCTCCCACAGATCACCAAGACCGACAATCCATAACGGACAGCCATTGACATCCAGGATTGTCGATTCATTACGAAGGACCTTTACACCATTGGCTTGCAAGGCAGTTATTAATTGATGGAACAAATCGAGCCTTTTGGCTTCGCTATGACTGCGGACACCATAATCATGATTGCCTAAGCAAGCATAAACACCCAGGGGGCTTTTTATCTTCCCCAGCAGATTCGTCACCTTTTTTCTAAACCGACCTCGAATGTCATAAGTGATTAAGTCACCTGTAATTACGACAATATCGGCATTAAGGGAATTCAGCCTTTTTATACATCGCCCAAGATATGCTCCGCTGACAGTCCTGCCGTAATGCAGATCACTGATATGAGCAATTCTTAATCCATGCAATTTTGAGGGCAGTTTTTTAATACGCAGAGGCTTTTCCACTATCTCAATCCACTCGTGCCTAAGACCATGTTTGTTTACCGCCCATCGAGTGCAGAAACCCAATGTGCCAAGCGCCGAGGCCTTGAGGTGAAGACCACGGTGGACCAATTCATTGTAATTATTTGTTGTTGTAATGTTCTTTTGCATAGCCTGCTACAGAAGGATACCTAAAACAAAATTGATTATACCACAAAAACCAACAATTGGTTCGCACTAATCACAATCAGCGAGCAAATTCGAATTGCTCATCCTGTAGGATGGGCAACTTGTTGCCCATGCTGAGGGCTGCCGTTGACACCGTTTTCGAAGCAGGAGTAGTACACGTAAACATTGCAGTCGTCGTTGTACACTTCTCCACCGTCACCATCGGCCTGATTGTTACAGAGGATGCAGTTTCTAATATAGCCGGTCTTCAGTGTCGTCAGGGCAGCCACCGCCACCGGAGGCGCTGGGTAAATCACCGCAATGGCGGTCAGCCCCGTGGCCAATGCCGCGAGAAATGTCATTTAATCCCATATCAACTCCTGAGCGGGAAACCTTACAACAATTTAGAAATCACAGGATTCTAATTGCAGTGCCGGGAAAATCTTTGCGAGATGAAGTAAGCATCGGGATAAATGTTCTGGTTTATAAAACAGCTTCATAGTACTCACAGTTAAATTTCCCCGTTTGTTCGCGGGGAAGAAACTTTATGACAATAATTTACAATCCCACTCGCGGGAATTTATTACCCTGAAGGGTATAAAACTGACACCTTTAATGGAAATTTTGGAGCCCGTTAGAAATGGGACGCCAGAGGTGTCTGCCCCGTTAGAAATAAGGCCTTGCAGATTTCTAACGGTGTCTGCCTTGTGCTCGGCGGGGATTTCTAACGGGCTGGAAAGAATCCGAAGCGAAAATCCAAGAAACACGCCGCAGAATACTAGAAAGTAGAATGTCCCCTTTTTCCTTTCAGCACTGCTACCGGCGGGGCAGGGTAAACAGCGGCGTTGCCGGTAAGTCCTGAAACCATTGCCTGCGCTAATGCAATTACTTCTGGTTCTGTTCTGGGAAATCTTGCCGTTTTACAATTCCTTTTAAAAAAAAGTCCTGATTTATCGGGATTCCTTTTTCCCCGGTATAGTATCCCCAGATTTCCTCTCTACATCGCAATCTTTGACCAGTCCTCTCGACGAAACGAAACAAGAATCCAGATAAAGATAGAGACGACAAAGCCGAAATTTACGTTAACTACGAACTGTTGATGAGCGATTGCCAGTATCCGCCTCCAGAAGGGGCTCAGTGCAAAAAGGCAAAGCGGCTCGATAGAGAAGGCGTGTAGAAGCCGAATCGCCAGTTTCAAAGCAATAAAACCGTGTATCAAAATCAATCCCAGTAACAGCGCCCATACTTTGCGTTTCCACGGGATGGGACTCGCCAATATCAGGGCGGTCATAAAAGTCATATATATATAGCCGTTTTGTCGGCTGGTATGACTTGTCTGGAAAACAGTTACATGCCCATTTTTGTCCACTTGGTCACGGTTATAGAGCCCTACATTTATGTCGTATTCGGCATCGTCCGATTGGTTGAATAAAACCACACCTTTGGAGCCGAATGATTTAAATAAAGCTGATGCACCTGCTAAGTAAAGCTTTGAGTAAGCTTTTCCAAACCTATGCCACGGTGCCATCAGCAGTCCATAGAAAACTGCGAACAGGCAGAGAAACTTTATGAGCTGTTTGGCTCGAATCAGCCTAGAACTACCCGTTTTGGTATTTGACGTTTTGTCGTCCATAACAACCAGAGAACCCAAAATGTGACAGCGAATAATATGAACAGGGCCTGCCATGTATCGATGTGCATGAAACCAAAGATATTAGGGTAATAGACTCCAATCAAAAACAGACTAACGACCCGAACAAGATTGAGAATACCTAAAAGCAGCGTCCCGGCAATAATCCCGGGCACCTTTCTCAAAAAAGGTGCAGGAAACGCCAGAACCGCACAGACAAATAAAGCAGTTGCTTCGACAGCATCACAGCCCCGTATAATCCTGATGGAAAAACCGGGCGAAGAAACCGACACCCCTGCGGCTGTTGTATCCTGGCCGAGAAACCCGAGAATACCCCCGGACATCTTGGCAATCAGGTGATGATAGGAAGGCAGAAGCACTCTGTTGTAATATGGTGCAAATGCTATGAAGGTATAAAACAGACTCATCAGAACACCAAAGACCAGCAGGAACAGAAAAACAGGATGTTGCTGACCGAACCACTCTCTTGCGCCGCCTATAATGGACTTCTTCTCTAGTCTGCTGGCCTTTTTCCTGAGCCTGGAAACCGGGAACTGTTTGGACTGCAGTCTTTTCTTGCGACTGGTTGGCATTAGTGCTCCTTTTGTGAGTTGTTACCCGAAACTCTCGCGTTTTTTCTCTTTAACGGTTTGCGGCAAATCAGCGTAGACTTCTCTCTTTGCCCCCTATCTTCGCTTTAAACGCTTTCTACGACCCAACAGCATCCGTTGTTAGCTACGCCGCTACCCGTCGCCTTCGCATAATCACAACCGCCCCCACCGTCAGAAGAAGCCCTGCCATAATAATCAGACCCCATTCAGAGACAGTAGGGATGTCGGAAACCGCGGGGTCAAGGATAGTCATAGTCATGATACCGCCGCTGGTATCATAGCTGGTATCATGGGATGCCTCAGATGCCACACCATTCCAGTTAGGTGGGTTGGCGACCATATGGCCTCCCACCAAACCTAACGTACCCGTCTCGCAGTATATACCCGTCCCGCTGCCGAAATTCACATCACGACCACTAGGTCCACCCTGGTACGGGTCTGGTCCAGCCGGCCAATTGTTGGCGCACTCTGCAAGGGGTGGCATCCAGGGTAATGCTGGCAGAGGCGTCCCCTCTTGTGCCGTTGATATGCAGCGTATGGCGATTCTGGTGTTAGGTGCCGAGTTGACTGCCATCTCTCTCCAATATTGGCAGCCCGCATTCCAAGACCAGACAGACTCCCCACACCAGGCTTTATGGATAATTGGTCCGGCTACGAGGACATCGTTGTGGTTAGCAATGGCCTCTAAAAGGGGCCTACCCCAATCGCCAGAAGTTAGTGGCGACCCCGGAGAGCCTACAGGAACAACGTTTACGTCAAACACTGCAGCAACAGTCGGCGTCCCACCACTAAGAGGTGTCTTGAGTATCTCAACCCTTATTGTTGCTGGGGCGGATATCCACGCAGCACAAAGGTATCCTGAACTATCCCACCCCTGTGTCCACGGATTATACCACTGAGTTGGCACAGGGTCACAGATGCACTGTCCTCGTGTTGCCATAGCCTGGGCTACTACAGGGGTACAAATGGTAATAGCCACCAGAATTGCTAATAACTTTCGCATTTTTTATTCCTCCTTTCCCTCGGTTCAGGCTTGCAATACTAAACAAGCATTTGTATAAATAGTGACAGTGGGGCTGTTGAAAAAGCTCCGATTTTATAGTATCTTATTTTTCACTCAGGCTGCTTTCGCCAATTTTGCTAAGAATGGTTTACTCCCACTTTTTTCTCTAACTTTCTTCCAAGGCGTTTGT
>SDBT01014647.1_pt1 | contig 12493 bp, 24 predicted proteins | sample 2277101 | NCBI WGS metagenome assembly SDBT01 (sample SAMN10404973, study PRJNA504765) | marine sediment metagenome | isolation source: marine sediment core GS10_PC15, 103 cmbsf | place: Arctic Ocean: Southern Knipovich Ridge | collected 2010
GCTTTATGTTCTACTCGAGTAGGTCCTCTATATTCGGTTTTATAATCAACAGTAGTATTACCACCGATACCAAACCCAAAACCAAGAAGTGCTGGAAATTTTAAGTTCATTATATGTTACCTTCTTTTTTCTTTATTATGTGAAGCTATTGTCATTTGAATTATAAAAGATATAGCACCTAAACCTTCTCTTACTACGAATTCCATATATGTATCTTCCATCTTATCTGGTAGTTCTACAGTTAACCTATAATCATGAACATCATCCCAATCTCTTCCAATCTCAGCTTTTGGGAATTCTGTATGAACCAAGTTTTCTGTGAATTTTAACGCTGTATCAGTACCAACATATAGTATATCATACATATCTTTTCTCCTATAACCATTCTTTAAAAAAATCCATTACATGTTTAAAACCATCTACATATCCTTCTTCATATAAACTCAATCCCGGTTCCGTGTATTTAATCTCAGCATCATTAGATATAGTTTTGCGAATACGATCAAAGTTCTTTCTAACAATTACCAACTCTTCCTTTAACAATCTTAATGTAGTGTCTTTACGCATAAACTTTAATTCCCACAAGTTATTATTAATGTTCTAAGAATAAGCATAGTGATTATAACTATGGTAATGTTTGTAAATAATATACAACCAAATGTTATAATAATAATTTTATCGACAAAACTCAATCAAATCACCTCCATATCCATAATAAAAGTAACCCTACAATTCCAACAGCAATCATAATAAATCCAATAATACGTGATGTAATTATAATTTTATCAGCAAGTCTCATATCATTTTCTCCTCTATAATTATCTTTTCAAATCTATCAAGTCGTTTGATTCGGGTTTTGACTCTTTGTTTTTGATAAATTTCATGACAAGTTTGTCTTTCTATTAAAGGCCAAGGACAACCATCCACTTCACAATAAATAATAGTACCCCTTGTGTTATTAGCGGCATAACACAAAGGACAACATTTTACAAATTTATCATTAAGACATTTTGCCGGCTTTCCCCAACTATTAGGATTCAAAGTCTTATAAAACCTTCTCAGTTCTCTAATTGCTGGTAGAAACTTTTTGTCAGGTATTATCATTTCCCCTTATCTCTAATAATTCCGTATTTACGAGCATCTTGTTCAGTTAAAAATATAGTAGAATCACCTCCACCTTCCTTTATAATCCAAGTGGAGAGTTTCTTATCTTCACAAAACTCATCCCAATTCCTGCAACGAAGCATGACTTCACGTAATGTCAACATGATCTGCATAGTATCCTCCTTACATGAATTTTAACCAACGCAGTATTATACCTGCAAATATACTTACAAACGTACCAATAACTACTATAAGTCCAAAAATAGCAAACATAAAAAGCAAAATAGTAAATATATTATCAGGAATATTTATACAGAAACTCATAATGTTTTCTTCTACGTGTATGTGTTATTATAATGTACTATATGATGTACTATCATCTTTACATTTCTCATACCAAAAATATCTACAAGTGTTACACGTTATTTTTAAACTTTCCAAAAGTTCTTGCGCATAAGGTGTTGAAAAGTATGTTACATATCGTACAGTTACATTAGACGTCGGTGTCCCACACTTAGGACATTACAAAACCGAACTAAACTCTTTTATATTACTCATCTTCTTATTTCCGGATATCTGTCACATAGCTCACTATGGTTTTTTATCACGGCTTTAATAATGTCTTCATCTAATCCAGTAATTTCACTGACAATACTTGTAGCAAGCATATTGGTTACTCCTGAAATTCTCACAGCTTCATAAGCTGCAAATTCTGCTTTTGTTGGTAATGTAATTGGTGCCATAATAATATTCCTTATGATTACAAGCAGGAATATAACAATATAGTTCAGCTATACTCCTGCTTGTTTTGTTATTAGTATATGGGTTCAATAACAACTTTTACACCTTTGGGTTCTTTGTCAAATACATCCTGGCTAACATATAAGCTTCTGATAATTTGGTCGTCTATATCTCCTTCTTCTGCAAAACGATGCATTCTCTTAGTACTTTTCACAAAGTTCAGCTTGATAACTGTTCGGTTTTTCTTATCTTTGTTGTCTTTGTTGTCTGCCATTTCTTATTCACCTCCTTTCATTATACGATCTATAAGTTTTTTCTTAAAATTAACATCTGAAAAAGTCTTAATATCTACACTTTCTTCGTTTATGTCAAGAATATTTATTATATCGTACTCAGAAAAATCTGGGTTACTGTAGTGATGTTCTTCAACAATTACTTCATAGTACACACTCACCTTTCCTTTGTGCAGAACAGTGAAATAATGAAATTTGGTATAATCTCCCTCTTTATATTTTACCACTTCTATCTCTGCCATATTATCATCTCCTTTTGTCTTTGTAATTTTTTATTTATATATACATTATATCATGCTAGATTTTATAAATATGCCTTATAATTTCCAACATAGAAACAAAGTTAAGAAACGTTATTTATCGGCTTTAATTCCATCTATTTCCTTGAAAGTATCTATAAAGTTTTTAATGTACCTATATTTTGTTTTTTCTGTTCCATGTCTTAGAATATAAGCTGGATGTACTAACACTATAAAGATTTTATTGCTTTTTTTCACTACCCTTATATATTCTCTTTTAACAATTGTCTTTTCTTTAGTAAGATTAAAAACATCTCTTGCATCTTCACCAGTTGTAAGAATAATTTCTGGATTTACTAAACTAATTTCTTCTGTCAAATATGGTATGCAGTTTAATATCTCCTTTTTTGTTGATACCCTGTTTTTTGGAGGATGACAATGGACAACATTACTAACAAAAATATTGTTGTAAATAAACCCATAGCCTGATAAAAGCAAACAACCGTACAATAAATTACCTGAATCTAATCTACTTGGCTCCCCTACAAAAGGTACTTGACGGTCACCATAATGTTCTACATATGAATGTAGTGATTGTCCTAAAACAAACAACTCAGCATGTATACTCCCATGACCTGTTGCTGCCATAGTCTCTTTAGGAACATTTAATCCTATACATTTTCTACATTCCATAATTTTTTTGTTTAGTTCTTTCCACTTGTTTAGTTCTTCCTCGTGTGGATCTACACTTCTCATAATCACCATAATTTCTCTCCTTAGTTTAGTTTTAATAAAAGTTAAAGTCTTTTTAATGCTTCTCTAATATGCTCTCTATAAAAATCAATAATTCTTTCATAAGCAAAATCATCATAAATAATCTCAGTAGGATAACCATTAGAAGTACGTCTTGGATTTCCTTTAGGTGGATAAGCTATCAAATCTTTTAGAATTCTTTTACCTTTTTTCTTTCCATAAATATTTTTATTATCCATAACTCTCCTTTCATGTTGGTTATCTGTTATACCAAATTATATGTGTACAGTCTTTTGGTAGTAAGTGTCTCTCAAAAGGATAGTACCATGGACCGTGTTTATGATCTCTGCTTTTATCAATAAGATTATTTTTCATAGGAAAACAAAAGCCATCGTAATTTATAAAAGTACCGTTTTTACACAGCTCATCAAATTCTTTAACTGTGAAAATATTATAAGTTTTTTCCCATTTTTCTAACTTTGTATCATATGCCATATCTTTTACACCTCTTATAAAATTTTGAGCAGTACCTGCATTCTGAACACATAATTTCTGAACACCTAAAATCCGGAAAATTAAACCAACGTTTAGTGAAGTCTTTTTTTATTAGCACTTCAGACCTTATAAAAACAGGTGGTTTAGTACCCTTTAAAAAATTATCACTACTTTTTTCTATATGCCCCCAAAGTTCTAACAAATTTTTTGGGTATTTTTTTCCTTTTGACAAATATGATTCTACTAACATTAAAACATGTTTTGTACCTAAAGTTCTACCAGATATTTTAAATTTTGTTATCCCAATATCAATATATTTGTCTAAATCCCAAGGATATATTACTCTTGCTTTGAGCCACGAGTCTGGATATTCACTTCTTGAATCGCTACAGTATTTTAAAGGATAGTTAGTATTTATTTTTAGTCTACAGTTAGAAGCATGGATATGATAACAGTCTCTCCTAAAGAATTGTTGGCATGGCAGCCCTTTATATGAGCAGAATTCGTTTACTAAAAGCTCAATAGGATATTTACTTATTTTTTTAAGGAATGAAATATCTCTATTTCTAGTGATACTAAGACAAATTTTTTCAACATAGTCTAAGGAACAGTATTCATGAATTGAAGACAAGTCATCAATGTCCATAATAGTAGAAAGTTCTAATTTAATTGATCCCAACATTTGTTTAATAGAGTCCAATAAGTAACTACTTGATACTGTTATTAGTTCTATACCAAGATTTATTAGAATTGTTATATATTTTTGTAATGTTGGTTTTGTATGGCGGGAATATAAATCGATATTTGGAGCATTCATTGTGTAGTTGAAAGTAATACCATTTTTTCTGCATTTGTCAATAAATTCTCGAAAGCTAATTATACCAATATGTGGTATTCTAGTGTTAGGTCTTGCTGTTGGTATACCTATTACATTTGACCTTAGTGATCCATAAAGCTGTGTTACTTGAATGTCGTTATGCTGATATTTCTTGTTTAGTTTTTCTATGCCCGTTAATAGTCGTTTGTCAAAGTTACATCCAACATTTAATTCAACCATAGTAATCACCTCGTGTTTGGTTTTAATTATTTTAAACGGGTGCTGGTAAATACAACATATAAAACGGGACATAATACATGTAACAGTGGATATAAGACTTTCTACTTAGTTCTATTTCGTATGAATCCACTAATTTTCCACCAGTTCTTTGTAATCTTTTGTTTATTGATTTATTTAGATAAGGCATTTGTTCATTAATAAGTACATGGGAATGTTTTATAATAGAAGACTCTAGGATATTTAGGTTACTAGTTTTGCAATGGAGAAATTCAGACATAAAAAATAGTGTATGTTTTGGTGATACTATTACTGTATTCACATAATCGAAGACATCAGTCATTATTATTGTTACTTTATCACTTGGGTCTTGTAATATAGGTGATTTATCTACTATTATGTAGTTTATGTTGGTGTAATATTTGGTAAATAGCTTATAGTAACCGGTATGTCCACCTCCTAAGTCAATAATAGTGTCTATTGTAGATGATTTTAATGATATTTTATCTAAAAACGGGTATATTTGTTTTTGATATTGTAATGGTTGGTGTGATAAGAATTCTTTTAGCTGTTGATAGTTTCTTTTATTTGGGTCTTGGAGTTGGTCATTTACCACGTATTGCAAATATAGAAGATCATTTTTTGAAAAATTATCAATATGTTCTGTTACTTGATACAAACTAACGTGTGTACTATCTTCCATTTGTTTATCCTCCCTCTATTTATTCAACTATTGTTTTTATTTTATCTTTCCTTTTATCTAATTCTTCTGGTATTATTCTGTCAATAATTCTTCTTAGTTCGTTTGTTGGATTGTATTTTGTGTTATATTGTCTAATATATAGTTTTACTAAGAGAGTATCAATTATGTTTTTTATATTGGTTTTTGATAAATGAGTGTTACTTTTTAATAGGGTGCTTAATTGAAAGGTCTTACTTTCGTATAAATATAGTAGTGTTTCAGTTGTTAATAAAGACATTAATTTTTGAACAATTAGATCATTGTCTGATATGTTGAAACCTTTTATAAAGCTAAAAAGTGCTTTATCATCTTCTATTTTTATAGTTTTTATTATTTTAAGGTCAAGTTCAGTAAACTTAATGGTATCTGGTAACTTGATTATTAGTATTTTTCCTTTTTTTGTTTGAATTATTTTTGCCATTGTGGGTTACCTTATTTTAATTGTGGGTTTTGTTACATTTGAAATTATAATATATTGTAACATAACAGAAAAAATAATAATACCAAAAAATACAGATATAAATGCTTGTTTTTGTTACACATGGTATAAAAAAACAGATTAGAGAGTACTCTTTTGTTCTGTTTGTATTCCAACAGCTTTCCGTTGTTTTTCCAATACTTTTCCAATATTTTTCCAATATTTTTGTTATTTTTTACCAACAATAACAAATCCTAAGTATTTTTTTTATTAATACCTATAACCTTAAAAAGTGTATAAATTATATGTATAAAAAAAAATAGCGTTAAAATAGCATACGATATATATTATTATTTTTTTATTGGTTCTTTTTTCTTTTTATTGGTTGTTGGTTATAGTTCTTTGGATAGATAGATAGATAGATAGATAGATAATAATAATAATAATAATAATAATAATAATAATTAATATCCCCTATTCCCTAAATAAGGGAACAAATACCAATAATAAAAAACACGAATATATCATATGCTTTATTTCGGTCATTTTTTTTTATACATATAATATACACACTTTTTAAGGTTTAAGAAAAGAGTGCTCTGGAGTATTTTTTGGTTTACAAACACAACTCACTGTGATATTGTTATTATATACACTTACAATGTAACATTTAATAGAAGAAGGCAAACAACTTAAAAATGAGGTGAAAAAAATGGCAAAGCACAAACCAAAGAAAAAAGACACAGACGAGCTATTAAAAGAAGTAAAAGACGAAATAATAGCACTCAGAGAAGATGATGAAAATTATCAAGCAGATGAAATACTGTCTCCAGGTGATCTTATTGATCCAAGAAAAATTAGAGAGAAAGAAGAGGAAATAGCAATAGATGAACTACTTTCGTCAGTACCTAAAGACCAGGGTTACTATCTTAAGCTATACAAGGTAATAGGACCAACAGATATAGAGTTAAAGAAAAAAATAGATAGTTGGTCACAGTTTTCAGACTTAGAGTGGGAAATTACAAACATTGTGCGCTTTCATACAAAACAAAACGCTGCTAAATGGGGTTCAGGTAAATATCGTGTAGTTGTTTGGAGAGAAGGTGGAATTAGAGGACAGGCAAGGAAACCTATTGATTTTGTGATAGATGCAGAAGAAAGTCCAGAAGTTCCATTGACATTAGATGGACAAAATGGTCCACCAATAGATCCTGTTGCTGCAATAACCAATCAATTAGAGAACGTTAGTAAACTAGTTAACGTTGTTAGAGAAGCAAACCCAACACTAAAACCAGATGACATGATGAAAATGGTGTCTGATTCGTTTAGAAATGGACAGCAAGTCTCAGAATCTAAAGAAGGTTCAAATTCTCAAGTAATGGTTGCTTTAATAGGTATGTTAGGCGAAATTATGAAGACAAATGCAAAGCCAACATTACCGGTACAATCGGAAGATAACTCTGTAAAGCTATTAACTACATTAGCTAGTTTAGGAGTATTTTCACCAAACAAAGAAAAGGAAAACACTATGCTGGAATCTATCCAGATGTTTAAGGAACTAGGTTTATTTCCAGAAAAACCAAAACCTCCAAATCCAATAGAACAACTGACGGAAATGAAAGCATTACTTACTTTGGTAAATGGAATGTCAGGTTCAGGTGGTAAACAAACCACTATGGAAAAAATAATAGATGTAATAGGTCCCTTAATTCCTGAAACATTAACCAAAATATCTGAAACTGTTAACGGATATATCCAATTAAAACGGATGCAAGTTGGTGGAATAGCTCCTGTTCAGACTATTCATCCTAACACTGAAACATATGACAATGAACCAATGCCTATGTTACCTGTTAAACACACACCAATACCACCTGGACAAGTAGATGTGACACCTAAAGCAGATATTTATGGAGGATTACATGATATGAGTATTCCCGGTGCTTCACCTGTTCCAGGCAAGGAGAATGGCGACATGCAAATAAAGTTATTTTTATCAACTATTTACAGCAATATGATGTCAAATAATAAGGAATTTTTTGCTACTTTAAAAAATGCATTGGAAACTTCAAATGAAGGAGCAGAACTAGTAAATGGTATTAGTAACAAAAGTATAAATACAAAGGAACTAGTTACATTGCTCCAACATTGGGATAAAGTTAGACTTTCAGAACCTTCTATTCAACCTAAACTAATCCAATATTGTTCAGATTTTATTAATTGGATCAGGTCAAATGAATTTATAGTAACATGCAGTATCTGTAACACAGGATACAAATATGATTCAAAAGAGGAATTTGATGCAGACACAAAGAAAAACTGTGAAATAAAAGATTGTGAAGGGGTTTTGATTATGCCCATTTTGCCTATTAAGACAAAAGAAGTTATAGTAGATGAGGATTTTAAAGTTTAGGTTTGTTTGCCATAGTAACCATAGTGTTCATCTTCTTTCTAATTCCTCTAATTGTGGATGGTTAGTGGCCAAGTGAGTGCCCGTTTTATTTAAAGGAGGTATTAAAATAGTTATGACAAAAATAAAAGACAAAAAAACAGCTTTAAAGTTATACAATAAACACGTTAAAAAAATATTTATGATTCACTTACTAAAGTTTATGAAGAACTACAATATATAATGCATGATGATCTTAGTAAGGATCCTGAAGATATTTTTGAGATTGGTGAATACGTTCATGATATAATATTTGAAGACATTGAAGCGAGATATGAAAAAATAGTAAGGGTTCTTGGAATAGATTCTAACCGATAAAGAGATATTATAATGGATAAAAAAATACCTTATCAAAAACCAATTCTAATAAAAGAAAAGGAAATGACTTTTACAACTGATATTATAAACGCAGAAGGCAAAAAGATTGTTTGTAAACAGTGTTCTGGCTGTCACGGATGTAGATAAGATGGAAATTGATAGAAGTTATAAATGTGATGATTATGATAAATGTCTTAATAAGGCAGCAATATCCAATGCTACATTTGATTGTATAAAATGTACTATAAACGGTGGAAAAATAGAACCTATACATCTTCCAGAAGCTAAATTATTTAGAATGAATAAACACGAGCATATACCAAACGCAAAGAAAAAAAGAGGCAGACCACCAAATTTTAAAATAATAGGTAAAGAAACAGAAAAGCATATCAAAGAAGGAGAAAAATGTTGTTATGAATGTGAAAAAATAAAACCTCTTTCTGATTTTCATAAGAAACCTTTAGGTTTAAAAGGTGTTAACCATAGATGTAAACAATGCAGATCTGATTATAGAAAACAACCAGGAAATACTCCTGTTCTGAAGTTAAATTTTACCAAATATCCAGAAATCCACGTGAAATTGGAAGAGTCTGCTAGAAATAATATGAGGACTATGGAATTAGAAGCAATGTATTTATTACAGATAATGTTAATGAAAAGTAAAATCTAGGAGGTATTTTGAATGTCAATTTCTGCAGATATATCAAGCAATCCTTTTAAAATAACTGGTACAACATCTTCATCGGAAGTGGTTACAACTGCAAGAGTTAGAATACAAGGCTTTCTATGGGTGGGAGCTACTACGAACGGACACCTATTATCTATTACTGATGTAGCAGGCAATCAGTTGTGGAAAGCGCAAATGGTAACCAGAATTTTAAATGAAGGTATATTTATACCGTTTCCTTTGGGATTGCGTTCTGTAGATGGTATTCATATTAACGATATGGACTCAGGAGAAGTTTATATTTACGTTGCATGATTTGGAGGACTGATGTTAAGAATTTGTAAAATAGGAACTAAATGGCCTGGTGATCCATATAGAGGATGGCGCGATGGTCAACTCATAGAATTATTTCCATCTAATACACCTATGAGTTCTCATGTGCGTAAGCATTTTCTTATTATAGAAGATGGAATTGATTATTGGACTATTCGTGGGGATGTAAATTGGAAATCTACTAAACCTAGTGTATTAGATTTTAAAAAACTGACATCCTTTTCTGATACTAATGATAAATATCCTTGGGAATTTGGATATGATAAAACAAAAATAAGTAGAAAACGAGATTATTTTGTAGATCCGAAGTTTTTGCTTGATACTGGTTTAATCAATAACACTGTTTTTGAGAGAATTTACAATAAAGATGATGAAAATAATATTATTACTTTACTCCAAAATCCATCAACATGGGTATTTCATGAAAAGGATAAACAAAGAAGGTTATCTGTATATTCGGCGACGGCTGGTAGTGTTGCTACAGGCACATTTTTTATAGGTTCAGGTCTTAGTTATAATACTCTTGCACTGTTTGAATCTGATATAGCTGCTACTCTTACCGGTAATCTTACGGCTGAACACGCTGATGAAGAATCTGTTGTATCAACTATTATAATTTTTGACACTGATACCAACAATAATCTCTTAAAGATTATTGCTAAGCCTGGAGCAGAACATAACGGTGGAGCTTATGGAAATGGTGCGCGATTAAATTTTAATACTGGTGATGAAATACAATTTAATGAAACTAATGATGGAGAATTAGATGATGTTGAAATATGTGGTCTTGCTCTTGATATATCCGGCGGAAATACTGGGATTTTCTTTGAAGACGGCGCTGATACAGGACTGTTTACTGTAAACAGAATGCTCATAAAAGGTGACGCTAATTCATTAACTGGAATAAAAGCAACTGATACTGTAGCAAACGTATTAATAACAAATAACCTTGCATATGGTATTGGTGATGGTGGTGATAACAGTGGGATTCATCATATAAGTTTTGCGTCAAATCCAAGCGTTACTTTATATAATAACACGTGCATAGGTAATTTTAACAATTTTAATGCGAATGTATTTGATACACCAACACTTATTTATAAAAATAATATGGGTCAAAATCCTAGTAATAAGGATTATGCAGATGATGGTTTTGGCTTTGGTACATCAGCTAAAAACATATCAGAAGATACTACAAGTCCTGACGCTGCTTATAGGTTAAAAGATCTTCATACAAACTCAATTTTTAGAAATTTTGGTAGTGACGATTACAGATTAGATATTGATGGAGATGCTACTAACCTTGCAGTAGCGGATGATGGTGACAATCTTTTTGGTGTAGGAATTGAAGTAGATGTACAAGGACAAGCAAGAGATAATGGAACACCTTTTTGGATAGGATCAAGTCATGCAGCTTCAAATCCTGTTATTGATGCAACTGAAAATCCATTTACAGTAACTGGACTTGTTAGTTTATCTACTCAAATCACAAACAACAGAACCAAGTTTCAGGGATTTTTATGGAGAGGTGCTACAGTAAATGGACACAGAATATCTATTACCGATCAAGCTGGTAACCAACTATGGAAGGAGCAAATGACTCCTGGTAGAGTAGGTGAAGATATACTTATAGAATTTCCGTTAGGTTTACTTTCTCCTGATGGTATCTATATAGATGACATGGATTCAGGAGAGTTTTACGCTTATATTTAATAAATGAAAAAAGGAGATGACCTATGAGTCCAAGCTACTTTCGTACTAAACAGATGGAGAGAGGCGGACCATTTCACTGCTTTAACTGTGGAAAAAAGTTGACAATAAAAGTTACTGGGACTGAGTATGAGTTGAGATTGAAATGCCCAAGATGTAAAACATATTTCTTTATAAAATGCAATGAGAAAATTCCGTTTATAAAACCAAAGGAGCAGATACCTGATGCCCAAAGACGAGATATTATTGTCCCACGTTGAGCAGTTAAAAAGCTCTGCAAGAACAGCTTATATGTTTTTACGTAGAAACTTGGCATTGTATAAGTCACTCAGTAAGAAAGATCTAGTTGAAGTATTAGAAGCCGAACTTAAATTCTTTGCAGGGATAGCATCATTAGCTGATGATATAGCAATTATGATAAGGAGAAAAAAATAATGGCTATAAATAAAAAAACAAAATGGGCTTGGATTTTTGATTTAGTAGATATTGAACATAATAATATTATTGCAAGTTTTATTTCAGTGTATTATGACAAAAAAGGAGCTCTTCATATAGTAAAGAATTTTATAGCAAAAAGTTATGTAGGTTATATTGAAGGTAGAAATTTAACTGAAAAGTGGAACTATTTGAAAAAAACAAATTCGTGGAAAATAGAAGTAGTTCCAGGTACAAAAGCTTCTCCAGAAAAATATGGAGTTCCAAAAAAATCAGATGTTTATGAGGTAGATTAAATAGCATGATAAATATCCAAACACATAATCCCGTGCGTAAGGAATTTCTTGGTATAGGAGAAGTGGCAATAGATAATACTGCTCGCATTATGCGTGATATCATTATTAAGTCTACGCAAAATCAATATGTTCGCAAGTGGGCAGAAAAGATGTTGGATAGAGTACCAGATCACAATGAATATCAAGAAGTATCTGCAGTGTATCAATACTTAGCGAATAATATCAGATATACTAAAGACCCTCATGGATTTGAATATATAAAAACACCTCCAGTGTCATTGCAGCAAATGGATATAGGAGAATTACCAAACCTGGATTGCGATGATATGACTGTATTATCATTATCATTACTTAAGAGTATTGGTTATCCAGTGGCATTAAGGTTAGCGTCATTTAATAGAGATAAGAAGTTTCGTCATGTATATGGGTTGGTATTTGTAAAACAA
>SDBT01014648.1_pt1 | contig 12493 bp, 5 predicted proteins | sample 2277101 | NCBI WGS metagenome assembly SDBT01 (sample SAMN10404973, study PRJNA504765) | marine sediment metagenome | isolation source: marine sediment core GS10_PC15, 103 cmbsf | place: Arctic Ocean: Southern Knipovich Ridge | collected 2010
TAAAGTCGCTGGCAGTTGGCACGCCGGGCAGATTCGATATATCCACCATGACACCATTTACCCCGCCACTGAAACTTGTGTAGTTGGCAAACGCAGCCGTTTGACCCGAGGTAAGCGCGGTTTTATTTGAAGCGATTGCACCGTCGTCGGCTGAATTAGCGGCCGGGTCGTTTCCATCGAACGCAGAGTTGTTATAGAAAACGTGCTTTGCTTCAATTTGGGGTGGAGCTATATATTCAAAAGCGCCAATATCCACGCCTGATCCAGCAACACGCGGGTTGCCGTCGTAATCGACGTCAATCGAAAGCCCGTAAAGCGAATTAAACAGAGCGTAGCTGGAGTTAACCTGCCCGGCATCGATTGCGGGGCTGGGCGATGAGCCACCAAGCAGATGGAAGTCCTTATTTGCGGCGTCAACGAACTTAGGATCGCCATCCACGCAGCCCAGGCCCAGGCCGGGATAGGCTGCCTGGAAACCAGGTATGTTGTAAACCGGGCTGCTGCTGGCCCACTTTATCATCGCAGTACCGCTGACCCGGTGCATAAGGTTGTAACTCATGGTCGAGCCTGCAGCCACACTGCTTGTAATTGTTCCTATGTGATGGCTGGGCTGGGCAAGGTTTGCGATAAGGTTGTTTTGAAAATGATGCGACTGACTTCCGCCACCGGGGCTGGAAATGCCCGCATCGACATCGTACATCGTATTGTTAACCACATGCAGTTCCGGCGTGCCCCAGGTAATCACGCCGTTGCCTCCGGACCACATATCCGAAGGGTTATAATCAACATCATCCGGATCGTGATGGATGTTGTAGATTTTATTGCCGATGATGAACGCGCGCACAGAACCGTTACAACGAATGCCGTTTGTACTGTCGTAGATCTCGTTGAAGATCACCCAGATATCGATCGGGTTGTCGTGAATAACCACGGCCGTGCCGTCTGAACCTGATTCCAGGAAATCAGACGGCTCGAAATCGTACATCTTGTTCTGAGAAATGATCACGTTCTTGCACTTCTTTAGATCGACGGCATTTTCGCCGTTGCTGTGCATCTCATTTCGCCCGATATAGATGAGATCCGCATATCGAGATGTATCCGAAGTGTTGGAGGCGATCTGGATCGAGTCTCCACCAACATCGTGAATATGGTTATCTACAATCCAAACCCTCTTGGATCCAGCCCCGGCATGGCAGCCGTGAATATCATTTTCGGTAAAGTAGTCAGGATCGCCATTGTGGTGGATGTAGTTGTTATAGATGACGATGTCATGGCCCCGGCTTGCGGCGATAGCCGTTCCGCCTGGTGCTGGCGGAATACCGTATGACTCGCACCCACGAATTGATATGTGGTGGTACAGGCCATCGGCATCACCAGAGACGAACTTGGGCGCTATCGTTGTGTCGTTGAAGGCGAGATTCTCGATGATTAAATAGCTGCCGCCGACCCGCAACTGCATGCCGATGTGCTCTGGCTTGTTATTCGGGTCAGCACCTCTGATGAATACCGGCTTTTCGGCGGTACCTGATCCCGAGAACCATGTCCAATACTGAGAGTAATGATTGGACTTGGCGTAACCCGTGCCGTGGATTTCTACAACGCTTCCAGCCGGCAGGTTCCAGGGTACGGTCTTGCGAGGCTGAGCCGGCGTGCCGTAGGTATTACTCGAGTCGGTAGCCGACGCATGCGTGTTGTCGATGTAGTGAGTGTATGGACCGTTACCAGCATCAGGATAGGAAACCAGGCCGGCGCCGAAATCATACGTCTGCCCGACGTACATCATGTGGGTTTCGTCTATGCCGAACGAAGGGGCAGGTATGCCAATGGGAGGCTCCCAAGCAGCCGAAGCAACTGAAACCAAAACGCAAAGAATAACTACGGCGGTAATAGTCCGCATAAAAAGCCTCCTAGCAATCCCGTTATGGGCGAGAATGCTCTGTTACATCACTAATTACAACATTTATAGCTTACCACAAATCGCCAATCTGACAAGGGCTGATAACAGCCCAGTCGCTAATTGTGATTGTTACCCCGCGGGCCTTTGGTAACCTATTGATTTACACAACAGCAGGAAAAACAATGAGTAACCTGAAAGTACTAGCACTGGAACCCTACTACGGCGGCAGCCACAAGGCCTTCCTCAACGGATGGACCGAAAGGAGCGTGCACGACTGGACTGCGTTAACCCTGCCGGCAAGTAAGTGGAAGTGGCGCATGCGACATGCGGCCGTTACCTTCGCCGAGCAACTTCAAAGCGAACCTGCGGCGACTCGGCCTGATGTAATATTCTGCAGCGATATGCTGAACCTCGCTGAGCTGCGCGGCCTTGCACCTGATCTTGCTGGCGTGCCGGCAGTTGTATACTTCCACGAAAACCAACTGACCTACCCCACCCAGCAGCAAGACCCACGTGATATCCACTTCGGCCTGACCAATATGATAACCGCCCTGTCAGCGCAGCAGGTTTGGTTCAACTCACACTTCCACCGGGAGGAGTTCCTGTCGGCCCTCGATCAAACCCTCGCCCAGATGCCCGACAGGCAGCCGCTTCATGCAGTCGAAACTATACGGGAAAAGTCATCGGTCTTATATCCTGGCATAGATGAATTCCCGCCAAGGCCCCCGCGAGCCGCTGGGCCATTGAGACTGCTGTGGGTAGCGAGATGGGAGCATGACAAGCGCCCCGAAGTTTTTTTCGAGGCGTTGAGGTTGCTGGGCCCGGAAGTTGATTATCGTATCAGTGTAATTGGTCCTCAGTTCAATTCCGTGCCGGAAGTTTTCGGCCGGGCTGAAATCGAATTCGCCGATCTAATTAACCGATGGGGTTTCCAGCCGACGGGCGATGAATACCGAGCGGCCCTCGGAGAGGCAGACGTAGTTGTATCCACAGCCGGGCACGAGTTCTTCGGCATCGCAGTAGTCGAAGCCATCGCAGCAGGGGCTTACCCCCTGCTGCCGAAGCGGCTGGCCTACCCTGAGTTACTCAACCTTTCGCCCAACGCTGACTCCGAAGCGTTCTTTTATTCGGGGACGCCTGAACACCTGGCCGAAAAGATACACGAACTAGCAAAGCTAATCAGCAATACCAAGCATTGGCAGGAAAAGACGCTCCTTGGGCAATCCCTGGTTCAAAGATTCACATGGGGCAAGGTCGCCGGGGAAATGGATGATGCAATTGAGCATATTGCCGGCAAATAAAAAAACCCGAGGACGCCTCTCGGCATCCCCGGGTAATACAGCTTAATGTTTTGTTGATGCTAGGTTTAGAAGGCCGTCTGCAGACGCAAGCCCAATACCCATGCATCGCCAACACCGCTGAGACCGCCGGGATTGGTTATCCACTGCACTGAGGGGCTAAGAGTCGCCCAAGGGGTAATTTCTGCGTTGTAGTAAGCTTCAACTGCAGTTTCGCTACTGGCAATTCCTGCCGTATGGTCATCTGTCAGTTGACCGGTAGCCAAGCCAAGTCCCAACACGTCGTTGTCACGTGATGGAATCAGGCCCTGATACTGACCGCCAACGCTGAAGAAACACTTGATGGGGTTGACGTCCTTATGTGCAAAGCCATAGCGGAAGAACACGCCAGCACCCTGAGTGTCACCTTCGTCAGTATTTTCTTTGGTAACAACCTGATCGAAACTCAGGTAGAAGCCCATGTCATCACGTTTGATCTTGGTGCCTACCAACTTATCCTTGGGCTTGGGGTCATACCAAAAACCTACGCGGTAGGTTCCCTGCAAATCGCCACTGGCCGTAGGGATCTTCGGAGCAACACCTGCTTCAAAGACCGCAAAGAAGTTATCCTCGCCATGGAATGCGGTATTAAAGCCAGTCTGGCTAGCGACGGCATCTGAGTCTGCTACACCGATTGATGCGTAGAACCCTGGTACGGGCTCTAAGTAAGCCACAATACCCAAACCTTGTGCCGGGAAGGGAACTGTCGGGTTATTATTCAATGCGGCGTTTAGGAACTGCGCCGTATCATCATTTGCGAACGCATTGCCGTCAAAGCCGCCGGGGCCGCCACGGTATTCAAAGCCACCGGTGACATCAATCTTACCAGCTCTCACTTGCAGTTTGCCATCAAACAGTGACTGCTGGAACCAAGCCTCTATCAATGCGATGGACTGGTCTCCGACAGCGGTGTTATTTACACCAAAGCCGTCTATGCCGATCGATGAGGTAGCAAGACCATTAGACCAGCTACCTTGAGTGAGCGTATAGAACGTCACGCCTGGGATGCTCAACAGCCTATCGAGGTTAAATTCGACTTCCAAGTCGTACTTACCAGTCCAACGACCGGAGTGACGGTGGGTCTGTACGCCAGGGGCTGTAGCGGCTGAACCAGAGCCCTGCAACGATATCTGATAAACCTGAGTAAGGGACAGGCCAACAGAAATGCCAATCTCTTCCAATTGCTCGCCCAGACCGAACCAGTTACCGGTCAATGTGTCCCGGGAACTCAAACATCCAATACAAGTTACTGTATGGGACACGGATTGTTCATGGTCCTGGGACCATGCCGCACCACAAGTGCTGGCTATAACCAAGATTCCTACAAGAATACTTTTACGCATTATCCTTCTCCTCTTGGCCCGCCACGTCATAGCAGCCAGGCCTTTTTATCTCGGCTACTTCCGAAGCAGCCAGAACCGTTTCAATATCCAGCAATACCTTTACAGAATTACCAATCCAACTTCCCGTTATTGTTTCCAGTTACCAATATCCGGCCAAAACAATAATAAGAAACTCTCACCATGCCACCGCAACGGCGGCAATCTTCCATCTAACCAGTAGACCTAAAGATTAAGCCTCTGGCTATTGGCTGAAGTTTTCTATCGGCTATTCGTCTTCAATTACTTGTGGGCTATTTTAAGTTTTGGCATAAGCTTTTTCCTTCTGCCTGGCGATTTCCCCTGAGTCACTTGACCGAAATCAAATGGAATTTATATGCCGCAATTCTCAAGTACGCCAATATTGAGAGTTTACACCATCTAAACCTTGCTAATACAAGATGTAACAAGCTTTGTCGGTGGTGCTGTCTAAAGCAGATACCAGCAAAAACTAATCCATTGCCGGCGGTGTTGAATCAAGACCGATGGCCAAGCTATACTGAAATAAAGGTCAAGATATTATGGGGGCTCTAAGTAGATTTTGAAGCGGATAGCTACTATTTAGCGAAAACCATCAGGGACTTGACCCGCAGGCCAGCTCTACATGTACAGCAAACCTGCTATAAGTATTGTATACACATTGAGTTGACTAGGTACCGACAGCAAGGCCGGCGGCGAGGGAGCCAATGCGGATATTTCAAGCAAAGATCTTGAGAGACAGGAGCTAAACTATGCTTTGCAAGTCATTTAGCATGATAGAACTGGTGTTAATCCTGCTGATTTTATCCATTGCAGCCGGGATGATTGCGATCCATTCATAAGCCTGTATGGGGGACTGAAACAGTTGTTTTTGCTACAAGCATATCTGTGACTGTCAGCTGCTCAGGATCACCATATTCTCCGATCCATTCCAGCAAAGCATCGACCACATCGACGTCAAATTGCTTTCCCTGGTCGCTAGTAAGCACTTCGATAGCACGCGCGATGCTCCTGCCGGGCCTGTAAACTCGGTTGGACGTAATGGCATCGAAAGCATCGGCTACACACAGTATCCGCCCGCCAAGGGGGATTTCATCGCCTGCCAGGCCGTAAGGGTAACCTTGACCATCCATACGTTCATGATGGCTTCGGACGATTGGCAACTCGTCGTTCATCGTATGCAGTGGATCGAGAATGCGCACGCCGATAATAACGTGATCTTCCATCCTCGATCGTTCCGTTTGAGACAGAGAGCCCGGCTTCCTCAAAATCGAATCTGGAATACCGATTTTACCTATGTCATGAACGATTGCCGCTCGCCTGATAAGACTTAATTGTTCCGAAGCCAGATTCATCTTTCGCGCGATACCGGTTGCAAAATGAGTCACATTGTGAGAGTGGCTGCGAGTGTACGGATCGCGCGCATCGAGAGCTTCCACGAGGCTTCTTACGCTCCGTATAAGCATCTCTTGCGACATCGATGCCATTCGATCCATTTTCGCTCTAAGAGCACGAATCGTCTCGGTGTCATCGGTTTCTGTTTGCTGTGAGCAGTCAGAGTTCCAGGCCTGGACGCAGTTTCCTCCATTAACTTTAGCTGAGTACATTGCCTCATCGGCCCTGCGAACTAACTCCTCTGCCTCGATCTGTGACCCGGCGTCGCAGGTGCTGACGCCTCCTGTTATGCTTGCTTTTAATGACCAGGTATCGGTATCAATGATGAGATCGCAGAACTGTTGGCGAATACGATCGGTCGTTAATACCGCCTCGGGCGAGGAGGTATTCGGCATCAACAAAGCGAATTCATCGCCTGCATATCGACAGGGCAAATCACTGACACGGCTACCATGTCGAAGCACATCGGCCAGCTCTTTGAGGACCCGATCGCCAAATCCGTGGCCATGCGAATCATTGATACTTTTAAATCGGTCCAAATCAAAGAACGCAATGCTTGTTGGATCCGAATGACGTTGCGAACGGCCGCATTCTCGCTTTACCGCATCAAGGAAAACTCTCCGATTGCACAAACCAGTCAATGAGTCGGTCGTTGCCAACTCTTCCAGTCGCTTGTTCTGGGTCTCTATCAGCCTGCGCTGACAGTGCAGTTCGGCAAAGATATGCACCTTGCAACGGAGGATATCCGGGTCGAGTGGCTTGAAAAGGAAATCGATAGCACCGACTTGGTAGCCCTTGTAAATATGCTTCTTTTCTTCACTGATCGCCGTAACAAAAATTATCGGGACATGTTGCGTCTTTGCCATGCCTCGCATCAGCTCGGCCGTCTCGTATCCGTTCATTCCCGACATCTGCACATCAAGCAAAACCAATGCGATATCATAATCCAGCAACAAAGCCAGTGCCTGCTCTCCTGAACCGGCCTTGATGATATTGTAGCCCTGATCAGCCAGGATATGCTCCAACAGCAGCAAATTTTCAGGCCTGTCATCTACAACCAGAATGTCGATCTTATTATCCATTAGTCTTTCATACTAACTTGGCGTAAGAACGAAAATCATGCCCGTACTTGCGATAGATCGCCTCAAGCAACAATTCGATTTCTTTTTTTCGTTTACTGCTTTTTTTCATCAAACTTCAACCAAGCTTGGGCTCTTGTAAAGCCATGACCTCAACGTTGACATCAGCTTTTCGATCTGAACCGGCTTGGCCAGGTAATCACTAGCACCGGCTTCGATGCACTTGGCGCGATCTTCTTTCATCGCCTTTGCGGTAAGAGCGATGATGGGAATATCCTTGAAGCTTTCCTGCTGGCGAATCCGCTCTATTACTTCGTATCCGTCCATCTCAGGCATCATTATGTCCATAAGAATCAGATCAACCTCACCATCGGCTTTGAGTTTATCCAGACACTCTGCGCCACTGCGAGCGATTTCCAGAGTCAGGCCCTTACTTTCGAGAATGCTGGCCAGGGCAAAAACATTTCGCATATCGTCATCAACAATCATTACAGTCTTGTCGTGAAGAATCGCTTCTCGATCGTATAGCATATGAATCATTTTTCGCTGGGCTTCGGGCAAATCCTTCTCCACTCGATGCAAGAACAGGGCTACCTTATCCACAAGATGCGCAGCCGACTTGCCATCTTTGGCAATTACTCGTTCGGCATGCTTATCGAGCAGAGTCCTTTCTTCATTCGTCAGTTCCTTGCCAGTAAAGACCAGCACCGGAATTCGTTCCTTGTCATCTCCATGCCTTATCTTTGCAAGAAGCTCCAGGCCACTCATATCCTGCAGGTTCAGATCCAGGATGATGCAATCGAAAGTGCCGTTCTCAATTAACTGGAGAGCTTCGCAACCGCTTTGAGCCAATGTGATTTTCACGTCATCATCCACAAGCAGTTCTTTTGTACTGTCGGCGACTGATTCGTTATCTTCGACTATCAGCAGGTTACTCACTCGTCCCGAGGTAATATCATCGACGCGAGCAAAAACCCGGCTCATCGAATCGGCAGTGATCGGCTTTTCGAGGAAGCCCGCAGCACCTAGTCGAATGGCGTCATCTCTTCGTTCTGCGCCGGACATGATGTAAACTGGAATATGACGGGTATCGAAGCCTTCTTTCAGGCGAGAGATAATCTCCATGCCGTTAAGCCCCGGCAGACGAATGTCCAAAAGAATCGCACTTGGCAAATAATCCTTTGCAAGCTGCAAGCCCGAAGTACCATCGGCATCGACAATCGCCCCAAAACCTCGATCTCGCGCCAATTCCAACAAAAAGCCCGCGCAGCCGAGATCATCTTCGATGATCAAAATGGATTTATCGCCTTTGGAAATCCGATCACGGTCATCATGAGCAACATTTTCTGTCGTCTGAGCTGAATTTACCTTTGGCTCCCGAGCGAGAATCTCTGGCTGAGACGATGGCTCGACTGGCTCGCTTTCGGCGGGCTGGGCCTGAACCGATTGATCTTCCTGGGGATCTTCCTGGGGATCTTCCTGGGGATCTTCCTGGGGATATTGCCAGATCTGTTCATCTGTTTCAAGCGATAGCGGGACAATCAAAGTAAAGCAGCTGCCCTGTCCGACTTCGCTGGTAAGAACAATACTGCCGCCAAGTAAACCTGCCAGCTTGCGGCTGATCGAAAGCCCCAAACCCGTACCGCCATATCTGCGATCAGTGGTACCATCGGCCTGCTGGAAAGCTGTGAAAATAAGCTTCTGCTTCTCTGGAGGTATGCCAATACCTGTATCGGAGACAACAAACTTCAAGCTGTCGTCGTTAATTGCATCCGAAGATGCCACAGATACCCGCAGGTGAATATTACCCTCTTCAGTAAATTTGAACGCGTTTGAAAGAAGGTTCTTCAGCACCTGACCAAGCCGGTGAGGATCTGAACATATCATCGCGGGAACGTCATCATCAAGCTCGGTAATAAAATCCAAATCCTTCTTGGCCGCCATCTGAGAGAACTGGCTTTCCATGGCCCCCACGAAACACTTGAGATCAATTTTCTCTGTCTCCAAATGCAACTTACCTGATTCGATCTTCGCCATGTCCAGGATATCGTTGATCAGATCCAATAATTCGAGACCTGAAACACTAATCAACGTTGCAAATTCGATCTGCTTTTCCGTCAGATTGCCTTCGGTATTTTCGGCCAGCAATTTCGAGAGAATCATCAGGCTATTAAGCGGAGTTCGCAGTTCATGTGACATATTCGCCAGGAACTCAGATTTGTAGCGACTGGAAGTTTCGAGTTCTTTGGCTTTCAGATCCAACTTGCTCCAAGTCTCCTTAAGCTGCGCGTTGACCTGGTTGGCCTTGTCGCGCTGGGTGCCAATGGCCTCGGCGCGTTCTTCGAGTTCAGTGTTGGCTACTTCGAGATCTTCCTGCTGGGTCTTTAGCCGCTGTTTAGAAGCCTCAAGTGTACGGGCCTGCTCGGCCAACTCCTCATTCGACTGGCGCAACTGTTCCTGCTGGGCCTCCAACTCCTCTGCCTGGGCCTGCGTTCGCTCGAGCAGATCCTGAACTTCCTGGCGAGACTGGACGGAATTGAATGTAGCACCTAATCCTGGCCCAATCTGGTCAAGGAACTCTAACTTGATGTCGTCGAGTTCATTCAGCGTACCAAGCTCGATTACACCCTTAAGCCGGCCGTTGTGGAGGATCGGCATTACAACGATATTTCGCGGAGCAACCTCACCCAAACCGGAGGTAACTCGAACGTAATCCTTTGGAACATCAGTAAGCAGGATCGTCTTTTTCTCCAGGGCTGCCTGGCCTACGATGCCTTGGCCTAGAGTAACTTCCGTTGAGATATTATTGCGCTGCTGATATGCGTAAGAGGCGACCATCTTGAGAAGTATGTCGCCTTTGCCAATGAGGAAAATAGCACCAAACTGAGCATCAATATACTCAGTCAGATAAATCAGCACCGAATCGGCGAGAGATCCCGGGCACTCATGGCCTCGTGCTGCATCATTCAATTGGGTCTGGCCAGTTTTTAGCCAATCATTTCGTTGAAGGGACGAATCGTTTTCCTGCAAAGTCTCAGCCATGCTGTCAAATGCCCGGGCCAACTGGCCGATCTCGTCGGGGTGAGACATATTGGCACGAGCTGACAAATCGCCGTCACGCGCAGCGTTTGTGGCGGCTGTTAAATGCGATAGCCTTTTTGAAAGTGATACCGCCAGCAACACTCCGCCTGTGAGGCCAATAACGGTAACAAGGGCCGATATCAGTAGAATCTCGTTGCGCGACTTTGTCGTCGCGGCAAAGATCTTCGCCGTATTATTTTCGACAACTACTGACCAGCCGACGTCTACATACTCATCATGGCCCCTTGATAAAGCACATGTAACAAGGATTTCTCCTACTTCGGGGTCATCAACTGAAAAGCTGGCCACATGAGAGTCGCCAGAGGCCTCATGTTCTGTGTGGGGGCCATGGTCGTCATGATCCCTTTGTAATGCGTCTGCCACTTTGATTTCGTGAGGATAGATACGACCGATCGAATATTCATCTTCAGAATCTTCTGATGTCAGCAGCACCCGCCCTTCTCCATTCAGCAGTACGATACTGTGAAGAGAGTTGGATTCATCCAGAGCTAAAGTATCATGCTTGATCTTGTGTATGATCTCATCAATATGACTCAGATGAAGTACAGCTATAATTACGCCCTGAAATTCCCCATCCGCATCTTCAAGTCGTACGCAGATATCTATCGCCCATACGCCGGCACTTTGATCAAACTTGACATCGCTAATATAAGTGCCTTTGTCCCGAGCCTCCTGCCAATTCTCCTCGTCACCCTGCATATAGTCAGTCGTCATCGACGTCTGGGCGATATTTGTGCCATAGCGATTGGTTATGAAAACTTCAGTGTAGACCTTATGGTCTTCGTGATGATTAATCGCTGCTTGTATGTCGCGAAGCATCCGTGAAGCGTCTGCCTGCATTAAGGCTTTGGCAAATTCAGATGGCTCGCCATTGGTGGGCGAGACCCACTGACGGTCTCGTAGATCGATTGTCTCTTGAGGGTTTTCCAAAAGGGCAAAGGCGTCATTGGATTTACTTATCGCATCTTGAAGCAGTGCGCCCTTGCAGATAACACGCCACTGGTCTAGACGCTCGTGCAGTTGCCTATCAACCGAATCCATAACCTGCCTGGCCAGGACGGCTGAACTTTTTTCGATGGAACTTTGCAGCGCATTCCGGCTTTCTTGAACAGCAAACAGACCCACCGCCCAGATCATGACCGCCATTAACAGCGTACCGAGAATCAACTTTTGCGAAATCTTCATCCTATCGAGCTCTCCATCGGCTAGTGCCAAATACAGCCTGGCAAGCCGCTCCATATATATAAGTCTAGATATTAATTGCGGTTATACTTAATTTAGCCTCTAGCTCTCTTCGGGCTAAGCCCAGGGACGCCATTGCTATTTAATAACCCGCTTCCCGGAATACACGCACGCCCATGCCGGAAGCCGGAGGCTATCCTTACGAAAGTGGTTATCGGCCCAGAAATAGGGCCGGTTTAATACCTCATCGCCAAAGAAATGTAAAAAAAAGACATGACCTATCGATGGCCATAAAAGGCAAGAGCTGCCGGAGAAATAATCGATAAAGAGACTTGATGCAGGCGAAAAAACCGTGTTGGGGGCCAAGGGATTAATCAGTAGGCATGTGGGGCAATAAAGCCTCGAAACAGCGAGAGGAAAAGTATCCACATATCCAGGCCGAATGACCAGTTCGATATATAGTACAAATCGTATTGGACGCGTTTGCGGAGTGAGGTCCTGCCTCGCAGGCCATGAATCTGAGCCCATCCGGTCAGGCCTGCCTTTACCTGGCTGCGAAGCATATAGCGGGGAATCAATTTGCGGAACCGTTCGATCAGTTCCGGCCTCTCGGGCCTGGGGCCCACCAGCGACATCTGCCCGAAAAGCACATTGATAAATTGTGGCAGTTCATCCAGGCTCCAGTGGCGAAGGAATCGACCGATCCATGTAACTCTGTCATCGCCCAACCGCGCCCAGACCGCACCGGTTACGGCCTCTGCTTTATCAATCATCGTGCGAAACTTTATTATCCTGAATGAGCTGCCGCTGAGGCTCGCGCGATTTTGCAGGTAAAACACCGGCCCTAAGCTGGTGAGCCTGACCAATATGGCTATTGCAACCATCAGCGGAGAAAATAAAATTAGCGCCGCCAGCGAACCGATGATATCAAAGCCTCGCTTCATTACGCTGTTCCAGCCATGCTGAGGGCTGTGGGTCAGCGATACTATCGGAATCTCATCCAATTGGTTGATCTCATGCCTGAGGAATTGGTGCGAGATCAGATCAGGAACCATTCGCACGTCGGCATTGGTCATTGCCAAGCGATTAAGCGCCAACTCCATATCAGAGTGCTGTCGATTAGGCAAAGCCACGAAGACAATG
>SDBT01014649.1_pt1 | contig 12491 bp, 15 predicted proteins | sample 2277101 | NCBI WGS metagenome assembly SDBT01 (sample SAMN10404973, study PRJNA504765) | marine sediment metagenome | isolation source: marine sediment core GS10_PC15, 103 cmbsf | place: Arctic Ocean: Southern Knipovich Ridge | collected 2010
AGCAACATTCACAATTACTACAGGTGGACAAACAATCTATGGCTGTGCTTTGGTTGATGATAGTACCAAGGGCGATAGTGCGGCTGGGGGTGCTGTTATGGCGTGTGGTGGGCTTATCAGTCCTGCCCGTGTTGTTGCGGCGGCTGATGTCCTGAATGTAACCTATACCATAACCCAAGCAGACGATGGAGTGTAATTATGCCAGACTTTATAGAACTGGGTGATATTACAGTACAACCCGCCACTCTGAAAGCACCTTATCAGTTTAGCTTACCGGCGTGCTCATCTGCTTCAGCCAATGACGGTTCAATACCCTATGGCACGAATATAGCCTCCGTGGTTGTGACTGCCCATAAGTCGGATGGTACAGCCGCTACAGGGCTTGTAGCTGCCGCCGCCACTGTAGCCAGTAATGTAGTAACAGTAAAACTAACATACCCAAGCACGGATTCTGGAACTTATCATCTTGAATTTGCTTGTACTCTTGATAACGCAGATGCCACTGTGTTAGAATTTGATTACAACCGGGTGAAAGTGAGGGATAAATAATGGCAACTATTGCAGTGGGTACGAATAGCTGGGTTACGGAGGCAGAAGCCAACACATACCTCGCAACACGGGTTAAAGCCAGTGATTACTGGGTGGATGGCGAAGATGACAACATAGCATCCCTCGTAACCGCGTATAATTGGCTCAATGCCAAGTACGATTTGCCAGTGGTGGGAACTACTGCCATAAAGAATGCCCAATGTGAAATGGCGTTGTTCCTGTTACAGCACCAACCTGACCTCGACCTTCGCATGGGATTGCAGGTACAGGGTGTGATAGCGGCAGGCGTGGTGAAGGAGCGGTATAAGGACGATAATACAGTGGAGATGCCAGTGCCGCCTATAGTACATCAATTATTGCAGGATTATGATACGGATAAGCCGGTGTACCTCATTAATCTGGAACGTAATGAGGAAGAGGGAGTGGGTTATGATGCTTATGGTAACTTGCTCACGGATGAGGGATAAGGAGGAATAATATGCAAGACGATTTCCTATTTGATGATGATGATCCAAAGCAGAGGGGTGTCGGTTGCGATGCCCTATGTGCGGATGACAAGCGGTTAAAGTTTAAATGGACATGGCATCCATTTGGCAGGGGTAAGGGGAAGGTTGAGCCGGGACAATGCTCTATAGCTAATTTAGAAAATGGATGGAACTTGGAGGCAACGTTTTGGCATACTAACTACTCGGTGAGCGTTGACATGGGCAGTGACCCCGTAGAAACGTATAGGGCTGACATTAACGATAGGTTTGCTGAGGGACCGGTATTAGTAACGAGGCTTGACGCCCAGTTGAAAGCTGAAGAGTTGTTTGTAAATCTTGGAAAAGATATTGTTAGGCAATGTGAATCATAATGATAAATGAAAATGTAGAAAAATTAATAATGTTGCAAATGGGAAAATGTAAAGCTGCTTACGAGATTATAACAGAAAATATGGATATTGAATCATTGAATCCTTCAGACAAGCACATAATAGAGGAACTAAAGACAGTAAAAACACTGCATGAACTCTGTGATTGTCTCACCAAAGTAAGGGAGCCACAATGAAAGTAACATTTGAGATGGAATTTTGCAAAGGTGCATGTATACACGCAGTAGATACAATTGTTTTTGATGAAAATGGCAGCAGGGATGCCTGTAATCATCCAGATTTAATCAAACCAAGACATTGTGAAGGCACACACCGGCTATTACCAAAACACGAAATACCAAAATGGTGCCCATTACAACATGGGGGGAAGTATCAGTAATGATAGGTGCATATCTCATAGACAACATCACTCACCGCATGGACAAGGGTATGGATGAGTGGCAAGAACCCAATACTCCCGCTGATGTTACCCGGAAAGCGTTTATTGACTATGGTGAGCATAGAATACAGAACGAGAGCGGGGAGATAGTGGTAAGTATGGCGAAAGTGTATATGAGACCACTCACGTTGATTGTGGATGGGTTTGCCTCACGTGCGATCAACACCATCGGTTACAAGGACAAGATAATATTTGACGGGATAGAACACGCTATTATGAAAATCAGCAAGAGCAGGGATTTCAGTGTGAGGAGTATGGATGTCTATGTCACCTAACATAACACGCACCGGATTTATGGGCGGACCAACCCGCGGTGGGATATTCAAAGGGTCTGGGGCTATTGTACTGGACATGTCAGAAGTCGTCCGCAACATGGGGAGACTGACTAACCAGATAATGCCCGCTAAGATAAAGAAAGGGTTGGAAAAGGCTGGTGTGGCGTTGATGGTGGATGCTATAACTGTAATTGACACAGTGCCCATACGAAGGGGCAAAGATGGTAAACCGGCTTATCCACCTGAAGAAGGTCGTAAAGCTGGAGAGCTGAGGGCGTCAGGAGCAGTGTTTGTGGATGGTAGGAAAATTAATAAGACATCAGTCTCTTATGGTGAAGGAGCAATTGGTATATACCAACCTGAACTGTATGGTGGCACTCCCATACCCAGAAATTCCCATGAAGCCTGTGTGGTGTTCAATGCGCCCTATGCAGCCACCCAACATGAAACATTCCCCGATAAAACAGAGCCGACAGCGGGCACTGATTATTTGGGCGGTAAGTTATCAGAGAACGCTATGAAGTATATTAAAATAGTGGTAGATGGGATTAAGTTATGATAAAAGAGTTTGTTACATACATTGGCAACAATACGAGTTTTACCCTCGGGACTGACTTATTCGCCATAAGTATAGATTCCGACTTGATAGATGAGTGTGTGGTGATTAAAGAGGATAGTCCAGGTCTGGTACATGGGATACTACTTGATTACCGCCAAATACCCTTGAGAGCCTATGCAAGGGCAACAACGAGGTTTACAGCACGGGATAATGCCTATACCGTGTTTGATTTGCTACACGGCAGGATGCAATTTGACTTGCCTGTAATTGACGATGGCTACACCTACACCTGTAATTGTGAATGCAGGACGCCGTATTATCTGGGTCTGGATGAGTCTGGACGGCGATATGTGTTTGTAGTGGCTATTGACTTAACAATAACAAATATGACTTGAGAGGTTAATCATGGCTATAGGAGCTTCAGGACCAACTCAGGATTTGGGGCCAGCAGCAGTCACATGGGGTTCTACTGAACTTGCAGTATTTGATGAAGTGCGGTTAACTCTGACAGGGCAGAATGCCGAAGTATTTGAGAATGCTTATGGGGCGACACCCGTAGACACAGTATTTCTTGGATATTCGGCTTGTGAGATAACTGTCCCGGCAACCCGGCTTACACTGGCTGCCTTACAAGCAGTGTTACCTGGTGGAAGTATATCCGGGAGCGGATTAGTTAGAGGCAATGTGGACATCATCGTGGGCATCTCCATGTATGATAATGGTCTTCCGCTTTTCATTCGACCCTACGTGGATGGGGTGGCATCGACCACCAAAGCCCTGAGATTGGAACGTACATTCCCTACACCCAACTTTGATGTTGTGTTTAATCTGACTGATCAAAGGGTATTTAGCTTGACATTCAAAGCACATCCCAATTCTGACAACGTATTATGGCAGGTTGGGACAGTGCCTACATCAGCAAGTTACTAACAATTAACAGGAGACGGCCATGCCAAAAATCAACATTGACGAACTTTGTGAACCCATTGAGATAACCGTTGGGGGTAAGACGTATATAGTTGAGGACATACACCCTGTCATCGCAAAAAAGATGGCTGAGATGTCAGAGAAAGATGATTTTGATGAATCCGATATGTCGCCTGTCGCGGCGGTACTGATTGAATTACTGGGGGCTGAACCCGATGATATAGTAAAACTCGGTATCCGAAAACTCGGCGCCACCATTAAACAAATATTTACGGTTGTCAATGACGAGGTAGAAGCAAAAAACGTCCCAAAGGTAGAAGTGAAGAAGTCCCACAAATAGCTTCTGCCTTCCCAGGATTATTTACGTTGCGTGGACTGCTCGCCATGGGGATACGGCAACGGGGGTACTGGTTACGACAAGCTGGTGCCCTCCGGCGGCAATTCATAGCAGACGTAAGTTATGGTGTGAGAATTGGCATGGCCGACTCTAAAGATTACCAGAAGGCGATAGATAGTTTGGAATTAACGGATAAGACAGATGACCTCAAAACCAACATGTGGGATATATTGAGCTTGTTGGGTGGAGGAAAAGCTACAGATAGGAGTGGAATCTAATGCCCGGATTCATGGCAGGTAATGTAACTGCGTATTTGAAACTTAATACGTCTGGTTGGACAAGTGGTATACAGGGAGCCAAGACTTCCCTCCAATCGCTTGCCCGTACATCCGCAATGGTTGGAGCGGCATCAACGGCTAATATTGTTCTTATCACGCGGGAATATGGTAAGTTTGATAAAGCCATACGCCATGCAACATCGGTTAGCGAATTAAGCCAAAAGCAGTTTGAGCAAATGTCCAAGATGGCGCTGGACGCCAGTGTGCAGTGGAATAAAGCTGCATCTGATACTGCACAGGCATTTTATTTCCTTGGGTCTGCTGGTTTAACCGCTACCGAGCAGATGGATGCGTTCAACCAAACTATCATGTTATCGAGAGCAATGGGCAGTAATTTGGCTATGACTGTGGAAGGGTTGGTGGATATAGTCAAGGCATTTGGGTTGGAATTTGAGAATACAACACGTATTGCAGACGTCCTCACCAAAACTGTTATTAGCTCCAACCAGCATTTCTCCGATCTGGACAAGGCTCTATCCTACGCGGGTGCGACAGCAGCATTCACTAATAACACACTTGAAGAAACCACAGCCATGTTGGGTATTATGGCGAACGCGGGTATTAAAGGAAGTATGGCAGGCACCGTACTACGGCGTGCTCTGGCAAATCTGGTAGCCCCAACCGCCGCAATGAGTGACCTTATATATGAACTTGGTATCAATACTTATGATACAACAGGTAAAATGAAGCCTTTCATAGACATTATGGGGCAGATAAGCGACGCCATAGCTGGAACATCCGAAGAGTACCGCAACATGGTGTTTAAGGTGCTGTTTGGGGTTAGGGCTATTGGTGGTCAGATCGCATTGTTTAATTATGGCTCACAAGCAATAAGAAAATACGCAGATGAGATAAAGAATGCAGGTGGGGTAACTGAGAGAGTAGCCGGTAAGCAAATGAAAGCCATGATGGAGCAACTAGGCAGACTGTACCGACAAGCACAGAAACTTGCCATCATGTTGGGAGAGCAATTAGCCCCAGCAATCAAACGCGTAGCTGACCGGCTCATGGAAAATGCCAAAGGGATGGAGGATTTTATTAAAAATAATGCAGAAGCCATCAGGACAGCTTTGAAATGGATCGGCTTAATAAGTGCCGCTGCGGTGGCTATCCCTGTTGTTGCCGGTATCGCAGGTGCATTATTATCCCTTATCAACCCATTTACCGTTGTGCTCTTTGCACTCTATTCCCTAAGAACACTTTGGGTGGATAGCTTTGGGGGGGATGGAGAATTGGTAAAGTCACTCAAAGCATTCGGGGGTGCCTTGACAGATTTTGTGGATGGGGCATATACCAAGGCTATGGAGAATATAAGTAACAAAGTACAAGAGATTAAAAAAGACCATGAAGTGCTGGCCGCTCTTCTGGATCTCGGGCAGTTGGGGGTTGTAACTGCTGTAGGAGCAGGAAAAGCCATTGATTGGGGTATCAAACAACAAGCCGATAACTACGCCAAAATATGGGTGTCAGGCTACCGTGCATGGGATAAAGCGCGAACTGGATTCTATAAGAGGATGCGTAAAACCCAATCCGTACTTAATCAATCCCAACGTGATGCGCTCTTTGGTGCAGACAATGAATGGATAGGAACATATGGTGTTTCTGGCAGACCATCATTAGGGCAGTCGGCATCAGATGTAGGGCAGTCGGCATCAGATGTAGGGCAGTCGGCATTGAATGCCGGGCGCACGCTGCTTAAAAAGAATTTTGAACAACTTACTGCTGACTTTGACAACTATATGAAACCCCTCTGGGAAAAAATGGAGGAATCCTTGCCAAAAGGTATGCAGGGGGCAATAGATACCATAAAAAACCTTTTTAACTTAATAATGCAAGAACCCATATTCGCCGCACAGTTTGGAACATGGATAGACGATTTTAACACTAAGATTAAGGAATCACAAACTAAATGGGCGGAAGCACATAAACCGATTGTAGCACAAACCAAAGAATTGGGCAGTAAGATGGGCAATGCGTGGAATAATGCATTGAGAGAAATGTTTGATCCAACAGAGGGCTTCATTGTTACATGGAAAGACATGTTCTTTGATGTACTATCAAGTATTAGGTCAGGGTGGGCAGACACAATAAGTAGTTTTCTGGCTAATACATATAATGGTGCTCGCACATTTGAGAACTTTATGACGGATGTGTTTAATGCAGTGAGGCGGTCGTTCGCTAAATTAGTAGCCGATCTTACGGCAAACCAACTGCTATTTGCCCTTTTCGGTGAAAGAGTTACAGGTTTGCAAATGGGTACAGCGAAATGGGGTGACATCTTTGGGTGGTTGACTGGTAAAGATAGAACAGGTTTTATGGGGGGTGTTACAGCACCAACCGAGCCATTTACCGGATATAATCCTATTGTAGGCTTCAATGAAGTTATAGGAGAAGATTTCACAGGCGGACTACAGAAAAAGGTAGCAGGTGATTTTCCAGATGGAGAAGGCACGGTATTGGGAAAGGTAGCAATTGACATCCACCGATTGGCGAAGGCGGCAATTGACATTTTAGATGGCATCACAGATGCATCAAAAATACCTGCCCTTAACCTTGAGCCAGTTAAGTCACCTGTATTAAAAATGCCGTCCCTCAATCCCGAACAGATCACATCACCTGTCTTAAAAATACCGTCCTTTGACCCTGAACCGGCTAAGTCATCCGGATTGAGTATGTCTAACCAAAAACCGGCCATATCCTTCAATCTGAATAACCAAACCACGGTACCAGTAACAGCTAAACCAGCGGGTATGACATTCAATGGCAAGCAATGGGTAGTGGATGTGGTGTTGGAGGAAATGAGAACCAACCGCGGATTTGCAGAACAGATGGGGAGAAGATAATATGGCAACTTTCCCCACGATATTACGGCGCGTCGGACTAACCCAAACCCCCATAGTTAATGAAGAAATAGTGGCATTCGACCCCACTGTCAGAAATCGGTATGAGGGTGGGTATGTTGGTACGAGGGCGCGGTTTACACGTTTACCCCGTCGGTGGAGTGTGAAGTATGAATGGATGACAACCGCCAACAAGGAAACATTGCGGACATTTGAAGACGCCCGTGCGGTGGGGTCTGATAGTTTTACGTGGACTAATCCGATGGACAGCACCGGTTACACCGTACGGTTTTTTGAGCCCGTGCGCTACACCCCCGCACTCAATACCAACTTCCAGTACTGGACAGTGGAGTTTATATTGGAGGAAGTGTGAAGGAATTAGAATCACAGTATGATGGTGAAAAAGGCAAACTTAGCACTGAACATGCGTGGTTGTGGCTGGTAGAAATAAGCAAAACCGGCTATGACACAGTGAGATATACCAGTGATAATGCGGAAGGCTCTATTTTTGGCGCGGGTTATTATATTATATGGCCAACAAACGGCGGTGTAGCCTATTATGCCAGCCCCATACACATGGATGATGTGTCAGCGTCATTGGAAGGTAAGTTTCCAGACTTCAGAATAGGTATTGGGGATGTAGATATTAATGGTCAATTAAGACCCAACCTGTCCAGTGCGGGCGGTTACATTGGAGGCACTATACGCATCATGGTGGTACATTCAGACCATCTTAGCCTGACTGAAGCGGCAATAGATGAGACTGCCACCATCACTGGGTGTGAAGTCAGGGCAGAGGAAGTGGTGTTTACCGCAGGGATAACAAGTAAACTGGACAAACGCTTCCCACGTGATCGATATACGCCTGGGTTTTGCAGGCACAAGTTTGGGGGGGCGCTATGCGGATATGATACTAACACGCACTCACTTACAAGTAATCTGGTAGAGTTTTATCCAGACTATGCGGGATTTGGAGAACAAATAGATATAATATTTGTATTTGGTCTGGAGCTTATAACACAACTGTTGACCTACGCTGAAGGGAAGAATAGGGGTGAAGGTGCGTATGATTTAACATATGACACTTACATTACAGTGAGTGGGTCTGCCCAAGGGAATGATGGGGTGTATAAGATGCTCAAGGATTTTACACAAAATGAACAATTTGTCATCGTGGATATCGTGCACTGGGATGAGAATAATGATGAGCAAAGCATGACGAGAGAACTATCTGGAGCATCAATCACCATAACGCTTGGTCTGGCCACCTGCGACCATACGCTGGAACATTGCAAGCAACGGAATAATTTAAATAGATTTGGAGGAAGCCCTGGTGTAGCTGGGGGTGTGTATGCATAGCAACTTTGCACATATAATAGGCACGCCGTTTAAGAATAGGGGCAGGAATATAGCCACAGGATTGGACTGTTGGGGACTGGTGATGTATGTGTTTGAATTGTATGGAATACCATTACCAGACTTCGATGCTGATGCGTTTCAATATGCAGAAAATGATAAAACGGTGATTGAGGGCATCCAAAGTAGGAAATGGGAAATAGTATGGTATGACATGGCATCTGATGTGCCACTCGTAGTGGTGATGAAAATGCACCCGAAATACATAGCCCATGTGGGCGTATATGTGGGGGATGGGCGTATATTACACACCACGGCGGGCACTGGAGCCATATTATCCAAAATCACAACGTTACAACGCAGGATAGTGGGGTTTTACAGGTATGTTAGCACTAACTAATATATTGAATCCATTGACTGGTGGGTCAACCACCGAGGAATACCAATGGGTTAAAGGTCAGCCGTTATCCAAGTATGTTGGATATGAAGGTGAATGTCTTGTAACATGGAATGGACAGATGCTGGATAAGCCCATTACAGACATCATGCCTGCTGATGGGGAAGCATATACGTGGATGGCTATACCGGAGGGGTTGAAAAAAGAGGAATGGAAATTATTAGGGAACATTGGTCTCGCGACGGCTATGTTTTTTTTACCAGTGGTGGCGCCACTCAAGGCCGGGCTGTATCTTATAGGTAGTGCTCTGCTTTCAATGTTAGACGAGGATAAAAAGCAAGATGAATCCATGTCGCAGTCATATGCGTGGGATCACACCAACAGCCCATCAGCAGCACGGGGTATGGCAATGCCCATTATTTATGGCAAAACCCGCGTCAGACCCATACTGAAGAACCGCTATATTAAAATAAATAATGACAAACAGGAATTGTATGCCTTGTATAGTTTGGCTGGGCATAGAGTGGATGAAACAGAGGATACTGATTGGGTTGATTTAGCATTCGATGATAACCATCCTATACAGCCGGGTCAAATAGTATCCTCTTCTGATTATCCGGGCATGTCATTCAAATTCAGGTCTACGGCAGTATATTGGGCAGCACGGGGAAATATTGGAGATTACCGAACCGCGAAACCAGTTATATATTTCCCCGACGGTAAATTAAACAGCGACGATTGGAGTGTATACCACGGCACTGGCGCATTCCACGAAGACATCTACATCAATGGGCGCGCTATCACTGACTTCCATGATGACGTGAAGTGGGAAACAAAACCGGGGTTGGCAGACCAAATAGATATAGAGGGATTTGATGTTACATACACCAATTATGCCCAGGATTTAGCTTTATATTCGAGCAGACCTATTTTAGATAGGGCAGCAGCAAACATACAGTACATTAGCTCGGGAACGCGCCGCCTTGTATGGGATGCGCACACCGTACTGTATGAAGGGGAAATATATAATATAAATGAGGGAAACACTCCGCTTTCATTAGGTAGCAACGACACAAATTATGTATTTTTTGCTCCAAACGAGCCGAAAGGTGATAAAAACTACTTTTCGTCTATAGCTCCGCCAGCCGGTACTTTTATAATGTTCTATAACAACCGGTCAGTAAATGGCGGCGATCCCGAATATTATGGGGACGAGGCAACTGGATTAAATTGGCAAACACTGAGTGTTGACTTTACCAATATACAAAACATTGAACTCATGTTTGAATTTCCATACGGGCTGTATGGGGCTCCTGTAGGTAAATCAGTAGCTACAGCCTCCTGCGCTTTATTTGCTCAATACCGAACCAGAAGTACATATAGTGATGAATGGGGTTCGTGGTCTAATTTTGATTTTGACACTATAGAAGAATTCCCGAAGACTGAAACATACAGTGATAATATAAAGGCAGGGATTATCCAGAGAAAAAACCGTAATCCATTTAATATATCCCTGAGTGCAGTTATTAGTGATGATCTGCTTGATTCAACGCTTCAATACCAAATTCGCACAGCTATATCATCGTCTCTTCTTGTCACGTTGGTGAATGTAGCAGGTATCGTGTATGGTGAAGAGGACGAGAACGGCAATCGCGCAGGCTTTAGTTACCCGGGTGAACCGCTCATCGGTATCAAAGCTTTAGCATCGGGTCAAATAAGTGGCGATTTGGATGTACAAGTGGATGTGGAGCGGTCAAAGGTATGGGTGTACAATATACTCACCGAATCGTGGGAGCAGAATGATGCCAATAACCACGCATGGGCGGTCTATGACGTACTTGCCAACGGGCATCCCGACCACCCAACTTACCCAACACTAGGCAATGAAAACGCCGAGAGTATATATGGCTGCGGCTTCAGTGCCACCCAGATAGACTATGAGTCGTTTAAGGCGTGGGCAGACTATACTAATGGACAACTGGGGTATGAACTCAACATAGTATTTGACACCTTCACCATGGCATGGGATGCCATACTTAGAATATGCATGGAAGGTCGGGGCATGATATATCCACAAGGGTCAAAGATATACGCCTACGTTGACAAACCAACCAGCACATCCCAGCTATTCACTATGGGTAACATTCATCTTGAGACGTTTGTCCAGTCCTATGCCGATGAACAGCAGAAAGCCAACATGGTCGAGATCACTTACATGGACAGGGAACGGCACTATGAACGCACCCAGATAGCAATGCGGGCATCGGACTGGGATAGTGGTACTGAACCTAACAATCCTACCAACCTCACGTTATACGGCACGACCGACTATGATCAGGCTGTATCTGTGGCTCAATACATGCTCCTCGCTAATGAACTTCTATCCAATTCCCTGTTATTCTCGGTTGATGTAGATGCACTGGCTGTCGAAGCCGGGGACGTGATAGAAATGCAGCATGATGTGTTGGGTAGTTATGGAGGGCGCATACAGACATTTGTGGAGAATTTGTTGAATAATAGTGGATTTGAGGAAGGGACTTATACCGCTGATTGGGCACCATGGAGAGTAGGCGGTAATCCTGACATAGATATTATAGCTACAGCCTTTACACACTTCGGGTCTTCTTACTCCAGTCATATACGGGCATGGGATAGTAATATTGGGCGTTCTCAAACAATGGACTGCACGCCTTCTACAGAATACACCTTCTCGGCTTACGTATTTCTTGAAGATTTGAATTACAATGACAGTGGGACATTCCGTATAATGTCCCATGATGGCACCGATTATCATCAACAGCTTGTTGACACGACAGTACGTGAGTCATGGCAGCGGATTAGCATAACTATGACCACAGGGGCATCCCAAACATCCATGATTGTGTATCTTGGTGGTATAGGCGCGGGGTATTGGGACGATATACAGGTGGAGGCCAATGATACCGCCCACATCTATGTAGGCGATAACACGGGGGTGCAATTAGATAAGACAATCACACTAACAAGCGGAACATACACTCTCAAGATAATGGACAGTAATGGGGTTATTGACTCGCATCCTAAAGGTGCAAGTGCCGGTCCGCATAGCCCATGGTACACGTTTGGTGATGATGTAGTATGGAGTAATTCACCCGCTAAATACGACGTATATGCACTCAGTCTGGCCAGTAATCCTGCGCAAAAGTACCGTATCACTGATATAAGCAGATCAACAGAACTACGCCGCACCATTATGGCAATTCAATATGATGCAAGAGTGTATGAGGGTTATGTTCCCAGTAGTGATGCACCCATAGGAGAAAATCCATGGGCGGCCAAGACAGTCGCACCATCACCAACAACAGTACAGTCTATCGCCAATGCGCTCAATACAGCATCCAACGTGCGGCTTAGGGAAGTATTATCAACAAACAGGGTAACTGGTGAGATACAGTCGAGCATTGTAGTGGCATGGGATCCGGAACAAGGACATGTGCGAGGGGGATGGGAAGTATGGTATAGGGATGTGGATGAAGCCGATGTGGATTGGGAAGGGACACACGTAGAAGGCACAACATACGCATTTGGGAAGAAAGTTGAACACGAAGGCATAACATATAT
>SDBT01014650.1_pt1 | contig 12491 bp, 28 predicted proteins | sample 2277101 | NCBI WGS metagenome assembly SDBT01 (sample SAMN10404973, study PRJNA504765) | marine sediment metagenome | isolation source: marine sediment core GS10_PC15, 103 cmbsf | place: Arctic Ocean: Southern Knipovich Ridge | collected 2010
ATCCTTATATTCACGCGTGGCATTGTAAATCCAACCTGTGCCTGCCACAAACCATCGGGTTCACACCATAAGGATATGCGGTTACATCCCTCTATGACCTTGCCTGTTTCGCCGTCCATTACTTTCGTGTTATAACCGATGCCATCTTCTGATACTATTTTTATTGAATTCATGGTATCTCCTTCATCCGCCACATAAGCACATATTGAAATATTTCCGAGGACGGGATTCCTCGCAGAAAAGGCGCGGGCTTTACAATACGCACAGCAGCCTCGTTTTTCGTCACATACATTAGTCCGGCAAGCTCTGCCATAGTTCCACAAATCTCACCCGGGGCGATTAATCCATTAGGTACTACAAAATAAAAGCGATTGCAGTAGTATGTATATCCCATCCACTTATGATCTCTGAGAAAATCTTGGCGTGTCACTTTTATTTCGTAACCGATAATCGGCTTAGTCCAGCTCCTGGGCATAACCCATGCGTCAAGGATCATCGGGCCTTCACCCTTGCCCGCGTACATGGTTGGGCCGGTTTTGCACTGAGGGATGAATATATCGTTCCAATGCTTTTTGGCAAGGAGCTTAGTGATTCCATCCTCCGTAATCATAATGCCCCCTACGCCTGATTCCATTGCACTTTTGCTTTCAAGCATTTGGGGCAGAAAAATACAATGAGCGCCAAGCTATCATGTATCCATATCTCACCGTCATTCAACGTTGGGTGATCTCTATATGCATACCCTTCATCATCAATTACCTGAACCCCCGGCTCCATAACAGTGTGACATACATCGCAATGTGGTTTAATAAATGGCTGTTGTCGCGTCTTAGATAAATCGCATCTGTAACCGAATAGTATTTCCATATTATCCTCCTATCTTGAATACGTCAAATAATCCGGCCCAATAATATAGACCGGCGATTGTCAAGGCGGCCGCTAAAGAAACCCACCCATTATGCTTGCCCGTCTTGGGTTCATTATGTTTGGCAAATGTCATTCCCAAGGCTACTGCCAAATTTATTATTAAAAGTATCGTTGCTATCATATCATCCCCCTATTTATTCCATTCTTTCATGGTTTCAACGAAAAACTTCCCCACTACCTCGCGCCCACATTCAGTACACTTGAGCGTGGTCGATGGCATGCCAGATGATTTGAAATGATGAAACGGCACCACGCCGCAACATTTCTTCAAGTCATCTCTATGCTTATGATAAGCCTCTGCCGCCTCTGCTTCCTGCCTTCTCTCAAGTGCATCAAGCTCCATGCACATCATTTTGTGTAACATTCCCATATCATCCCCCCAATACCTTCCAAAAACCACCCCACCAAAGCAGGGCAACGGTTATTGCTATATTTATAAACCCACGCCATGCGTTATATTTTCCGGAATCTTCGCCATGTTTCGCAATGCGCAGAACCTGTCCCGCTACCAATAAACTGATCATGATAATCTGTGGTGCCACTTTGTCCTCCTATAAAATTTCACGTAAATCTTTCGCCGTACTCGCAAATTCCCCGGCGTCCAATCCCGTGCTATCCTCAAGCTTGAAATGCCGCTCATATACCCATGGTTGGTATCGTTTAAACAGCGCCAAGTCCGGTGAGTGATCGGATATGCCCACTGATAAGTTACCCCAAAACATCGTCTTGTACCTCGTCTGATTCGCGGGATATTCCGGCACGCACATGAGATAGGATATATCTTTCTTGTACTGCTCGCCTATCGCTACCATGCGCTGCACAGACGGCACGCTGACGATTAGGCGGTGGTCTATGTTGTCGATGTACTTATACAAGTTCTCACGGCAAGCTATCTTCAGCCAGGGTACATCGTGTGACTGCAAGAAGTCCAGTGACCAATCATCGAAAAAGCTCGCGCTCGTCTTGTAGCCCTTCTGTTTCGCATAGTGATACGCGAAGTCAAACACCGCATGCGCCAGGGGCGTTATCTCCTTCGGTGAGCCTTCGGGGGTGACATCGAATAATTGCCATTTGCAATATAAAATATGCTGACGACTGTCTACCGCAGCCAAGGCATCTATCATTTCACGCACTATGTCTTTGTCGTTACGACAGGTGTTGCCGCTGCCCATATCGATTATAATCTCAGCCATGTATCATCCCCCTATGTCGTCTTACGCGTATTCCCATATTGCCCTCCCGGCTTCTTGCGCTTAACGCCATGTCGTTTCAAGGCTATCCTTATCGCTTCCGATGAATAGCCCAATTCTTCACCGATGCCAATAGTACCCATGCCTGATGCATATAGCTGCTTAATATAATCCATTCTTTCATCCAGGTTCCGCGTCTGAGGCGGTGGCACTTCTGGTATCGCCCGCTGTCTTGTTATATAAGATGTACCATCAATATACTGACCTTTGATCCAACCATCAACCTCGCGACGATGTTTCTTAATGTGATCCAACCTCGCAAGCTCGGCATCGGTGAAAAATATTTCTAAGTCTTTCGCGTATTTGACTAATGGAATAACGTCCTCCCTATTCATTTATCATTTTTGCCAGTACATCTATTCTGGCAATTGTCTCATTGACATCTGCTATTTCATATATCTCAGTTCCTATCCGCTTGTCACTTTTGGTTATAGCCATATCAATAATTGTCTTTTCCTGATATTTCTTGATGGGCCACGTCTTTACGATTTCCATATCTGGACAGATTGTTTTATATTCCTTCACTCTCTCGTCTATTGAAAAAGTATAGCCAAACTTGATCCGCGTTTTTGAATGCGCCGGTATGGGATTTATCAAATAGAAAACACCCTTCTCATTAGCAGAAGCGACATATTTCTTTTTGCTTGTTACCCCATACACCCCGCTCAAATCAAGAAACTGCTTATATGCATCTTCAGTCAACGCCACCGTCTTTTGACCGTTAGTATCTGGCGTCTTAATCATCACAATTGGAATATCATGCTTCTTGATATTTTTCAAAGTAATTGATCTGTCCCTGCCTACTGCTTGGGCCACTTCCTTTATTGTATAAAGCTTTTCTTCCATATTATTCTCCTATGCGTAAAACGGGTACCATGTCGGCGTGAAAGTATTCACTGAATTATTGCTTATTCGACATCGTATAATCCAGAATCCTGCATGGTTCACTAGCCGCCGACGGCGCATGAACTTCTGCTGCGTTGATAGCGCACCGCCTGATACAACATGGACATGCCTATCGAAAAAATATCCTTGTTTGTGCGTATGTCCGGACAACAGAATGTGTGGCTTTTCGCCACCCGTCAAAGACTCCACGAGCTTTTGAAGTCGGTAGCTTGTCGCATAGCTTGCGCCATCTTCGCCGTGCCATAATTTGATAACGACATCCCCGGCCAATGATAAATCACCTTCGTCATGTCCAAGAAAATGCGCGTTGGGTATTGCCTCGCATATGTCCTTAACGATAACCGCTCCAATCGCCCGGAGATACCATCGATCGTGATTTCCGTCAATAATATACAGCGGCTTGTCAAACTGCGACAGCATATTGATTGCGTATTCCTTTTGTAGCTCATAGCCGATATGTGTTAGGTCGTACAGCAAGTCAGGCTTGCGGCTATCCATGCCATGTGTTACATCCCCCGCGCAAACACCGAATTCAACCTTCTGCATTCGGGCTTCCTCAAGCATGCCGAAGTAATATTCTTCCTTGAAATAGTTCGACCCCATATGTGGATCAGTAAAGAAAAGAAAACACACCTCATCGCCGTCGAAGTTTATTATCGGCACAGGGTCAAGCCCCGGCATAAGCCGCCCGCCCTTCGCTATCGCCTTTAGTTCCGCTTCGGTATACTGCGCCGATATCTTGCGAAGTGTCACGTTCATTGCTATCTCAGGTTCTTTATATTCCCTCCTGTATCGTACCAACGTTCCGAGAGTTATGGCAAACGCTTTTAGCGTCTGCTCATCACCGTATTCCTTCGCGTGTTGTATAATCTTTTCAATCCGTTTATCGCTTACCATTAATTCCCCTCCTGTCTATTACATCGGTATTAAAGCATGGTCACTTTAACCCCTCCCAACTTATTTTCTTCACTTGGCCGCTGCTATAATCTACTATAATTACCCTACCTTGTCAACCCCACAACATAACATCGCCTATACTACCTCTCGAAAATCGACCTCTGGATACCGTTTTATAAACATTCGCCTACGAATATTGTACGCCGTTTCCTTGCGCGTGGCGGGTGATTTAACATCCTCTACTACCATTTGATTATCATCAGTCATGCAATATCTAAAATCCCACGTGACTTTAATAGACCGCACGGCTTTCCCGTGCCTGTCCTTGAAAGACGCTTGGAGTTCATACTCAGGATGCACTTCTAATCCCTTAATTTCCCCTGCTGCTGACAATAGACATAGCTCTTGATAGCGCTTCCTTTCCCTTATCGAATCGAAAATATGCCCATCAAATTGCTGTTTAATGTTCCCGTATTTAGTAGAATATTTAACTTTCACGACATCTCCTCTAACGTAATCGTGTGGTTGTTCAGTGTGTCCCAAAAAAACGATAGCATATCTTCTATATTCGTATCGTCACTATCGCTGTGTTTATTCAGTGAGCGTAGGTGCGTTGATATATCATGCAGTGCCATCCGCAAGTCCTCGGCCTTGCTTGCTACTGTAAATCGTTCTCGCCCTTCGGGGTCAGTGAGATTAAACTCAAGCGTTGCTTTATTCGACCACACTTGTTGAGAAGTGTGTATGTCTTTATCATCCGGCTTACCGCCGTCTTCCTCGACTAACGATTTGTCTACGCGTATGTCCGCGTTTTGTGGACTTACTTGCTTCAGTGGTAGCTGCTCCTCGCATCGCCAACAAGTACATGGTCTATGCAGCTTCTCATTCGCCTTATCCAAAAACGGCGTGCGCTCATGTATCCTCTCGCCAGTCAGCGGCGCGGTGAATAGCGGCTCGTCGGGTTTCTCGATGTCGGTGAGGGCCGTGCAAGCCGACTTGTACATGCCCGCCGCATCAAATACATCCACCTCGTTGTCCGGCCCATGGCGCCGCTGTATCGCTTGCAACGCGCGCACGGTGATCTTCAGCTTGGCCTCGGCTTCCCTGTAATAGTCACACGCGACATTCTTTGCTGCTCTATCAAGGCACCCTTCTTCCTTCAGCCGTTCTACTTCAGTATTGGATTCCTTGATAGACTCGCATAGTATTTTATTGTGCTGTTCACATGCCTCCAACTTGCCCTCGGCTTCCACCGCCATCTTCCGTTCTCGCAGGGCATGTCGCTGCTCACCGTCAAGGGCTTCCTTCAGCCGCTCGATCTCGGCCTTTTTCTCGGCTAATGCAATCGCAGCATCTTTCACTTGGTCTTTATAGGCTGCTATCATGCGTTCTAAGCCTTCCTGAAATTCCAAAAGATCATGTATCTTCGCCTCACGAGCTTTTACCTCTTTCTTCAACCGGTCTATCTCATGCACATCCCCCGTAGCCAAATTGTCCCACCCTTTGATCTCTTCCGCGCGAGCCTTCCCCTCTCGGCACCGATGGCGCTGCTCATCAGCAAGGGCTTCCTTCAGTCGTTCGATCTCGGCCTCGGCTTCCTCGGCGATGTGCTCTTTCTGCTCGGCTATCTCGGCCTTGTATTCCTTCTCTCGCTTGTCTACGTGATCAGCCATATACACTGCTGCTTGATTAGTCCATGCCGGGCCATTTTCAATGTGGCCCCTAAGATAATATTTGATCAGCTTCTCTGCCATATCAATCCTCCTGTGCGTTTAAGATGGCGTCTCGCAACTCTTCCCGTGTCAAGTATATTCGTGGATCGCCAGTACCCCAGCTCGGCTTGTTTTCAAGGCTCTTTTTCATATATACCCTCGCACACTTCTCCCTTTCTGCCTGCTCCCATGATGCCTTCGCTTCGGCAAGAGTCGCTAAGATTTTCTCTTCGTCAACTCCCGTGGTATAAGCTTCTATAAAGCCTTCCAATATCTCTTCAACCGTAGGTATCATGCTTTATTCTCCTTTGCGTATAGAATGGCTGCCGACAGCGCATCATGTGCCGTTTCTCTGTTCATCACCCTTGCCCAAAAAGCCGTATCACACCTTTCCCGCTGTTTCTGCTCCACCTGCTTGCGCCACTCGTGAAGTTCATATACGAAATCCTTTTCACTGCACCCACCGTCATGGAGGAGGCGGTATAAGGTTTTTGCCGTTTGCCTGGAACTTGATATGTTCATGGTTTCTCCTTCTGCCACTGACCGCAGGCTTTTGTTACCGATGGCATAACGGGATACTTGCCATAACCCCTGTCATCCCTCGTTGGCGGGCCACAACGGCACTCACCCCACCCATCGTTGCAGTCCTCGGTATCGTGATGCATGCAGCTCCCGCAGGTCTCGTCTTTCATGGTTTCTCCTCCTGTGAGTATTTATCGAGAACATCACGGGCATTTTTGCCGCCATCCTTTTCTACAATCGGTGACACAGATGCTTTGCCCCAAACAACACCATACCGTGTTTCCTCGGCATACCACTTCAGCACTTCCCTAAAATCCTCTATCTGCTGCTCATGTTTATCTCTTCTCATTGCCTGTATTGTCGCACGATCATTCCAGCTATCTGTATTCATTAGTTATCCTTTCCTAACTGACGGGCCTTTCTTTGCCGCAATATGTATGAGTATCACCTTCGCACAAATCACATCGTCCCCAATCGCTTATCGGTTCGTCTTGGTATCCATTTGCCCATATCGCCAACGGCACAATGCATAACTTAGTATGACCAGCAAGCCACCAAGCTATTTTGACCTTAAAATAAAAATACCAACGTTTCATGGTTTACCTCCTCACTGATATGCATAGTATGGGTATGCATTACTTATCCTTTGCTAAATGCTCGATGACACCAATAGCTCGCTGAAGACCCGATATTCTATCTTTTCCGTAATTACTATCGCCCTGGGCAAGCTTGTCCCGATGATTCTCTATCGCTTCCACCGCTGCTGCAAATGCCGTAGTCCGGCAATCCTTCGACGCTGCCTCTGCTTCGGCTAGGCGCTCAAGCAGCTCTTCCCGTGATGCTTCTCTCATTTCGATTCATCCAGTAGTTGCTCAACATCTTCTATAAGTTCTTCCATATCAAATGTGTAATAATCATACATTTTGTCCAGCGACTTTATTGTCCCGCTATATGCTTTTATCGCCTCGTCCCGCACAGCCTTTAATAAATCTCCATGTTTAGGATATTTCAGTGAGTTATGCCATGCGCGTTCCCATTCGTCTATCGTTTTCATTGACCCTTCTCCTCGATAGTGATAGCTTCCTTACTACCATAGCGCCTACTGGACATATTTGTCAACCTCCTGCTATCAATAGGCCAGTAGTAAAGACATGGCTCTCCTTTCTCTACCGGTGAACCGTCGAAATATGATTGACGGTAGCTTGGCTTTGCGAGATAGCGATGGCAGTCTTTTTTTAAGTCGCAATCTTTGCCAGAACACATCGTGATGTCGGCCATTATTCTTTCTCCTTCGGGGATTTCGGCAAAGGTCTCCAGTGAGTGACAAGATTATTCTGTAATCTGGCACCATTATCCGCGTCGTTCCATTGATCAGCGATGTGATAACCAAAGACGATGTTCAGATCAAAGAAAACCAAAACTACATTAGCGTATTTCGGCAAACGTTCGTTGACTGATATCCATTTCATTTTTTAGTCCTCCTGTGGTTCAGATAAGGGTATCCAATGAGTGGGATCGGGAGATTGAATACCATGAGGCGGGAACCAGACCCCATTAAAATACATTCCCACAAAATAATGTCGTCCGTATGGTTGATAAGCTAAAACATGCTTGCTTGATTCAGGCAGTCGATCCTTAACTGATATCCATTTCATCGCTTACTCCTTTGGGGGTTCTGGTAAAGTCATCCAGTGAGTGACTTTTACTTCTGGAAATATATTCCAGCCAAATTCCTTATCATAGAATGATAGCAAAGCGCTATCTCCCGCTTCGCCCAGGTTCGCCCATACCAAAACAAAGTCATCATTTCCAGGCAACCGCTCTTTAACGCTAATCCATTTCATTCCACCACCTCCTTATTCTTCCTCTTTTGCATTGAGAATGGCTTCCCGCAACGTTTCAAATGTGGGTTGTTCTGACTGCCATTCCCAAGCTGCCATCCAACATCTTTGCCGCTGTTCATGTCCTGCTTGGCGCCACAAACCTTTCAAATCTTCCGTAAAACCAGCAAGCCATACTTCATCATTGAGGTCTTCTAGGCACCCCTGCTTGTTTAGTAATTCTTTCACTGTCATTCCACTACCCCCCTCACCTCACGTATCTTAGTCTCTAATAGTGTAACACGGTTGCCAAATCTTGTCAAGAGCCATTGAACAAACCACTTGTTGTATACCTTGCCACGTATCGGCTCACCGGCATTCGCGCCATAGCCTACCACCGCCCAGAAGGACGACGGCTTGCTCACGCGCATGAGTTGGTTGTCCCAATCACGGCGGGCTAATAGAAAGCCTGCTGCCAGGAAGCCGAACAGCCAGACGCCCCAATAAGTTAGAATGCGTATTGCTATGGTCATATTATTCTTCCCCGTCTGCATAGAGAATAGCATCTAACACAGCATGATATAGCGGTAGCGATTTTGGATCTTGCCATACATCCACAACTGCGTTTTTACATACCCACCGTTGCTCTATCATCGCCGCTTCTTCAAGGTCGCGTCTCCATTCGGTGAGTAGCTTAATAACTTGCTTTGTATAATCTTTGTCACCGTAAAACAGCCCTCTCAACTCTATTGACATTCCTTTTGTCGTCTTCATCACTTCCTCCTGTCCCACAATTTCACTGCGTCCCTTTTGCTTTTCGCCGTAGGCCCTTCAGCCTCGCATCCGGCGCACTGTATCCAATAGATATATTTACCATACACCATTGCTTTATCCATGTCAAGCTTTGCGCCATCACAGAACGGGCAAGTCATTGGTTCCTGCTTGGCCGCTTGGATTCACCACGGTATTTTTTGGTGCGGATACTTCTTGCCTGTTCAAGTTCAGCCTTGTGGTCTTCTGCCTTTTCGCCACGAGCCAGTAGTTGCCGCTTCAATCTCCTTGCCGGAAAGTTTTTCGGTTTCATCGCTTCCTCCATTCTTCGTCCATCTATCATACATAATGATACTCCCCGCCGTGGCTACATTCATACATTCTTTACCAGGAAGCTGCACGATATAGTGACACCGCTCCTGTATTTCGGCAGTAAGTCCATTATCTTCGGCACCCAACAGATAGATACATCTTTCGGGATGCACAAAGTTTTTTATATTCACCGCATCATCATCAAGCTCTATTCCTATAAGCATACAATCATAAGGTATCGCAAAATCATCCATCGCCTGATAATCATAACACGGTATCTGCCGATAGGCCTTCACTGTGTCACTGGCCTGCTTCTTGAATCGTTTGCCAATAGTAAAGATATATGCTGCATCAAATATATAAGCTGATCGCCATAATGTACCAAGATTCATGTTGGTTTTAATATTCTGTACCCCTATTGCGAAATATCCCCTCATCTTTTCCTCCACCATCTCTGTATACCAATATATACCCCAATAGCTATCGCATAGTATAGCACCACTATCCAGCCTGCGCCTTGGAGGGGTGAGTCTAATGTTAGTATAGTGTCTAGGTATGTGAACATTGCTCTTCCTCGATTAGCATGTTTTCAGTAAAATACTCCTCTGCATATTTCAGATTCCTCACTGCTATTTCAAAATAGCTTTGCTTCAATTCAACACCAATTCCCCGCCGACCGAACCTAATAGCTTGATATATTTCCGAGCCTATGCCCATAAATGGTGACAATATCAACTCCCCTGGATTGCTATATAGCTTGATGCATCTTTCTATTGTGCCTAATTGGAGAGGACATATATGCTTTTCATCATCTGCGGCACGGGCATCATTATATCTTAAAGTATCTGATTCACTTATGCCAAACCATATACCATGCGCCCAATTTATCCATAGCTCATTGTCCATTTCCTTATTTATTATGGGCGTTACCGGCACCTCGCAATCTCCCGGTTTTTTAAATATCAATATCTGGTCAACCAGCGCGGGCCGAGAATGCGCCGAATCCTTTCTTATCTGTGCAAATAATAGCGCTTTACTATGTGTCCTAATCGCTTGGGCTTGTGGATTCTTTTGGATAAATGCTCGCCCGTGGAATATCCAGCCATGCTCCGTATATGCCCGTATCACCTCGCCTGGAAAATCTTTAATCCCAATGTATCCATCTTTTATACCAAGGGCCGGTATATCGCTTGTATGTACACAAGTCAATCTCCCTACTTTAGTCACCCGATATATTTCCTTTATGATATAAGCATAGTGGTTAAAAAACTCTCCCCATCCCTTGCAATTCCCTAAATCTTCGCTCATGTTAGTATAGGTGTATAGGTCTGCAAATGGCGGGGAATAGACAGACAAATCTATATGATTATCGGGCATGGTTTTTAGTTCCCGGCATGAATCACCGTGAATCGCTGTATATTTTTTTCCGCTTACCGATGGCGAATACTCCATTTCTATCCTCCTGTTATCGTTCTCTATGCCCAATTCCTTCTTTTCATATATGGTAATATTGCTCAATAGTTCTTTTATCATAATCTTCGCAACGCGCTCTTTTCGCATTATATTGTGATATATCGCCTGTTCAATGTCTGATATCACGATATATACATTCACTTCTTTCTTTTGTCCATAGCGCCATTCGCGCCTTATGCACTGATAATAACTTTCCCATGAATCACTTAGACCAAAGAAAATCATGTTGCTTGCATTCTGGAAGTTCATCCCAAATCCAGCTATCTTCCCCTTGGTGATTAATATTTTATACTTTCCGTCTTGAAAATCTTCAAACGCATCAACCTTATAATCATGCGAATCGCCACCCTTGACCTCTCGCGCATTATCGAGAATCCTCTTTAGTCCATCTGCTTCCTTTTGCAATCCAGCCCATATTATCCATTGCCCTCCATTATCATCTATCAAAGCATTGACTGTCTCAAGCCGATCTTCAATTGTGGCTAATCGCACCTTGGCCCTATCTTCTATTCCTTTCAATTTCGTATGAAACAATTCCCCGACAGGCACATACTCCGAATTCACCAATACTAATTCAATATTCAACTTTGGTAATATATAACCATCGTTGCTATATCCCAGCTCGCCGGGATGAGTCATGGCTATTGCCCATTCTGCCATCCATTCGTAAAACGGGCCACGGGCATGATTTTTCAAACGCCATTCTTGGCCTTCTTTGTTGCTATGTTTTTTTCTAATTACAATATCATTACTATACACCTTTTCGTCTTGTCTGTTTGCGTGTACGAAAAACATCGCCAGCATTTCGACGGTTGAACAGATCCCCAAGAATTCCGCATGGTTGCCAATCTCTGTTTGATCGTTTGGCGCAGGCGTGGCCGTACAGCATAGCCGATACTTAACATTCGCACATTCCTTTATTAGATATCTTTTTATCACACCACTTATTGATTTCAATATAGAAGATTCATCTAATACGACGGCATCGAATTGATTAAAATCTATCTCCTTTATCATCTCGTAATTACAAGTGTAGATCATGACACTTTCTGTCATTTCTTGCATGCTTCTTATATACCTTATCTCCACATCTATCTTTTGCGCTTCCCTTATAGTCTGCCGCGTAACAGATAGCGGCGCAATTATGATACTCCGACAGTTTAACAATCTCGCCCATTCCACTTGAATGAAGGTTTTGCCTAATCCCGTATCAAGAAATATCGCAGCCCTTCCTTTTCTCAAGGCCCATTTGACGATATCTTTCTGGAATGGATATAAGATAGGATGTGTTTTGTCTTTGCTAATCTCTATCCCATGGCTTTCTATTCTGCTTTTTTTCGAGGATAGAAATTCTTTATATTTTGCCATGCCCTCTGTCCCCATCAAGACACATCCTCTATCTTCTTATTATCTTGCTTCATAAGCTGCGGCGTGGTTATCTTTGAACATCCGAAATAATGATACTTGTCTAACGTGAGACACTCCTGACACATGATTTTCGGTATGTGTATTGTTGCCTCTGCGATGATAGCCACATCCGGCACCGACTTCCATTTGATAGAATGATATTCAAGAATGCACTTGTATACCCCTGCAAGCTGTTCTTCCTTGAATCTACCCTTGACATACGACGCCACATTGACAAACACCACTTTGGTATAACTACCGTAATAAGCTGCAATCTGGCTAAAAAAATCTTTGTATGTCATCCCCATACTTCCTTCAATAAGGCTGCGTCCATCGGCTCCCCTTCATTCTCTTCCAGGTATTCCAACACGCGCGGCCACAAGCCCCCGGCGTTAAGCGTACTTGGCAAGAACGGCTGCTTCTTCCAGAACTCCTCTCGCCCCTTCTTGAGCCGCCAAAACGTCACCATGACTTCTTTGATAAACATACCTGGA
>SDBT01014651.1_pt1 | contig 12491 bp, 10 predicted proteins | sample 2277101 | NCBI WGS metagenome assembly SDBT01 (sample SAMN10404973, study PRJNA504765) | marine sediment metagenome | isolation source: marine sediment core GS10_PC15, 103 cmbsf | place: Arctic Ocean: Southern Knipovich Ridge | collected 2010
CCCAGTAGCCTATCTTGCCGCCAACGCCATCTGGCTGGGTATAATCAAGCGTCCGCGCAAACGCTCACCTCTCAGGTCGCTAAACTTGACAAATCCCAGCGGACCTTAACTTGTGACCAATGGCCTTACGGGACAGAGGCCGGGACCAGGCGGGCCGAATTGGCGGCTCGCCTGAAACGCATCGAGGTTGATGTCTCAGAGCAAAGACTCACCGCCTGGGATGGCGAAAAACTGGTCTACAGCTTCGTCGCCTCCACGGGACTGTCCGAAACCCCCACCCGGTTCGGGAGATTCAGCGTCATTAGCAAGATTCCTATGGCCTACGGCAGCACCTGGGACATGTGGTTTCCCCATTGGCTGGGCATCTATTGGGCTGGCGGCAGTGAGAATGGCATTCACGCCCTCCCTATTCTCAACACCGGCCAGACCCTGTGGTCGGGATACCTGGGCCAGCGGATATCGTACGGCTGTGTCGTCCTGGACACCTGGGCGGCCAAGCAACTATACGACTGGGCCGAGATCGGCACTGAAGTAATCATCCGGGAGTGAGAAGGTTTAACGAGGATAAGGCAGACAGATTCTGGAGATATATAATGATGAAACCAATTAGTGACTCTACTGAAAAAACTAGGCTCCGTGAGCTGGAACTGGTTGAAGCGGGCGCATCAGGCGACTTATGAGGCATAAGGAGTTGCGCAGTGGGACCAAAAAAGAAGGAAACGGAGAGCCGCCAGGTACTTGCTGGCCTCGTCTAGCTTCATTTTCATCTGACTTTTTTGCTCTCTTGGCTTCTTCTTGCTCGACCAGGTAACGATGGATACGCCGCAGATTGCTCATGGCGGCAGATCCAAGCATGACGATACTCACGCGGGGTTGGCCGCGTACTGGCACCTTACCATTACCGAATGGATGTTTGATAGATCTGACGGTGGCTTCCACAGCGGCTCGTAGGTTTTGCCCACTCGCACGCGCATCAGCAGTTCGCTGGCGGCGCAAGGCTACTTCTACGTCTTGTTGTGAGAAACGCCGCACACGTTCAGGTGTGCACTTGAGCGACAGGGTTGGACACGAGTCGCAGAACGAGCAGCTTTTGCAGTCACCGGCATCGAAAGCTGCACGATAGCGATGCTCTTTTCGCCCGGCTGTCACTTCTGCCAGTTGTCCGTTGGGGCAAGTGGCTGTCTGGGGTTTGCCATCGGCGTTGAGCTCCCAACCAAAGTCTTCCAGACCCAGTTTTTCTTCCGACGGCTTGCGACCGCGAATGGCGCTCTGAACCTGCTCAACGCCGAGCCCGCGCATTGTCTGGTCCACATCTGGACTGTTGTATCCGCCATCCGTGTTCATCTGCTCCACGCCGGTGCGTTCTTTGAGATATGGAAGCGCTTCGTCCAACATGACTGCGTCGTCAGTGTTGTTTGGTTCCGTTTGCACCTTGACAATCAACTGGAGCTCGTTCTCAGGGTTGCAAGTCTCTGTCGCATTGACAACATAGCCCTTGTAACCCTCACCGCGCTTCTGACGATAGGTGGCTTCCCAATCATCGGGTGACTGCAAGCTGCTGGCACTCAGTTCTTTTCCTTCTTTGGGACGCAAGCTGGCTTGATCAACGATGAAATGCTCCTGAAACACTCGCTGCAGCACTCGATAGGCAGGTTCTTCACTGTAGCCAGTAGCCAATTCATCTACCAGGCGGCCCATCAACTCGCCGATGCGCTGGAGGTGTCCCGTCACGTCTTCGCCTTTGAGGTGATAGATGTATTGCCCGGAACTCCCTTTCAGATAGGGCTCAAACGCCTCCGCGTACCGCTGTTGGTCTGTCTCATCCAGCACCCGATGCACACGCTGGAGCACCTCGACCAGCAATTGCAGACGGGTCATCTTCCGGATATTGCTGGCAATCATCGTGCTGTCCATGCGCAGCTTGTCGGTCTTCAATTCAAAGGCCGCAATCTGTTCGTCGGTGATCTGCTCAAAGACCTGCTCGATTAGGTTCTCTCCCGTCTCTTGCATGTGCTGGGTGACACGGCCGCGAAAGTTGTACATCGTGCGCAGTTCGAAATGTCCCACGCTCAAATCGCGGTAGCCCAAGGCATAGCGCACCTGTACGTCATAGCAGAAGTGGTCGTACATCTCTTCATCGCTCCAGCCAAAGCCCGACTTGAGGATCTCCAAGCCAACCAAGACGTTGACCGGCGTGTTGGGACGGGAAGCTTCGTCGGAATAGAGGACAGCAAACACCTTTTCGTCTATCCGGACAAAAATCTCGCGATAGAAGGTCCCTGCCCAGGAGGCTTCCAACCGCTTCAGTATCTTCTCGGGCAGAGAACTGATGCTGCTAAACATGGGCATCTGAAAGTGTTGGTCGTTTGGCACAAACATCGGATGCTCCTCAAATCTGCAAGGTGGCACTATTATACCATATCTGCCCAGCATCGGGCAAGAAGCTACCTTTTTTCAGGGGAGTCATTAGTACCTTTACCGTCATCCCGTCACTGCCGGCCTCGCTGGAGCGCCTGCGGGAACTGGCTTACAACCTACGCTGGGCCTGGAACCACGACACCATCGAACTCTTCCGCCGGTTGGACCGCGATCCTTCGATGGGCTCAGGACATAGCCTGTGGGAGACGACGGGCCACAACCCGGTCCGCATGCTGGGGGCCATTGACCAGGCGCAACTCGAGGCCGCTGCTGCCGACGAGGGGTTCCTGGCCCACCTGGAGCGTGTCTCCCGGGACTTTGACGCCTACCTGGCCGGCGAATCCACCTGGTTCCGCCGGATCCACGGACGAGCCGAAGATCCCCTCATCGCCTACTTCTCGGCTGAGTTTGGCCTGACCGAGTGCCTGTCCATCTTCGCTGGCGGGCTGGGGGTGCTGGCCGGCGACCACCTGAAGTCGGCCAGCGACCTGGGGCTGCCGCTGGTGGGCGTGGGGCTGCTCTACCAGCAGGGCTACTTCCGTCAGTATCTCAACGCAGCCGGCTGGCAGCAGGAGGCCTACGAGGATAACGACTTCCACAATCTGCCCTTGACCCTGGAGCGCGGGCTGGATGGAGTCCCACTTACCGTCGAAGTCCCTTACCCCGGCCGGCAAGTCGTCGCCCAGGTGTGGCGGGTGCAGGTGGGCCGTGTGCCCCTCTACCTTCTGGACACCAACGTCCCAGCCAACAACCCCGTGGACCGGGACATCACCGATCAACTATACAGCGGCGACTTGGAGATGCGTATTCGACAGGAGATCATGCTGGGCATCGGTGGCTATCGGGCGCTGGAGGCCCTGGGACTGGAACCAACCGCCTATCACATGAACGAGGGCCACTCCGCCTTCCTGGCGCTGGAACGGGTGCGCCAGATCATGGAAACCCATGGCCTCTCATTTGCCGAGGCCCGTGAGGCGGCGTCGGCCAGTCTGGTCTTCACCACCCACACCCCCGTAGCAGCCGGCCACGATTACTTCCCACCAGACCTGATGGACCGTTACTTCAGACACTACGCCCGCAGCCTGGGCCTCTCTCATCGGGAGTTCCTGGGCCTGGGGCGCCGTAACCCAGCCAACAAGCGTGAGCGCTTCTGCATGACCATTCTGGCTCTACGCCTGGCCACCCACAGCAACGGGGTCAGCCGGCTGCATGGCCAGGTCAGCCGCCGGATGTGGCTGGGGATCTGGCCAGGGGTGCCGGAGGACGAAATCCCCATCGTCCACGTGACCAACGGCGTCCACTTCCGTTCATGGATCTCCCTCGAGATGAACCAACTCTACGACCGCTACCTGGGGCCGCGCTGGCAGGAGGAGCCGGCCGACCAGACGGTATGGCAGCGGGCCGAGCACATTGCAGCCGAGGAACTGTGGCGCACCCACGAACGACGGCGGGAGCGGATGGTGGCCTTCGTCCGCCGCCGCTTGCGGGGCCAACTGGAGCGGCGCGGCGCACCCCAGGCTGAGATCGAAGCCGCCGAGGAAGTGCTGGATCCCGAGGCGCTGACCATCGGCTTTGCCCGCCGCTTCGCCATGTACAAGCGAGCTACGCTGCTGCTGCGTGATCCTGAGCGGCTGGAACGCATCCTCAACGACCGGCAGCGACCGGTGCAGATCATCTTCGCCGGCAAGGCTCACCCCCGGGACGATGCGGGAAAGGAGCTGATCCGCCAGATCGTGCAGCTATCCCGGCGTGAGGGGTTCGGGCGACGACTGGTTTTCATCGAAGACCACGACATGGCCGTGGCCCGCTACCTGGTGCAGGGGGCCGACGTGTGGCTCAATACGCCGCTTCGGCCACGGGAGGCCAGCGGCACCAGCGGCATGAAGGCGGCTGCCAACGGCGTCCTCAACCTGAGCATCTTGGACGGCTGGTGGGATGAGGCATGGGATTTCGGATTCCGGAATGCGGATTTCGGATTGAAAGACGTGCATCGCCCAAATCCGCAATTCACAATCCACAATCCGCAATCGTTTGGCTGGGCCATCGGGCGGGGAGAGCCATACGACGACCGCGACTACCAGGATCAGGTGGAGGCTGAGGCCCTTTATGGTTTGCTGGAGCGGGATGTGGTGCCCACGTTCTACGACCGGGGCGCTGATGGGCTGCCCCGCCACTGGATCGCCCGCATGAAGGCGTCCATAGGGGCGCTGTGCCACTTCTTCAACACCCACCGCATGGTGCGGGAGTACACGGAGCGCTTCTACCTCCCGGCGGCCGCCCGCTACCGGCAGCTCACGGCTGACGGGATGTCCCGGGCAAGGGCGCTGGCAGCCTGGAAGACCCGTGTTCAGGAGAACTGGTCCCAGGTCCGTATCGAGATGGCTGTCCTGAGCGTAGCCGAAGGGGTAGATACCGGGCCCCTCACGGAACTTAAGGTTGGCAGTGCGGTCCAAGCCCAGGCGCGGATCCTCCTGGGCAGCCTCGCGCCGGACGACGTGACGGTGGAACTCTACCTGGGACGGGTGGACGCCGATGGCGAGATCGTGGAAGCGGAGGCAACGCCGATGCATCCCGTCGGGCAGGGTGAGGACGGTATCTTCCTCTTCGAGGCCAGTGCCGTCCCCTGCCGCAAGAGCGGCCTGCACGGCTATACGGTACGGGTGCTCCCCCACCACCCTGATCTGACCACGGCGTTTGTGCCCGGGCTCATCGTCTGGGCCGGATCTGACGTGAAAGCGAGGTGAGACCAATGATGGACGTACATCCCCATCCGATTCGCGTCGCCGTCGTCGGCGTGGGCAACGTTGGCGCCACCTTTGCCTATGCTCTGCTGCTCAGTGGGCTGGCAACGGAGATCGTGCTCATTGACGTGAACCGGGCCAAAGCCGAAGGCGAGGCCATGGACCTGAACCACACGGTCCCCTTCGCGCATCCCACTCGCATCTGGGCCGGCGAGTACACCGACTGCGCCGGTGCTGCCGTGACCCTTATCGCCGCTGGTGTCGGCCAGCGGCCAGGGGAGACGCGCCTGAACCTGGTGCGCCGCAACGCTGATGTCTTCCACCAGGTGATACCTGGGGTGGTGCAACACAACCCGAATGGCATCTTGCTCATCGCCACCAACCCGGTGGACGTGCTGACCTACGCCGCCTGGAAGCTCTCAGGATTGCCGGCGCAGCGGGTCATCGGCTCCGGCACCATCCTGGACACGGCCCGTTTCCGCTACCTGTTGAGCCAGCATTTCGGGGTGGACCCGCGCAGCGTGCACGCGCACATTATCGGCGAGCACGGCGACAGCGAGGTGCCAGTGTGGTCGCTGGCCAACATCGCTGGCATGCGACTGCCCGCCTTCTGCGCTGCCCATGGGTCGGCCCACGACCAGGCGGCTATGGATGACATCTTCCGCCAGACCCGGGACGCCGCCTACCACATCATCGAGCGCAAGGGAGCAACCTACTACGCCGTGGCGGCAGGGCTGATGCGCATCGTGGAGGCCATCCTGCGCGACCAGAGCACGGTGCTTTCGGTCTCCAGCCTCATCAAGGACTACTACGGCGTCAGCGACGTCTGCCTGAGCCTGCCCACGGTCGTACACCGCGGCGGGGTGGAACAGGTGTTGCGGTTGGAGCTGAATTCAGAGGAGATCGAGGGCCTGCGGCAATCGGCCCAAATCCTGAAAGCGACTCTTGCTCAGTTGGATCTGGAGGGAACGTGAAACGTATCGCTGTGTTGACCAGCGGGGGCGATGCTCCAGGCATGAACGCCGCCATCCGAGCCGTGGTGCGGACCGGGCTCGACAAAGGCTGGGAAGTTCTCGGCATCCGTCATGGCTATGTTGGCCTCATCGCCGGCAAGGTCGTGCCCCTGGGGGCCCGGGACGTGAGTGGCATCATCCAGCAAGGTGGCACAATATTGGGCAGCGCCCGCTGTCCCGAATTCACGACCGAGGACGGACGCCTGAAAGCGCTGCGCCTGCTTCACCAGCACGACGTTGATGCCCTGGTGATCATCGGCGGCGATGGCTCGCAGGCCGGTGCCTATGCGCTGTCCCAGATGGGTTTCCCGGTGGTGGGTATCGCCTCGACCATTGACAACGACCTCTACGGGTCGGACATCACCATCGGGGTGGATACCGCCCTCGACGTCGCTCTGGAGGCCATTGACCGGCTGAAAGTCACCGCTGCGTCTCACCAACGGGCCTTTCTCGTTGAGGTCATGGGCCGCGACTGCGGATACCTGGCTCTGATGGCCGGTATCGCTGGTGGAGCCGAGGCCATCATCATCCCCGAGGTGGAGACAGATCCGGAAGCCGTTGCCGCCGAGCTGCGCGCCGCCTACGAGCGGGGCAAGGCCCATGCCCTGGTGGTGGTCGCTGAAGGCGCCCGGTACAATGCCAAGGTGCCTGTCACTTCGGCGGGCTCAGTGCGCAGCCTGAGCGGAGCCGAAGGGCTAGCGCACTACTTCCAGGAACACCGCGAGCGGTTGGGTTTCGAGCTGCGGGTGACCACCCTGGGCCACGTGCAGCGGGGCGGTGCGCCCGGCGCCTTCGACCGGCTGCTAGCCACCCGGCTGGGCGCGGCAGCAACGGAGCACCTGGCCCGAGGCGAGCACGGGGTGCTGGTGGGCCTGCTCAAAGGTGAGATTGCGGCCACCCCGCTGGCCGAGGTGGCCGCCAACAAGAAGCCGCTGGATCTGCGCTTGCTGGAGTTGGCGCAGGTGCTGGCGAAATAGCCCAAACAGAAAAGGGGCGAACAATGGCAAGCAAGAAGATACGTGTAGCCGTCAACGGCTACGGGGTCATCGGCAAACGGGTGGCCGATGCCGTCAGATTGCAACCCGACATGGAACTCATCGGTGTGGGCGATGTCGTCAGCGACTATCGGGTGAAGACCACGGTGGTTCTCGGCCTGCCCGTCTACGCCTCGCTGCCGGATAAGGCGGGCGAGATGAAGGCGGCCGGCATCCCGGTGGTGGGCATCCTGGACGACCTGCTGGCCCAGGCGGACGTGGTGGTGGACTGCACGCCCAAGGGCATCGGTGCCAGGAACCTGGAGCGCTACCGGGCGGGCGGCGTCAAAGCCGTCTACCAGGGCGGCGAGAAGCACAGCCTGACGGGCCACTCTTTCGTGGCCCAGGCCAACTACGAGACGGCTCTGGGCCGGGACGCGACGCGCGTTGTCTCGTGCAATACCACCAGCACGGTCCGCACCCTGATCGCGCTGCGCGACGCCGGCCTGCTGAAGAAGGCCCGAGGCGTGTTGATACGTCGCGCCACCGACCCCTGGGAGTCGGACCACAGCGGCATCATGAACACCGTGGTGCCCGAGCCTCACATCCCCAGCCACCAGGGACCGGACGCCCAGACAGTGGCACCAGACCTGGACGTAGTCACCATTGCGGCCAAGGCGGCCCATACTCAGACCCACAACCACTACTGGGTGGTGGAACTGACCCGCCCGGCTAGCCGCGAGGAAGTGCTGGATGCCTTTCGCACCGCGCCGCGCATCGCCTTCATCCGCATGAGCGACGGCATCGTGGCTCTCAACAGCACCATTGAGTTGATGAAAGACCTGGGCCGGCCCCGGGGTGACATGTGGGAAGTCGCCTTGTGGGAAGATGTGTTGACAGTGAACGGAAATGAAGCATACTACACGTACCAGGTTGACAACCAGGCCATCGTCGTTCCCGAGAACGTGGATGCCATCCGCGCCCTGGCGGGCACTGTGGAGGATGGGCGGGAATCCATCCGCATCACCGACGAGGCCCTGGGCGTGCGGCGCGACTTCCTGGCCTGATAACCGACGGAGGAGGCAAACTGTATGAGCGTTCCGTTAGCACGACGCAACCTGTTGTATGAAAAAGGCAAACTCGTCCTCAGCGTGGCCGGTGTGGCGGCAGCCTTGACGTTGATCGTGCTCCTGATGGGCTTTCGTGAAGGTATGTACGCCACGCTGACGGCTTACGTGGACAACGCGGGCGCCGACCTCATGGTCGCCCAGAGTGGGGTGAAAGGTCTGTTTTCCTCCAACTCCGCCCTCCCGGTAGCCATACACGACGATCTGATCTCAGTCTCTGGCGCGGTCGAAGCCGGGCACATCATCGTGGCCGATGTCATCTTTTCCCAGGGAAGCAACAAGACACCGGTGGTGCTGGTGGGCTACAACATAGAAACCGGCGTCGGCGGCCCGTGGAATGTGGGCGAGGGTCGTCCTGTGCGGGCAGACAGCGAGGTGTTGTTGGATACCTGGCTGGCGCAGCAGAACGGGATCGCCGTCGGCGATGAGGTGGAGATCCTCGGACGGACCTTCACCGTCGCCGGTCTGACACGGGAGACCGCCTCGTGGATGAGCCCGTATATCTTCGTCTCACAGACCACTGCAGAGGAAGCGCTCCAGCTTAGGGGGGTCGCCAGCTTCTACCTGCTTCGCCTGCCAGCCGGAACGGACACGACGGCGACTGCCGAGGCGATTGAGGCCCAGGTCGCTGGCGTGGAGGCGCTGACGCCGGCAGAGATCGCAGCCGCGGACCGGGAAGTCCTGGCCGCGATGATGGACACGCCGATCAACGTGATGCTCGCCATCGGCGCGGTCATCGGCATCGCCGTAATGGGTTTGACGGCGTATACCGCCGTGGCCGACCGCGTGCGAGAGTACGGCGTGCTCAAGGCCATTGGCGCAAGCAAGGGCCGACTGAACCGACTGGTCGTGCTCGAAACGCTGTATCGCGCCGTGCTGGGTTTCATATTGGGAACCGGCCTTTCGTACTTCACGGCGGAATTGATCATGCGCCTCTGGCCGCAGTTCACTATCGTGATTCGTCCGACGGCGGTGGCAGGGACTGGTCTGGCCACGCTGGTGATGACCGTCGTCGCCGCGCTGTTGCCCATCCGCCGCGTGGCCGCCATAGACCCTGCCGTGGTATTCAAGGCCTGAAGGAGACTTCGTTATGATTAGACTCGCCTGGCGCAACTTAACACACGAGCGAACTCGGTTAGCAATCAGCGTGGGTGGTGTGGCACTGGCCATGCTGCTCATCCTGGTGATGAATGGCATCTTCGACGGGTCTGAGGAACACGGCGTGACTTACATCCAGCACCAGCCGGCGTCGCTATGGCTGATGCAGGCCGGCGTGGAGAACATGCACATGGCCTCCTCTATCTTGCCAGTTGAGACGGTGGAGCAAGTAGCACGAGTCGAAGGCGTCGCTGAGGCGGTCGGAGTACTGTACACCAACGCGGGCGTCGAGGTCGGCGATGCGCTGGTGTTCAGCTACGTGTTCGGGTATGACCCCGAAGAGCCTTTCGGCGGGCCGTGGTCCGTGGTGGAGGGGACGGCAGACCTGGCCCTGAATGAGGTCGTGATAGACCGGGCTCTCGCCAGCCGCCACGGGCTGGGTCTCGGAGACGCGGTGAACATCCTGGGCTATGACCTGACCATCGCCGGCCTGACTGAAGGCACGTTCGGCATCGCCACCAGCGTGACCTTCGTCAACAAGACAGCGCTCGCCCAACTGATGGGCATCTCCTCGCGAGCTGCGAGCTACATTCTAGTCCAGCCCGACCCCACGGCTGACATAGATGTGCTGGCCGATCATCTGCGGGAGGCGGTGCCGGAGGCCAACCTGATGACCCAGGACGACTTCATCGACAGCGACCGGGAGATGCTCCGGCAGATGGGCGTGGACGTGATCCGGGCAATTAACATGGTGTCCTATGTGGTCGGTCTATTGGTGATCGGCCTGACTATTTACACGGCCACCGTGGAGCGGGCGCGCGATTACGGCGTGCTAAAAGCCATTGGCGCGAACAACCGCCAGTTGTTGAGCATGGTCTTCGTCCAGGCTTTTGTCAGCTCGGGGTTGGGCTACTTAATGGGGATTGTCTTGGCCTACGGGACGGCGGCGCTGGTTAGCCGTCTTTTCCCAGAGATGCTGATCATCATCGAACCGACCCGGTTGGTGCGCGAGATTCCCGTCATGGTCTTTATCACGGCACTGGCGGCACTGTTGCCCATCGGGCGGATAGCTCGCCTGGACCCAATGATGGTGTTCCGGGCATAGGAGTTGAATAATGGATACGAACAACTACGCACTTGATCTGCGAAACGTAAGCAAGGTGTATGGGACCGGACACACCGCCGTTAGAGCTGTGGACGGTGTGGACCTACAGGTCACGCTGGGTGAAATCGTTCTCATTATGGGTCCCTCCGGCGGCGGCAAGACCACCCTGCTGAGCATGGCCGGGCTTTTGCTGCGTCCCTCCGGGGGAGAGGTTTGGATTGGCGGAAAGGAGGCCTCCCGGCTGAACGAACGCCACCTGCCAGCCCTGCGGTTACGCACCGTGGGGTTCGTCTTTCAGTCCTACAATCTTCTCGGAGCGTTGACCGCCCGCGAGAACGTAGAAGTGGTGATGAACCTGGCTGGAGTCAGAGGCAAGGCAGCACGCCAGCGGGCGATTGAGTTGTTGGAAATGTTGGGGCTGGGGCACCGCCTGAACCACGTGCCGGCCGATCTCTCCGGTGGCGAGAGGCAGCGGGTGGCCATCGCTCGCGCGCTGGCTAACGCCCCTCCCTTGATCCTGGCCGACGAGCCCACCGGCAATCTGGACAGCAAGACCGGGCGTGAGGTGATGGAACTGCTGTGCTGCGGGCTGGGGCGCGATCAGGGCCGCGCCATTGTGATCGTGACCCACGATCATCGCCTACGCGACATAGCCGATCGTGTGCTCTGGCTGGAGGACGGCCGCCTGAGCGACGGGGCCGGGCAGCTGGAACTGCTTGCCTCCGTTCAGCCAACGACAGCCTGATCGGGCGGGTTGGCTCAGAGCGCTGAATCGAAGTTGGCGGGGACTAATAGCTCGCTGCGCAAGCTTTTATGGAGAGAGGAGGTGAGAGTGATGGCCTACATGATTACTGAGGACTGCATCCTCTGCGGGGCCTGCGAGCCGGAGTGCCCAAACACGGCCATCAGCGAAGGGGAGGAGATCTTCATCATCGCCCCCGACCTGTGCACCGAGTGCGTGGGCTTCTACGAAGAGTCTCAATGCGTCTTGGTCTGCCCCGTGGACTCTGTTGTACTGGACCCAGATCACGAGGAGACCATGGAGGAGTTGCACACCAAATACAAGAAGCTCCATCCGGACCGCGAGCCCACAGGGAAGTGGTAACAATGGGGTGAGGAGTATGAGATCCGGACAAGGTCTCACCTTCCCTGATAAAGTTCTAGGAGATGAAAAGCAACGAATAGAATCAACGAATGCATATTTAAGGAGGCTGAGATGCTCAAGAACAACATGACCTTCAAGATGGGAGGCGAAGCCGGACAGGGGGTGGAATCGACCGGCGCTGGCTTTATCAAGGCCTTGGCCCGAGGGGGGCTGTACATCTTCGGGCAGCAGGACTACATGTCCCGCATCCGTGGCGGTCACAACTCCTTCCAGATCCGGGTCGCCGACCGCAAGATCTACACCCACGACGAGGCGGTGCACCTCTTGCTGGCCTTCAACGAGGAGGCCATTGCCCGGCACCGAGATGAGATCGTGGAGGGAGGCGGGGTCATTTTCGACGAGAAGCTCAATGTCAATGAGGAGGAACTGGCCTCACGAGGGATCAGGGCCTTTCGCATACCTCTGGCTCAGATCGCCCAGGATGTGGGTGGCGCTAAGATCATGACCAACACCGCCGCCGTGGGCGCGGCGGCTGGCGTCACCGAGTATCCCCTCGACTACCTCGCCGGGGTGATCCGACAGAACTTCGCGCGGAAGGGGCCAGAGGTGGTGGAGGCCAACCTCGAGGTGGCCCAGGCCGCCTACGGCTATGTCCTGGAGCACTTCGCCGCTGATTATCCCTACAAGCTGGAGACCGTAGAAGCTCCCCCACGCATGGTGATCAACGGCAACCAGGCCATCTGCCTGGGGGCCGTGGCCGCCGGATGCCGCTTTATCTCCGCTTACCCCATTGGTCACAAGTTAAGGTCCGCTGGGATTTGTCAAGTTTAGCGACCTGAGAGGTGAGCGTTTGCGCGGACGCTTGATTATACCCAGCCAGATGGCGTTGGCGGCAAGATAGGCTACTGGG
>SDBT01014652.1_pt1 | contig 12490 bp, 9 predicted proteins | sample 2277101 | NCBI WGS metagenome assembly SDBT01 (sample SAMN10404973, study PRJNA504765) | marine sediment metagenome | isolation source: marine sediment core GS10_PC15, 103 cmbsf | place: Arctic Ocean: Southern Knipovich Ridge | collected 2010
CTGTAGAATGTCACCTCTTACACTCGGTCATGCGCTTATAAGTCTAAATAAAATACTCGCATGAGGTATGAAGAACTCGTCCTTTCTTTTGATTACAACTGTATGAAAGTATTCCGCAAGTCCTAGAAAACCCCGTATTACCGACTCATCTTCTTCAAATCTAAAAATAATTGTCGCAATAGCAGATCCAGGATTGAAGTTGACTTTATCATAAACGCGCTCATCGATCAATGGTATCTTAAGTTTTCAGTATTGCAAAAACTAAAAGCTTCCAAAAGTAGAAAGTTATGATGGTTATAGTCAAAATAAAGAAGGCAAAAAGCCAAAAACTATAAAGAAAACAAGTTCTAAAAAAATGCTCCCACTAAATGACATCCATCTGATAAGATCTCTTTAAATTTCGTATAATCAATTCTACCTTTGAATTTTCTAAGATTCATGAACACATTTGCATGGTCTACAAATATGATTACTCTCTCTTTTTCTATCTCTTCTTGCACTTAAAGATTCGAACCTCCAAAACAAAGTTACCCTAGATACGGTCCTATGTTGCGTACTTTTCCAGTGGCGTTATAAGGGTCTTCCTATATTTGTAACCAGAAAACCAAGAATTAAAAACCCTAGAGAGTATAAATTTTTTAAATGGAATGGACATTTCTGGTAATAGGTTTTAATTCGTCGGTGGTATTAGAATAGTAATTATATTTTCCAGTTACATTCAAAGAGTAATTGAGATATATCTTTTTAAATACCACTTATTAAGGGTTGTGAATCAAAAAGTTCTGACAGGAGGAAATTAGTAGAGCAAGTACAATGCATAATAGAGTATTAAGAACGAGTTTCCCTTATAAAGCCATACGTTATGGAGAAGATGTGAAGCATTAGCGTAAGGTTGTTCAAAAATAAATTTTTGTAATCTCTTCTCATAACATTAGCCCTTAACCATATTATGCAATTGTACTTAAGAAAAAGAATAGAGGGGCTGTGTAATAAAAACGTCGACATTATGGAATTTTCAATTTGTAAAGATTTAAATAGGCAGAATGCCATGGAAGAAATTTGTCAAAATTTTTAGCTATAGGTTGTTTATCCAATAGGTTTTTTTACACAGAAATTATATAGATGAGTTTATGCTGAAATTGAAATCTCAATGATATTTAGCTTTATCATCATAAAAGATTATTAGGAGAGATAATTATAAATAACTTACACCTTCGAACTTTAGATACCATCCTATATTTTTAATAAATTAAAATGACAAGAAAATTAACCATAGAAGAAATGCAGAAGATTGCCGAAAGTCATGGTGGTAAATGTTTATCTAGGGAATATACAAATGCGAAAACTAAACTAAAATGGCAATGCAAGGAGGGACACATCTGGGAAGCAACACCCGATGGGATAAAAAATAAAGGGACATGGTGTCGAAAATGTTCTGGTTCCGAAAAGCTTACAATCGAATATATGCACTTACTTGCAGAAGAAAAAGGTGGAAAATATTTATCAACAAAATATATCAATGCACACACTAAAATAAACTGGCAATGTGGAAAAGGTCATATTTGGGAAGCGACACCTCATAAAATAAAAAATTCGGGGACATGGTGTCCTTACTGCATAGGAAAATATCAAAATATTGAGGACATGAGGAAAATCGCTACAGAAAGAGCGGGAAAGTGTCTATCTACAGAATATATAAATAATAAAACTAATTTAAAATGGCAATGTAAGGAGGCTCATGTATGGAAAGCTACTCCTGATAATATAAAAAGAGGTCAATGGTGTCCAATATGTACCAAAGGAATAAGCGAAAGGATTTGTCGGCAATTTTTTGAAACTATTTTTAACTCAAAATTCCCTACTAAGAGACCCAAATGGCTTATTAACAGTCGTGGCAATTTAATGCATCTTGATGGTTTTAATGAGGAATTAAAACTAGCTTTTGAATATCATGGGATACAGCATTTTGAATATAAACCTTACTTTCATAAGAGTCATACATTAGAACAAAGGAAAGAAGACGACGAAGAAAAGCTTAATTTATGCAAACAAAATGATATAGTTTTAATGGAAATTCCCTATACAGTCGAATATAATAAAATGCAAAAATATATAATAGAGCAATATAAAATAAAAACGGGTTTGATTTTAGATAACGTTCCAAAAATAGATTATAATAAATTTAATATATATTTGTTTTCAAAATTAGAAGAATTTAATGAAATAGCAAAACAGAAAGAAGGTAAGTGCCTATCAACAAAATATTTTAATGCTCATACAAAACTTAGATGGCGATGTAAAAAGAATCATGTTTGGGAGGCAACACCTGATAAAATAAAACGAGGTTCATGGTGTCCTAAATGTGCGGGAAATGTTAGATTAACTGTTCAGGATATGCATAAGTTTGCTGAAAAAAACAATGGAAAATATCTTTCTATGGAATATACTAATGCACATATAAAACTAAGATGGCAATGCGAAGAAAATCATACTTTTAAAGCGAGTGCTAATAGTGTAAAAAGTGGTCATTGGTGTCCTTATTGTAAAAGAAATGTAAAATTAACTATTGAAGAGATGTATAATTTAGCAGAAAAAAGAGGCGGAAAATGTCTGTCAATAGAATATATCAATACTAAGACTAAACTAAAGTGGCAATGCGAAAGACATCATATTTGGATGGCGACTCCTGATAACATAAAGAGAGGGACATGGTGTCCTAAGTGCAGATCAAAGAAATGAATTTTACAGTTTTACAATTGGATAAAAACTATCTGAAAAAATGAAAAACTTGATCTACTCTATTTTTAAAGCTCCACACATCGGACAGTGTATATCCCGTTTCGAGTCAGAATAGCCACATTTCTCGCAATCTTCTGTTCCTGAACCACTTAAAAACTTAAGTTATGTTCTTTATAAACGAGTTAAGTATTTACTAAAAAAGAAAGGATTTAACGGAAAAGTTATTTTACGAGATAACTAGTAACTGGAAGAAAAAGAGTTCACTCAGCTAAAAAAAAGAAGGTCGAGATGCAGTACTTATACGGGGCTGTAGAAACTGAAAATTTAAAATTTAAATTTAGTTTGCTAGATCTTTTCTAATGTTTTTGAGATTTTCCGTATATTCGGGGTAATAATGCTTCACATAATCATAAAGATGCTCTGCTTTTTTGAACGACTGTCGTTTTAGATGAGCAAAATATAAACTACAAAATATTGAAGGCGAAAACCTATTCTCAGTATATGCTTTTAAACTAAAATCTTCCAATATTTCCCAATCTTCAAGATTTCTATATATTTCAAAAAGGATCATAAAGATATCATCATTATGATCTAGATATTCATACCATACCCTTTCAGCATGAATTTTAGCATGATCAAATTGATCCTTCAATATATACATTTTAGCTTTATATAACTCAACTCTCATAAAGAAGTGTAATAAATTGGGGTTATCAATTAATATTTCATCCAATTCTCCAATAACTATTGAAGCTTCCTTAACATTTTCTTCAGTTTCTAAATAATAGTTTACTAAATTCATTCGTGCTAAAATATCATATCGATTTTCTTTCCTTATCTTATTTGCTAACTTTAGAAATTTATTATAGTCCTTGATATAAACATATTCTGATATCATTTTAATTGGCATGTTAAAATCTTTTGGATTCAACTCTAAGTATTTTTCTCCCCATACAATAGTCTCATCATGATTATTTAATTTTAGATTAATTTCAAATAAAGCTCTGATAATTTCTAATTTTCTATGAGAATCTTCTCCAAATTGAGTTAATTCTGTCTCTAAATCAACTGATAGCGACAAAAGGGATTCCACATCATTTGGCAAATTTAACCAGATAGTTTTATAACCAGTTCGTCCTTCTAACATTATATTCATTATACGTTCAATAAAAATATGTAGTTGCTGGTTTTGAGCGAAATCTAATTTCAATTGCATGTTTTTCTTACAATCCTCCAGAATATGTATGGTTTCTTCACTTGTACTAAAGATAAAATTATCAAAAATCATTTCTTGAAGAGTTCCTCTTCGAGTCCGAAGTGTTATCGATAACATAAGGAGTTCATAAAGCATTGACTTAGAGGAGAGAAACCATGTATTTTTTTTCTCATCTATAATTGGAATTAAAAATCTAATTTTTCCCCATTCTTTGGAAAAATAGTCAATATCTGTTTTATCTAATTTAAATTCATCAAAGAATTTTTCTTGGGTTAATTGTAATACTTCTGTTTGCATCCTTAACCAGCCTTCTGCTCGACAATATTGAATATTGTACCGTGCTAAGAAGTATGCTAAATAAAATTGAAAATCTTTTGATGGTAATCTATTTGAAAATGTGTATTCTTCAAATTCGATGAAATATTCAACACAATCTATCATTAATGAATTTGGAAGTTCTCCTAATCGCTCTAAAAAATTATTTCGATATCCCTTAATTTTTTGCTCATATAAATAATAAGCTTTTAACCGGTGTGTCAGGTCATCTTTTCCTATTTTTTTCTCAAGTTCTATTTTACCATCAGTAGTTAGATAATTTAACTTTTTATCTTCCTCATACTTTGTGTTAATCCAATTTTTCTCACGTAAAAACTTTAAGTATTTATTTACCGTATTTCGAGATAAACTTAATTCTTTTGATCTCACTAACTCTGAAAATGTTTTTGGTCCGAATTCATCTATAAAATTAAGCACTCGCCATTCCTTAAATATTTCTACCATTCTATAACCTTCTATTATTGAGTATTGTTCTCTATACTAAAGTATAGGATAATATACTTATATATCTTTAGGTTTCTATACTATTCTTAAACAGTATAAAGGGTGATTAAAAAAAAATGGTTGTTGATCTTCATGGTTTTAACTTAAAGGATGCGAAAGAAGAGGTTATTTGTACATTGGAGGATATTCTAGCTAAAGGTCAAAGAAAAGTTGCTATTATTCATGGGTATCGAAATGGACAAGTTCTCAAGAATTACTTTCAGTCAGAACAATTCTTGGAGGACATGAATGCTAATGGATATGGCTTAAATCCAAAAATTCATCTTAATAACCCTGGTATGACAAGTTTCACTGTCAAATCCTATTCACAATAAATAGTTATAAATAATAGCAAGAGGAGGTGAAAACATGACAAAAAATAAAATGACTCCGAAGGCAGCTAGAAGAATCCAATCTGGTCAAGATAAGAAAGGTTCAAAAGGTGATCAAGGGTTTAAATCTCGTTCTATGAGTGCTGCTAATAAAAAATCTCAAAAATAATAAAGAAGTAGCTTCAAAAATACAATCTTAAATCCTTTTTTTTTAACTCAGTCATATTAACTAATCTTTGAAATTACATCCAAAACTTTTTAATAATATAGAAAAACTTCATATAGATTATTAGTTATTGAGATTAATTATATAATAAGAGATAAAAAAAGGTAATATCTTTCAAAATTAATTAAAGATGATCATTAAATGGGAAGAGATCTCTTATTAAAAAAAATTACTGATGCTAAAGAAAGTCTTCCTGAGACATTATTAGTATATTTAGATAGAGAAATTAATGATAAAAATGTTAAGGCTGAGGGTTATTTAGAAAGAAAACTTTCAGAACTAATTAAAGAAGATATATTATATATTTCCTCGTATAGCAAATCTAAGATTAGAGCAATAGTTGGTGAAGTAGGTTCTGGTAAAACAATATTATTAAATAAATTTAAAGAAAATTTTATAGAATTACTTAAAAATAATTGTGTTGTTTTTTTCCTAAATTTTAGTGATATTTCTGTAACAGATAATAAAGACTTTGCGAAAGATATTAGTAAAACAATATACAATCAAATAAAGGAGCATTTCTATTTTTTCAATTTACATGAATATAATGATGAACAATTATCCGAGTATTTTAATGATTTTAAAATAATTGATGCCATAATGAACATTAGAAATGCTGAAATTAAAGCAAAAAGATTTTTTTTTGAGGAAATTACTGAAGGGAATTTAGTTGAATTATTAGAAGGATATCTTAAAATAGCATTCAGTAAAAATTTTCCCGTCTTATTCATTATAGATGAATTAAATTATTTGATAAAAAATGATCCAAATGAAAATAAAATTTTAACGAATATAATTATTCAAAGGTTATTAAGAGGTTGGTGGCGAAAATTCACCGAAAAACCGTTATTCTTAATCACTTCTTGTTTAACAGAGGAATTTTCTAAATTACCTGAATTAAATCCATCATTTTATTCGATTATTAAAAGAAATATAATAAAATTAGATAAACTCTCAAAAGAGGAAAAACGTATTTTAATTGAATTGATTTATCAAGAATATAAAAAATATTTAAATCGCAAGTTAGATTTAACGATTTTTATTGATGAAATTGAAAAAAGAGTTGAAAATATAAAAAATAGGGAAAAATTGGATTATTACATTACAGAATATGCAAGAGATTTTGTTCAAATTATAGCAACAGTTATGTCGGAAAATATTGAAATAGATTACTTACAAAAATCCTATTATATATATGAAGAGGATTCTAGGGAATTTATTAAACCAAAGTTAAAAGATAAAGGATTTGACATAAAAAATATGCCAAATAAGGAATTTAATTATGATGGATTTGGTATCGACATTTATAGTGAAGATAAAAGTAATCGTCAGAAAATAAAACATGCTTTAGGTGAATGCAAATCTCAAAAGTTTAATAGTGGACATGTAGATGAGTGGGATTATAAATTACTGAAATTAGAGCATAAAGATTCTTACTCTAAAGATGATGATTTTATCTTTACTATTGCACCAAATTATACAAAAAAAGCGAAGCAAAGATTAACACAGATGCATTGTAAGGTTTTTTATTTTGAGTCTGAGAGAGCCAAAAATCTTGCTAAACTATCAAAAAAAACATCAGAAAAAAAACCAAAGAAAATTCAAAAAAAAATAAAAGATAAAAAAATTACATTTGACGATTTAACCAGAGCTCAAAAGGAATTTTGCCAATTTATAAGAGATAAGGGTGGAAAAGTCGGGATTAAAACTTTAAATAGTAAATTTGAAAAAGACAAAGCATCACGTTTAATCAGAGAGTTAGAAAAATCGAATAAAATTGAAAAAGTTAAACTATCATATAAATTAAAATAAATTCAATGAAAAAACCCACGTTTTCTTAAATAAGTTTATCGCATCCTTATCTTGTTCCAGCTCTATATCTGTTTCTATTAATTCATTTCGGATTGAATTCTATACGGATCTAATTGATAAAAATCAGACTTTAATTGAATCTGGATTATTAAAGTCTTATAAGGAAAAATTGAACGACTTAGAGAAGCAATTGAGATAAATTTCTTGAAAAACATTATCTTCTGAAAGGCTATTAGATATTGATTTTAAGCATAATTGAATAATCCTAACTCTAGTATTAGGAGAAAAAATATCAGATCCAGGATATTTCTTTTTCTGTATTTTGGACACAAATTTCCCAAGAATTTCCTCAAAAGGATATTTTCTCTTTCTTTCGGCCATCGAAAGATTTTTTCGTATAACATCTAAGAGATACTTGGCAAATTTTGTCTTCTTAAATTCATAACTAGCATTTTTTAAAATAATTTTCAAGCATTCCTCTGCGATATCTTCATATTTTTCACTATCTTGTTTATCTTTTAATATCTTAAGCACTTTTTGTTTATCTGTTTCCTTTAATTCAAGCCTAATTTCAGATTTTTTATCATTCTTCTCTTTTAAATCCTTAAAATAATTTAAGAAAGCTTCATATATTTCCTCAGCAGTAAAATTTGCGGTTATAAAATCAGGATAAAATATATGAAATGCTTCTTCACTAATTCCCTTCCCCATAAGATTTGATTTTAGCCCTTTAGCATAATCCTCAGTATCTTGATCGAGAACTAAAAAGAATTCATTTATTTCAAATTCTTTAGTTAAATACTCAAAAATAAATTTATTTCTTCTTCCCCCTAACTCCTTAATATTAATTCTAATACCTGTTCTATAAAAAATCAAATCTGTCCAATCTCTTAGTAAAATGGCATCTGCAGGACCTTCAACAAACACTATGTAAGTTTCTTCTTGAGTTAGTCCATAATCCAAAAAGATTTTCTTTTTATGTTCAGATAATTCATTCTCTTTAAAAATATATTTAGGGTCATACCATTTTAGTTCAGTTTTATGTTCAGCCAGTTCAGAATAATAACTAAAATATCTATCTTCCATTATTTTAAGCATGGTATATATTTGTACCATATTTATCCAATAATTAGGAAAACCTTTTAATTTAGCTTTCTTATCATCTGATATGTGTAAGAATAGGTCGATGAACTCTTCTAAACCATCAAGTTTTGTATATAACCAAATTGTTTCCCTAAACTTTTTTAATTCAAGATATTCATCAATAGAAAAATATTTATCAAAATTGTTATTGACATCTTCCCTCCAATTATAATATTTCTCCTGTAAATTTCTATATTTATCCTTATCATACCATTCATTTTCTGAGATCTGAAATTGCATATTAATATTAGGTCTACCCCTTTTATAATAGAAAATAGGGGCCAGAAATGATTCAATTTTAATCCATAATTTTAACGATCTTCCTATTAACCATCTATTCTGAATATAAAATAACCATTTAAACTGATCAAAAGGTAACCCATTTGAGCTTGTTTCTTGTATAAATTCTTTTAATTGCTTGTTTTCTTTTTTTAAATAATTTCTTGTGTTCTTTGCGGGATAATCATCAAAATCTAATCTACGGTTCCAATAAAATTTTTTGAAATTTTTAAGGTTTTTATGTGAAGTTCCCCTTAAATTTGTCAATATTTGAAAGAATTGGATAGGGTGGTATAAGTATCTTGTTTCTTCAACCGAAATTTTTTCTTCTTCTGGATCGTCATCTTTAGCATTTCTGCTTTTAATCATAATCTTATATTCAATCTTTTTGTGTACCCATTTCTCTACATTAAGATTTTCTGAAGCTTTAATATTATATATCGCGTCTGGAAAAGATATCAGACCTTCATCATAGAACTGTTTTAAATTTGAATTATTATATCTATTTACCAGCTTATCATTATCATTATAACAGATATGATGGTTATGTTCAGGGGGAAAATGTAATACACAAATGGGTTTTATTAAATTTAATGAATTGAACCATTCCATTAAAATAAAAAAATCTGGTTCTAATATCCCAATTTTTAATCTTAGTTCATGAAACCACTCATACATGCCTGAAAGTTCCACAAGATTACGCCGGAAATATGGATAGAACTCTAGATAGGTCTTAAAGATTTCTTTATATATATCAGAAAGAATTTGATTTTTATCTTCATCCTCATTTTTAGGGGATATATTATTAATATCTTTTTCCAATGAATACACCTTTGAAGTCTTTTAATTTGAAAATTATTTTCCTAATACTACTGTTAGGTTTTTTTTCATCCAACCAGATAATGTACCGATTTGGTTTTTTTTTTGTTCTTTTTTTTTTTTTTTTTGATAGTTTTTAATTCGCAAGAATTTTTTCCTAATTTCTTCTTCATTATTATTAACCATTGTTTTTCACATACCTGAATCCTTTTTTTTTACTCATAAATTAGAGTTTTAAGAAGGGTCATTATAAATATTAAGTGTATTTGTTTACAATTTAATAATATATGAAATCTAACATAAAATTAAGGAAAAGTAGATGAATGAAGAAAATTTTATTGAAAAGGAAAAACTTGTGAAGGAAGGCAAATTAATAAAAATACCAGTTAAAGATTTAATTCCAGAATTAGAAAAAATATTTAGTAAGGAATTTTTAGAACGTAAAACAGTAAGAATCGGTACAAAACCATTTCATGATAGATATTCGATGATAATTGAAACTACGAGTGAAAGTGGATTTCCTATTAATGTAAAAGCGGAGATTTTATTCAAAAATTTACCTCAGAAAGATCTCAAAGGAGAAGAAAACCTTATTGGAAAAAAAGATATACTTATCAAAGAATCTAAGAAAAAAATTTCCAATTCTAAGAAGCTAGAAGCTTTAAAACCTCATATTGCTCTTTCAAAGGATACTCTTAAAGATAAAAAATATATAAGTTCGATTGGATGGAAAATACATCACGTCCTAAAAATGGTCGAGTATTACAAATATTTCTTTGATCAAAATTATCTTGATTTATTAATAAAAATCTTTGATTACAAGGAAAACTTAAGTTATTTATATGCAATTAAAGAAGATGGAACAAGAAATTTGGATGATTTTAACAAAGATCTCTCAAAATTTCTTCATAATTATCTGATGAGTCTTTTTTCTTTAAGAGATAAAACGATTGCTTCAAGAAATCATATTAATAATAATTTCGAAAAAAAAATATCTGAAGCTGAATATTCAAATAAATTAAATGAGTTTAGGGTAGATGAATATTTTGAATTTTTAAAGCAAATAAGACATGATTTTACCCATGGAACTGAAGAAGATGGTCTTAGCAAATTATCATTTGTGTTTGATTTAAAAAATTCTCGTGGAGATATTTTTATTGGGGATAAGAGCATGGTAGAAGTTATTATGAGTTATAATGATTCCATAAATCAATTTTATAATTGGTTTTTTACTTCTGTTACAAATATGTTCTCAAATGAATTTGATGATACGAATAGATTAATTAGAGAATATAATGGTGATATTGCAATCACGTTAAATCCAGGTAAAGGTGTAAAGAATCTTAGAGACTATAAATGTTGTGAATGCAATGAATCGTTTAAATCCAGTAAACCTATGGGCCTTTTAGATGAAAATGATAAAGTGTTGGGGTATATTTGTAAAAAATGTAAATCTAAACTAAATCAAGAGCATATAAATAAATTTGTTTGTACTAAATGTCAATATTCATTAAAAGATGTGAAAACGCATATTATAAAATCTATAGAAAACTATGATGTAGGAATTAATTTATTTTATAAATGCCCTAACTGCTATTATGAAGGACATCTCTTCTTAAAAGTGGGAAAAACACAACTCCACTTTATTAAAAAATAAACGTCTGATGAATTTAGAAATAATTATTAATTAAAAGAAATAAGAAAAAGCAAATTTAAGATCAAACCAAAGGAATTATTTAATTTATATACCCAATTTTTTTGCAGATCCACTCTAAAAGGATTTAATTTTTATTTATTTTCTTTTTTATCTCATCAGGGAATGTCTTCATTTGTATTTTTGTAGCAAATTTTCCAAGTATCTCTTCAAATGGATATCTCTTTCTATTTTTGCCTTCAAGCAAAATATTGTTTTTTAATTTTTTAGCAAAAAGTGGCTTCTTCAACCTAAGTTCCTCATTCCTAAATTTAATTTTAAGGTAGATCCTCCTAAAGAAAAAAAAGTAAAAAATTTTAATATGAAATTTTTATGAATAGATTAGCTGTGGTAAATAATGTTTATATGTATCGTTTTCGCACAATATATAAGGAAAGTTTGAACCGTCCCATTGGCTCGAATATATGTTATCTTTACATTCATAATGATAACGATTTGAATAAATTTTTATTGATATCGTGTCATTTTCTTTGATATATTCAGTTATATCAATCATATCAAAACCTATCACATGGCTTAATGATTCAATTCTCTCTATCTTCCAATAAATCTCTTGTTTCTTCCATACATTATTATAATAATTTTCTGCTTGTTGTTGATTCCAATCAATTGTTGGTTCAGTCCAATTTCCTTCAAAAATATCTATATAAAATTTATCATGAGAGAGGTATGTTCTTGTGTGAGCTTTGATATAGAGAGAGATTTCATATTTTGTCCAATTCTCAGGTTTTTGAGTGAGATTAAACCGTAGATAAACATTAGACCTTGTATCTGAACCAACTCTTAAGCCTGAATAATTCCATAATATTGCTCCATTTAAATTAATATATAAATCATCAACAGCGATGTAAAACTTAGGAATATCAGGATCATCGCAAGGAATACAATCATCATTAGGAGTGTTACTATTAATTAAAATAGAAGTTAAGTAACCAATTGAAAAACTACTAATAGTGATAATTCCAATCATTCCAATCAATAACACTATTTTCTTTCTCAACATTTTTTCACACATTAATTCTCTTTCTTATTTTTTTCTTAATTTCATAGGTAGGGTTTCCATGTTCCATTGACTCCAAGTCGTCTGTTGCTAACCATGATATTTTGAATAGAAATTTTTGACTTATGGATTTAGTAAGAGGGTTTTTGTTTTAAAGATTGAGTGGCTCTGGATCAACATTACTGCCCTTTTCTTTCATATGTCTTTCTATTTTTAAGATCGATTTTTTAGGCTTCTAAGTAAAATCAATGATGTTATATAAAGCATTGCAAGTAAAAAGAATAGATCATATCCGGGGATACTATCTTCTTTTACACCACTATAAGTACAGGAACCATTATCATAAAATTCATTTTCTTTACTTTCAATTTCTATGATGCATACGTTATTT
>SDBT01014653.1_pt1 | contig 12490 bp, 10 predicted proteins | sample 2277101 | NCBI WGS metagenome assembly SDBT01 (sample SAMN10404973, study PRJNA504765) | marine sediment metagenome | isolation source: marine sediment core GS10_PC15, 103 cmbsf | place: Arctic Ocean: Southern Knipovich Ridge | collected 2010
AACAGGTCGTCGGCGAACTGAAGGGCCTCAATCTGGTCGTCAAACCGCTCGAAGAGGTCATCTCGGCGGGGGACGATCTGGCGGCGATGGTCGAGATGGCCGAGGAAGACGACGGGTTTGCGGGGGAAGTGCCAGGCGAATTGGCACGATTGGAAAAATCGGTCGACGAGCTGGAAACGAAGGCCCTCTTAAATGGCCCCATGGACGCCAACGCGGCCATTATGACGATCAACGCCCGGGACGGCGGAACCGACGCGAACGATTGGGCCGAAATGCTACTGCGGATGTATATCGGCTGGGCCCAAAAGAGTGGCTACGAGACGAGCCTCCTGGATCGGCTCGACAACGACGAGGCGGGAATCAACAGTGCCAGCATTGCCGTTCGCGGGCCCATGGCCTATGGTTACCTGAAAGGCGAGCGCGGCATGCACCGGCTGATCCGTATCAGCCCGTTCAACTCGGAAGGGAAACGCCAAACGAGTTTCGCCGCGGTCGACGTTTCGCCCGAGGCGGGTGGAACGATTGAGATCGAGGTCGATTGGGACAAAGATATTCGCGAGGATACGTTTCGTGCGAGCGGCGCCGGCGGTCAACACGTCAACAAGACATCGAGCGCGATCCGGCTAACGCACTTGCCCACCGGAGCGGTCGTACAATGTCAGACCCAGCGGAGCCAGCACAAAAACCGGGCCACCGCGCGAAAGATGATGCTGGGTCAACTGGCCAGACAGGAAGAAGAACGCCGCGAGGCAGAACAAGCGGCCAAGTATACACAGATGCCCAAGACCGGGTTCGGCTCGCATATTCGCAGCTATTTCCTGCATCCCGACCAACGGGTTAAGGATACGCGAACCGGCCATCTGGTCGGCAGTTTTCAGAGCGTGCTCGACGGCAATATCCAGGGCTTCCTAGAGGCCTATTTGCAATATCGGGCAGAAAAAACCAGTAGGAAGCCCCCGGGGTAGCCATGTTATCCGATCGCATTGAGAAACTGAAACGCGAGTACACGGGCCAGCGCGTCGTCATCGACACGCAGCGTCCCGACATGGCCCAATTCGATCATCGCCAGGGTCTGGTCCGAACGGTCAACTTCAACGGCCGGGCCTTGGTACAATTCGACGGCTCCGACCGCGGGGCCTACGATGTCGAGTTGGACTACGTCAAGGTAATCGACGAGCCGAAGCCCGAGCCGGCCGAGTCCAAGCCGAAGCAGGTTCCCGCGAAGAGTCCCAAAACCAAGCCCGAGCCACAGGCCACCGAGCAGCTCTCGCGACTCGAGCTAGCCCGAATGGAGAAGACCGCCACGGAGAAGCCCCCCGAGCCGGCGACGACGGGGCATCACGTGGGTGGCACCGGTTCTTGAACCCGGTGGGACGAAGTCCCAAGAGGGTGTAATAAGCAGGTCGGTTCGTTGATTCGAGTGACGGCGATCCGTCGGTATTCCCATCTGATGGTGAGACGGGGTCGCCCCAACCTCTTGTAGCGGAGCCACACCGGTTCAAGAACCGGTGCCACCCGGCGTACGTCGTTGGTACTCCTCTTCTGATTCCCTAACTCCGTCACGATAAAGTCGCCAGGTGGTCCTCTGCTCCTCCTCGTCGAACGCCGGCAGACAGCCATTCCATGGCTTTCCGGCTTTGTATTCGCCAATGAAGCCTTTCATGTCGATTGGGTAACAGATTCCATCCCACGGCTCATCATCCCTGTATTCGCCCTCGATTGTTACTTCGCCACGTTCGTCATATTCGACCCAGCGTCCATGACGCAATCCGTCCTTTACCATGTACTCCGTACACAGTCTGCCCTGGTCGTCCCAGTACCTTACGGGGCCCGTGTAGTCATCGAACGAGTGGAGACGAAGACCTATTGTCTCGCACAACCAGTTATGTACGACTGCGGAACTCGAGTTGTGCCAAGGCGGCATCACGAGCAGGACGCCGATGGGCAATGCCATCAGGAACAAGACGAGGCCGATGATGATGGCCGGTTTCTTCATGATCGAGATAGCGATATGGATGGATTCGGTTCTGCCGTTGCCCGTTTGCGTCGTCGGCGGATCAGCCAGACGAGACAGGCCGTGACGGTCGCTGCGAGAACGGCGAGTCCTATGCCGACCTGGACCCGAAAAGGCGACCAGTGGCTGATGATCTTGCCCGTGGTGACGTCGAACACGATCTCTTCGCCGTGACTCGTGCGATAAGTAAATGTCAGGGCATCGCGGTCGAAGACCGTCGCGCCGCCCCAGCCCCGTCTCCGATAGATCTTCGATTTCAGACGGCGGAACACTATCAGGTCACCCAAGCAGAAGGTTGCCAATTCGTTGCCGTTTGAATAGAACGAGACGAAGTATCCAGAGCAGCCCCAATTGTTGTTTTCTATCACTAGATGTTTACCGTCCCGCGTGACGATGGCTCTATAGTGAGCGTGATATGGCATCGTCCAAAGTGGCGTGGCGGTGCCGTCGTTGCGATAGAGTCCGCTCTGAGTGTAGGTTGTCCGAATGGCTTCGGCTTCCTCGGCGCGGCCGCCCGCCTGCTCGGCCTCTTCGTCGATAGGCAACGGCGAAACCATGACGAGCACATATTGGCCGTCTTCCAATACCTGCTTCGAGGACAGCTCGCGGGCCGATCCGGCCGTTGCGAGGCTCGGAGCGGCCGCCGCGAGCAGAACTGCAAGAAACGCCGAAATGGTGCGAGTTGAAGACATGACGCTACGTTCACGATCTTGTTCGAACTTGCACGACGGGCCGAATAGGCCGATGCCATCAGTTTCCCCAGAACAGCCTGCCGAGTCAAGCCAGAAGTGGCACTCGGCGGATCGTAGTGACCGCACTGATGCGGTCTGGCGGAGGATTCTCGGGTGGCACCGGTTCTCGAACCGGTGGGACATAGTCCCAAGAGGCTACGACGAGCGGTTCGATTCATTGGTTCGAGTGGCGACGATCCGTCGCCATGCCCAGCCAACGGGGAGACTGATTTGCCTCGACCTCTTCTGGCGGAGCCACACCGGTTCAAGAACCGGTGCCACCCAGCGGGGCACTACGAGCCGGTCGTGACGATTGGGTCGGTTGTGAGACTTGGGCTCACGACTGTTTGCCGAAGCGTTTGCTATGTGGGCTGGGCAACCTAAATTCATAGTGAGTGGTGCTATGCGCATCGCCATGGTCCGCCGTGCTTGGGAGGATACAGAATCCCATGCGGTCGCTTAAAGATTACTCGATCAATACGAAACTGAATCTGCTGGTCACCGTGGCCGGCGGGGCGGCCATGCTATTCGCCTGCGCGGCGTTCGCCGTGAACGACTATCGCATGATCCGCGCCGATAAGATTCGGCAAGTCGCTACGGTGGCCGATCTGTTGAGTCGCAGCGCCACCGACGCATTGATCGACGGCCATGCCGAGAAGGCCGCCAAAGTGCTTCGCTCGCTCGACGGGCAACGGCCTATCCGTCATGCCTTTCTGTACGACTCCCGGGGAAACGTGCTGGCAGCCTACCATGCCGACGGCTCCGCGAAGATAACTCCGCCGGTCGGACCGCCTGGGAGCCGTTTCCTCGACGACGGATCGCTCGACGTTACACGCCCGATCATTCAAGGCGGGCAACTGGTCGGAACCATCCGGCTTCGGGCAGCGACCGACGGTATGCAAGCTAAAATGATGCGATGTGCCAAGATCGTGGGCCTCGTGATCGTGCTCTCGTTGGGGGCGTCGTTCCTGCTCTCGCGACGCCTTCAGCATGCGATCTCCGCACCCATCCGCCAATTGGCCAAGACGGTCCACCGCATCTCGATCGAACACGATTACTCGATCCGTGTGGGCAAGTCCGACGACAGCGAGTTGGGCTTTCTTTACGATCAGTTCAACGGCATGTTGGACCGCGTGCAGCAAGCCGAGACTCAACTCCAATTTGCCCACGACGAACTCGAAACGCACGTCCAACAGCGAACCCGGCAGCTCTCCCAGGCCAACTTGGAACTGAGCCGCGAGGTGATCGAGCGCAATCGGGCCGAAAAGGAACTCGATACGATTCACAAGCGACTGCTCGAAGCCGCTCGGCAGGCCGGTATGGCCGAGGTCGCCACCGGCGTGTTGCACAACGTCGGCAATGTGTTGAATAGCGTGAACGTCTCGGCCACACTGGTCGCCGATCGGATGCGTCATTCGAGAATCGGCGACCTTTCTCGAGCCGTCGAAATGATGAACGACCACACGGACGATCTGGCCGAGTTTCTCGCCGAAGACGAGCGGGGAAAGCTTCTGCCGGGCTTCTTCCGCATGATGTCCGAGCACCTTCATCAAGAGAACGAGGCCGTTCTGAGCGAGTCGCAATCGCTTTTGAAGAACATCGACCATATTAAGACGATCGTCGCCATGCAGCAATCGTATGCCGGCGTGGCGGGTGTCGTCGAGGCGGTCTCCTTGCCCGACCTGATCGAGGACGCCCTGAAACTGAACGTCTCGTCATTGGAGAAGTACGGCATCGAAATCGTACGCGACTTCGCCGAATTGCCGGAGATGCGAGTCGAGAAGCAGCGACTGCTGCAAGTGCTGGTCAACCTGATCGCCAATGCCAAGGACTCGCTAGTCGAGAGTGACACGGAACATCGACAACTAACGATCCGCACCTGCGAGCCGGTCGGGAATTGGATTCGCATCGAGGTAACCGACAACGGCCTGGGGATCCCCGCCGACGACCTGACGCGAATCTTCTCGCACGGTTTCACCACCAAGCAACAGGGCCACGGCTTCGGGCTGCATGCCTCGGCCAACTCGGCCAAAGAGATGGGCGGCGGGCTAACCGCGTTTAGCGAGGGACCACGTCGAGGGGCCACCTTTACCGTCGAACTGCCCTTCCTACCCATCGAGTTTCGCAAGAGTATCGTCGCCGTATGACCCCCAAACCAATCCTTCTAGGAGTCCGGCCGTGAGCACGGCAACTGTTCCCAGAAACCAACGGATCCTTGTGGTCGACGACAATCAGTCGATCCACGATGATTTTCGCAAGAGTGTCGTCGGACCGGGGCGCGGCGGCCTCGGCGAGTTGGACGACGCGGCCACCGCCCTGTTCGGCGCGGACGCGAAAACGAACGTCGCTCCGGCCGACGATTTCCAGATCGATTCCGCCTTCCAAGGCCAGGAAGCCCTGCAGTGCGTACGCCGGGCCGTGGAAGCAAATACCCCCTATGCGGTCGCGTTCGTCGATGTGCGCATGCCGCCGGGATGGGACGGTATCGAGACGATCCACCGCCTTTGGGAGGTCGATCCCGATCTGCAAGTCGTTATCTGCACCGCGTATTCCGATCTGACAGTCGATCAGATTCTCAATCGGCTCGGCAAGACCAATAGCCTGCTGATCCTCAAGAAGCCCTTCGACCCGATGGAAGTCCGCCTGATGGCGACGACCTTGACCGAGAAATGGCGAGCGGAACGGGAATCGCGCCAACACATCCTGGGATTGGAGGAATGGGCCGTCGACGCCGAGCGCGTTATGGATGTCATTCAGGCGTCGCATGCCGAACTGGAGCATGCGAATATCTCGGCCGTCAACGAAGCGGCCGAGCTAACCCGACTCGTCCAACAGCGCACCGCCGAAGCCGTCGCGACCCGGGACGTGGCCGTCTTTGCCTTGGCCAAATTGGCCGAATCGCGGGACGCGGAGACCGGCGAACACCTCGAACGGATTCGCGAATACTGCCAGATCCTGGCCGAGCGACTTGCCGCATCGGGACCCTACGCCGCACTGATCGACGATCGATTCCTCGAAGATTTCTTCCGGTCCAGCCCCTTGCACGACATCGGCAAGGTCGGCATTCCCGACAAGATCCTCCTGAAGCCGGGCCCCCTGACGCCGGCCGAGTTTGACGTAATGCGCCAGCACACGGTCATCGGCGCGGAGGCCTTGCGAGAGGCCGCCAGCCAGTCCGATTACGGGGGATTTCTCGAGATGGCCGCGGAGATCGCTCGCTATCATCACGAGTGGATGGATGGAACCGGCTATCCCGAGGGACTCAAGGGCCATCGGATCCCGCTGTCGGCAAGGATCGTCGCGCTGGGCGACGCGTTCGACGCCCTGACCAGCGTCCGCGTGTACAAAGGGGCCATGAGCGTCGAGACGGCTCGCAAGCTGATCGAAAGCGAGGAGGGAACTCATTACGACCCGATCGTGGTCGGGGCCTTCCGCGACTGCTACGATCGGTTCGTCGAGGTCCACAACGGCTTCCACAGTCGGCCCTCCGGTCCCGCCGGTTAGGCCCCCCTTGGATCGCTTCCGCCAAGCCGCTATGATCGCTCGCGTAGGGTGGACCGCTCGCGTAGGGTAGACACTGCCCACCAAAACCCGCTTTACGCATTCCTCTTGGTTCTTGGTGGGCTAAGGAAACGCAATGGCTATGACAGACAAACTGTTTTCGGTCGAAGAGCAAATCGTCTTAGTCTCCGGTGCCAGCCGAGGGATCGGGCAAGCCATCGCAGAAGCCTTTGCCAACCGCGGTGCCACGGTCGTCATCACCGGCCGCCGGGACGAAACGATTCGCCGGACGGCTCGCGATATCTGTCCGAAAGATGGCACGGTGGTGGGCAAGGTCTGCGACGTGGCCGATGTCGATGCGGTCGGCCGCACGGTCGAAGAAGTCGTCGGCCAGTTCGGACGAATCGATACGCTGGTCAACTGCGCCGGTGTGAACAAGCGGATGAACGTCGAGCAGTATACGGAAGAGGAATACGACTTCATCACGAACGTCAACATCCGCGGTGCGTTCTTCATGGCCCAGGCCGTCGGCCGACATATGCTCGAAGCGGGCCGAGGCTCGCAGATCCACATCGACTCGCTCAACTCGCATCGGCCGCTGCGCCGCGTGGCCGTTTATGCAATGGCCAAGGCGGCCATGAGCAGCATGACCCGATCGACGGCCATGGAATGGGGACCGCACGGAGTCCGGGTCAACGCGATCGCCCCGGGCTTCACCGATACGGAGTTGGCCCGACCGCTGTGGGAGAACCGCGAGAAAATGAACGCATGGCGCGAGGAGAACACGCCCCTGCGGCGGCTGGCCCGGCCGGAGGAGATGGCCGGAGCGGCTATTTTTCTCGCCTCGGAGGCTGCCTCCTTCATCACCGGCCAGATCCTTTACGTCGACGGCGGCAGCTCCTGCGGCCTATTTTGGCCGATCGACGATTAAACGAGTGGAAAATGGGGACTGGCTCCGAGCCTCAATCAATTTCAAACCCGTCTGAAACGTCGCGGCTCGGTGCCTGTCCCCTTTTTCCACGGGCCCCCAATTCTCACGCCCGCTCCGAAAAAGGGGACAGGCACCGTCGGCACCGCGATTTGCCGCTGCTATATCGGTCGGCGACGGAGCCAGTCCCCCTTTTCTTCGCTACTTGCAAAGCGCCCCTCCATATCGCACAATAGTGGGGAGACTGATGTAACTTCAGTGCTCGGGGTGGCTGGTGGCAAAGCGCAGCGGTGCCCCAGATCGTCACAAGCTGGGGCATCGCTGTGCTTTGCCACCAGCCACCCACGTTCGAAACTTTTTAGACCTTCCTTTTACAGCACACCCTTGGAGACACGATCATGTTGCACAAACTGACCCTCCCGTTGATTTCGGCCCTGTTGTTGGCGATGGCCACCTCTTCGATGAGCGCCCCTCCGGGCGATGCCGTGACCGACCCTGCCAAGGCGGGCCCCGAGTTCAAGGTGCAAGGCGAATACGTCGCCACGGTGAAAATGGGCGACGAGGAGTTCAAGGTCGGGCTGCAAGTCATTGCGCTGGGCAAAGAGAAGTATCGCGCCGTTGCGTTCCGCGGCGGTTTACCCGGCGACGGATGGAAGAAGGAGATGGGCACGAAGGACGTGGTAGGCACGACCGCCGACGGCGTGGTCACGTTCGCTCCTGCCGACAAGCCGGACCAAAAGGCAATCTGGAAGGACGGCCAGATCACGGCCGAGGGCCCCCGTGGACAAGCAGCCGTCGTATTCAAGAAGGTAAATCGCAAGAGCCCGACGCTCGGCGCCAAGCCGCCGGCCGGCGCGGTCGTGCTCTTCGACGGCACTTCGCCGGACGCCTTCGAGGGCGGACGAATGACCGAAGACGGTCTGTTGATGGAAGGCGCCACGAGCAAGCAGAAGTTCCAGAGCTTCAAGCTGCACATGGAATTCCGCACGCCCTTTAAGCCCGAGGCCCGAGGCCAGGGACGCGGCAACAGCGGCTTCTATGCCCAAGGCCGCTACGAGGTGCAGATCCTCGATTCGTTCGGCCTGGAGGCAAAAGACAACGAGTGCGGCGGGATCTATAGCGTGGGACCGCCGAAAGTGAACATGTGCTTCCCGCCGCTGTCGTGGCAAACCTACGACGTCGACTTCACGGCCGCCAAGTACGACGGTGACAAGAAGATCAAGGATTCCGTGATCACGGTTCGCCACAACGGCGTGCTGATCCACGAGAACCAAGTGGCCGACCATCGGACGACCGCCTCGCCCTTGGCCGAAGGCCCCGAGCCGGGTCCCGTCTTCTTGCAGAGCCACGGTAACCCGGTCCGCTTCCGCAACATTTGGATCGTGCCGACGAAGTAGGGCTTAGGGTGTTGAATCAGCCGGTTGCGAGGGGCCCGCCTTATCGAGGGCCTCGAGCACCTGGCTTTTCCAAATAGTCCCGTCGAGGATGATCACGTCCTCGTCGGCGGCTCCGGCCGGATAGATGGCCAGCACGGGAATCGCCTGCCGGTGTAGGCTGTGAAGGTATTCCTTGACCATCGGCGAGTGATCGGTCCAGTCGGCCAACAGGGGCTCGACTTGGTTCTTCTCGACCAGCGCATTGACCTCTTCCGTGTCGATGGCCCAGGCCAGATTGGTCTTGCAGTTGGGACACCAATCGGCCGTGACATCGACCATTACGGTCTTGCCTTGCGAGCGGGCCTCGGCCAGCGCGGCCGGCGAGAAGTCCTTCCAAGCGATCACCGGTTCGTGCAACAGGACGGTAAAGGCTAACAGACCGACCATCGCCGCCATCGCGATTCCGCCGAGCCAGGCCGCCGCGCGTTTCCCCCCCGAGGCCGTTATCGGGGTGCGCCCGATCAGCCAACAGGCGAACCACAAGCCGACTAACAGCGACAGTGTCGGAATGACGAAGCGTTCGCTAATCGCCGACAAGAGATAGACGACGGTCCCCAACAGGAAGAACCCCATCACCTCCTTGAGTGTCTCCATCCAGAGCCCCGGCTTCGGCAGAAATCGAATCAGACGGGGAAATGCACCAATCAAGATATAGGGTGAGGCCATGCCCAACCCCGCCGCGCCGAAGACAAGGTACACGACAAGGGCCGGCTGATGCAACATGAAGCCGAACATCGGCCCAAGAAAAGGTCCGATGCAGGGCGTTGCCAGGATCGTTGTCAGCACACCCTTGAAGAAGGCGCCCATGGCCCCTTCCTTGGTCTGTAACGCACCGGCCTTGCCGCTTCCAACGAAACCGGGGATCGGGATCTCCCAAACCCCCAGGAAAGCCAGTGCCATGACGAAGATCAGAGCGGTCAGAGACACCTTAAACTCGGTGAACGTAAACTGCTCTCCCCACCCCAGCCCTAAGAAAGTGGAAAGGGTCGCCAGTACGAGGAATACGAACAACAGACCGGCCGAGAACCAGAGATTCAGCGAGAAGATTCTTGCCCTGCTTTGCCCTCCCTGTTCGACGAATGCCAGCAATTTCAAACTAATCACCGGCAACACGCACGGCATCAGGTTCAGAATGAGTCCTCCGAGAAAACTCAAGATGAGAATCCCGGCCAGCTTACCGGCGCCGATCGGCGGCGCCGGCGGCAGCGGGGCCGATTGCTTCGTCGCCTCGCCGGATGAGTCGGCTCCGATCTTGCTGAACGAATCGAGCGACACGCCCTGGCCCAGCATGGCGACGAACCGGAGCGGTCCGACCGGCAGACACGACTCCCTGCACGCGAGGCCTTCGAATTCGCCTTCGATCCGCAGGCCGGCTAGCTCGGCATCATCGAGGGGCAGCTTCAGCGGCAGGAACCACGTGACCGATCCCTCATGGCTCTCGATCGGCAGGTCGTCAAATGCGTCGGGCTCCGTGCCCAAGTGTGGCGGAGGACTGACTTGCCATTCGCCTGCCTGCTGGACGGCCGCGGAGAGCTGGAGCTTGATTGTCGTCTTCGTTGGGCCACCTTCCGGTTGGGTCATCGAGTAGATATGCCAGCCGGGCTCGACGGTGGCCGTAACGAAGAGCCCTGCCGGTTGCGATTCCGTCGCCTTGCTAAACTCCGCGGCGACCGTGACCAGCGGCCCATCCCCGATCCCCCCCGCCGGGCTGGTGGCCCAGGGATCGAACGGCTGGGCCCATGAGGGAACCGCACTGACCAGACAACCGATGAAAGCCACCCCCCAAAGGACCGGCCGAAAAGGACTTGCACGCATTAGACTCGACTCCTGCTGGAGGTTGGCAGTCAAAGGACACCCAAGTCTATTCGCCTGGCCGAATCGAGGCAACATCGGTCTTTGCATGGACTACGGCGGCGGATATCCTTGGGTACTACACTTTCTGGGCACTTGACTCCACCGGAGACACTCCGTGAAACTGCTGATCGCCGTAATCGGGCCGTCAAAACTCAAGGCGGTCCACGAGGCGCTGGACAAAATCGAGGTCTCCCGGCTGACCATCTCCGATGGCCAGGGTTACGGGATCCCACCCGGCCGGCCGGAAATGGACGACCTCGACGGTACGAGGACCGTTCTGATGCGCCAGGTGGTGCTCGAGGTCATGCTCAACGACGATTTCGTCGATCGTACGGTGGAGGCCATCCGCAGCGCGGCCCGAAGCGGACCGGAAAGAACGCTCGGCGACGGCAAGATCTTTGTGGTCCCGGCCGCTGAGTCAATCCAGATCAGCGACGGCAGCCGAGGACCGGGCTCCGTTTAGCGAGCATTTCTCGCCAGTGCAGATAGGGTGGCTGGTGGCATAGCGCAGCGATGCCCCAGATCGCCACAAGCTGGGGCACCGCTGCGCTATGCCGCCAGCCACCCCCGAATGTTGAGGGTGTCTATCGGCCGCTCCTAACCTTCCTCGCTCTTGCCCGGCTCGTCGTCGTCGGGCTCGACCTCGGGGATTGTCTCGTCGGCAACTTTCGGCGAACCGGCTACGTCGGTCGCAAGCGGCGGCAGCTCTTCGGTCGGCTCGCTGGCGTCTTCGTCCAGTTCGACTTCGTCCATCTCGGTCGCGTCGACATCGTGGCGCAACAGCAAATAGATGGCCACCGAGGCGACCCAGAAGTAGCCGAAGAAGTAACCGTTGGCCAATAGCCGAACCGACTCGCCCCAGAATCCAATAATCGCCGGGGCAGTCTCCAGCTTGGCGTACGATTCTTCTCCGTGGCCCCATTCGGCGGCCCAACGGGTCAGTGCGATGACTCCGTCGGCAAAGCCATCGACGATCACCCACCCCAAGCTGCCGATAATCACGGCCACGATGACATAGAAAAGATATCGCAAGGGCCGCTGGAAGACGTAGGCATAGGAGCGGCTCAGCGCATCGAAGGCATCGGTCCCCTCCGTACTGACGGTACCCCACATCAGGGGCCACCCAAAGGCCAATCCCAGTAGCAGGATGGCCATGATCAGACCGGCCAACAACATCAACGGCCAGACAATCGCCAGAAGGACGGCCAGGAATGACACTTTCATGAGTATTCCCAGCAGGCAGACGGGCAGAGCAGCAAGAGCGCAGCCGATCAGCGGAAACAGGGGCGCGCCGAAATAGGCCGGCCACTTGCGGCAACTATGACGCAATGCACCGACCAGTCCGACCCGCTCTCCGGCGGCTAACTGCACCGCGGCGATTCGTGTAATCGCGGCGCCGAATAGGGACCAAACGGCCAAGGACCATAGCCCACAGAAGACGGCGCACGCGAGGCCGGAAACTTCCATGCCCTCATGCAAGCCAAACGGCGAAGGAAACACGACCCACAGCGGGCGGCTCAGATTGGCCCAACTACCCAGGAAGGGGCCACCGCCGCCCATTGGCAGAACTTCGGACAGATCGACACCTCCGCCTCCCCCGGGCTCGACCGCCGCTTGCCACGGATTCTCGCGGCACTCACCCAGCCAGGCAGTCTGACTCTCTTTGGCACCCGAGAAGACCGAGCCGATCACCGCCCAGCCGCAATACATCAACAGAATGCCCGCCGCTCCCAGAATGAGTACGCGAGCGCTGATCGCAAGACGAAACGTCCGCAATAGGATCTCACAAGGGCAGATTTCCGACCAAGCCACTCGTTTCAGCGTGCCGCCTTCGTTCTCCAGCATGGCAAAACCCTCCCAAGACCTGGAATCGTGCAAGTCCACTCAGACGCTCGGTATTATACGTCCCAAGCGATCCGACGCAAGCTGAGAGTTCCCCAACCGCTCGTAGTCACCGCATTTTGTGCGGTTTTGGCCCGTTCGGGGTGGTTGGTCGCATTGCCCAGCGGTCGTTCGTAGTGACCGC
>SDBT01014654.1_pt1 | contig 12489 bp, 13 predicted proteins | sample 2277101 | NCBI WGS metagenome assembly SDBT01 (sample SAMN10404973, study PRJNA504765) | marine sediment metagenome | isolation source: marine sediment core GS10_PC15, 103 cmbsf | place: Arctic Ocean: Southern Knipovich Ridge | collected 2010
TACGTGTTCATGACCGGGGTGAGCAGTTACACGAACGAGGAGAAGCTCAACAAGTTCTCGTCGTGGATCAAGGACGGTTCCCTCTTCGTGGACGAGGATGAGATCTCGATGTGGGAGAAGTCTCACCCGCAGCCGTATGATCGCTCGGCGTATCAGGGCGCCTGGCAAGACCCGCACGGCACGCCGGAGGAGCCGCACCAGGCCCTGATCCGTCGGCTCGGCACCGAAGGGTTGGACTATCTCGGGCATCACGGGCCGGTCGGTTCGATGGGCGTCCCCCTCCAGGAGCTTCCGGGATGGGAAGATATCCAATTTGTGACAGCGCAGTTGGCCCGCCTACCCCAACTCGACGATGTTCCCGTCGCCACCGAGGTTGTCATCGGGCCTAACGCGGACCGTCCCCTGGTCCTGGATATTCCGCTCTTTGTGTCGGACATGAGCTTCGGCGCCCTCTCCTTCGAGGCCAAGGTCGCATTGTCGAAGGGCGCCGAGCTGGCAGGCACCGGGATCTGTTCCGGGGAGGGAGGGATGTTGCCTGAGGAGCAGGAGGCCAACTCGCGGTACTTCTACGAATACGCCTCCGGGAAGTTCGGGTTCAGTTTCGACAAGGTCGCCAAAACCCAGGCATTCCACTTCAAACTCGGTCAAGGCGCCAAGACGGGCACCGGCGGCCACCTTCCCGGTCACAAAGTGACTCTGGAGATAGCCACCGTCAGGGGGCTCGAGCCGGGAGAGGACGCCATCTCGCCGAGTCGGTTCGAGGACTTCGAGAATGAGCACGATTTTCGCCGATTTGCCGATGAGGTACGTCTGAAGACGGATGGAATCCCGATCGGCGTGAAGATGTCGGCGCAGCACATCGAGGACGACATCGACGCCGCCCTCCGGATCGGCGTCGACTACATCATCTTGGACGGTCGCGGCGGCGGCACCGGGGCGGCACCGGTGCTTTTTCGAGACAACATCTCGGTTCCCACGATTCCTGCGCTGGCGAGAGCCCGACGACATCTCGAAGCCCGCGGTCGAGCTGATGTCACCCTCGTGGTGACCGGTGGTCTGCGTACCCATGCCGACTTTGCCAAGGCGATGGCTCTCGGTGCCGATGCTGTCGCGGTCGCCAACTCTGCGATGCAGGCCATTGGCTGTTTGGGCATGCGGGCCTGCGCGACCAACAACTGCCCGGTCGGAATCGCCACTCAACGCGAGGATTTGCGGGCGCGCTTGCCGGTGGAGGAAGCCGCCGAGCGACTCAACCGCTTCTTCATGGCGAGTACGGAGCTGATGTCGGTGCTGGCGAGGGCATGTGGGCACACTCGCCTCGATGAGTTCTGCACCGATGACCTCACCACGTTCGACCGGGAGATGGCCGCCCTCACCGGTATTACCTACGGCGGAGTCACCTAGGGGCAAACGAGAAGACCGGTCTCCGATGGCCGCCTCGAGCAGAGGTTCGATGTGTCGGGAATAAGACCCGATCCACCCTGGTTGTACGACCTGTCACGATATATCGTGATACAATTAGAAGTCTTGAAAGGAGACCTATTTGTCATACGCAATGACACCCCCCTGGGTCGCCAAACGTCACATGATGGCGATGGCGGCCCGAAGAGGCAGACGGGGCTGGAGCAGTGAGCCCCGCGGCGGGTACCCCATGGGACCCGGAGCCTTCTACGGCGGAAGACCCAAGGTGAGCAGGGGCGACGTCCGTGTCGCCATCCTCCGCCTGTTGGCTGAGACGCCAATGCACGGTTATCAGATCATGCAGGAGATCTCAGAACGAAGCGACGGCATCTGGCAACCAAGCCCGGGGTCTGTCTACCCCACGTTGCAGCAACTCGAAGATGAGGGGCTCGTCCGAGCCGACGAACAAGACGGCAAGAAGACTTACACCCTCACCGATGACGGACGTGCCAGGGTCGAGTCGGATAAAGAGGCTCCTCCCTGGGAGCGCTTCGGTTCTGACATCCACGACGGCCTGCACGCTCTTCGTGAAACCGGGTTCGGGGTGGGCGCTGCCGTCATGCAGGTAGCCCGCGCCGGGTCAGAAGGACAGGTGGCCAAAACGAAAGAGATCCTCGAAGACGCCCGACGAAAGATCTACCAGATCCTCGCCGAGGACGACCAGACGACAGAAGGCTAGACAACTCCGGCATCCACTCGGCGGGCGGCCATTCAAGACCGCCCGCCGTGACCGGTGCTCGATCCGGGGGGTCCTGGCGACATCCCGGCGGGTCGGAGAGGAGAGTGACCCGGTCTACCGCCGGGGGCGTCCCCGCCAGGTGGTGTAGACGTGTCTCATCATCGCCAGCGAGTAGGAGGGCAGAGTGAGCAGGGCCTCTTGATCGGCCGGCCTTAGTGGCTCATCCGGGGGTTCGATATCTCCCAGATTCCTCACCGGGATATCCACCGACGACGAGTCGTCCTCTTCGAGGGGCTCGTCTATGTCCGGTTCGTCTAGCTCCGATTCATATACCGGCTCGACAACGATCGGGGGCCGCGACGCAGAGTTTTTGGCCTCGGCCAGCTCATCACGCATCTCCGTCAACCGCGCCCTGAGAAACGTTGTCTCGGTCTCGGCCTTGGCTGCTCTCTCTCGGGCTTCGGCAAGCTGCTGGCCGGCCTCATGGAGGTTCCCTAGTTGCAGGAGAATCTTGTTCCACGCGTCGAGGGGCACGAGCATCGTTCCCTCGGGGATAGCGGGCTCATTGTCGGCTTCATCCGGGGTTTCCGGGGTTGCCGGGATTGGCTCCGGATCCACGAGCGGAGCCGGTGTCAGCGGTTCGGCTCCCGTTGGCTTCCCCATCTCCACACGCGCCAATGTCTCGTCGCTGAGGTCCCGCCCCAGTTCGTCGGCGCGTTGGTGGATTCCTCTCAGCGACACCATCCGCAGCTGACTGACCGGTGTCTCGTTGAGGTAGGTGGGGACGTTCTCATGGCGGGCCCATTTGCGTAGCGTCGAGATGGGGATCCCGGTGAGCTCGGTCGCCTCCCGCAGCGTCAGCCAGTCGGGGTCGTCCCTGCCGACAACCGGATACGACCGCTCACTCGAACCCGCGGTGGGCTTTGAGGAGCGAAGTGCCTCGGTCTCCCAGAGGAAGGCGGAATCGCTGTCTGCCATGGCCCGGATCATACGGGGACGCCCCTAGGATGGCGGCCGAGGAGGCCTATCGGAGCAGATGACATCTTCCAGAGCCCAAGGCATGCCGTCGGAAGAGGAAGTGCGTTCCCTGGTCGAGCGGATTGTCGATGGTGTTGTCGACACCGACCACCAGGCACCTGAGGTTTCCACCCCTCGAGACGACGCCGCGGCGTCTGGCCCGGATCTCCACGGCAAGATCGCTGTCGGCGCCGATCACGGTGGTTATCCGCTCAAGGAACGTATCGCCTTCAGACTGAAGGAAGCCGGATGGGATGTCTTGGACTGTGGAACCCATTCCCAGGAGTCGGTTGACTACCCGGATTATGCGCTGGCTGTGGCACAGAAGGTGGCAGATGGCGACTGTCGTTGGGGGATCATGATCGATGGCGCCGGGATTGGCTCAGCCATGGTGGCGAACAAGGTGCCCGGAGTCCGCGCCGCCCTTTGCTACGACGTCTCGTCGGCCCGAAACAGCCGCGAGCACAACCATTCCAACGTCCTCACGCTCGGCGCCGGGCTGATCGGAGACGGCTTGGCATGGCAGATCGTGGAGGAATGGCTATCCACCGAATGGTCGGGGGGTCGTCATGCCCGTCGGGTTGCCATGATCGACGCGCTGGATCGACAATACTCCGGACCCGAATGAAGAAGTCGTGTCATGAATCGTGAGGCCCTGGTCGAGGCCATCACCCGAGAAGTCCTCTCTGCGCTCTCCACCCGGTTCGATATGGCCGAGACGGGAGAGAAGGTTCGCGAGGTTGTCGCCAATGGGGCCGACCGGGTCGCATTTCATGGTGAAGCAGCGGATGTCCCCCTTGACGTTGCGCAGTACATCGACCACACCCTCCTGGTGGCCGACGCAACAGCTGACGACATCGACATGCTCTGCTCCGAGGCCGAGCAGTACGGTTTCGCCTCGGTGTGCATCAATCCCACGTGGGTGAAACGGGCGGCGAACAACCTGCGAGGAACGAAGGTGCCGGTGTGCACGGTCATCGGCTTTCCGCTGGGTGCGACCACGACCGACATCAAGGCCACCGAGACACGCAAGGCTCTCCGCGACGGCGCCCGTGAGATCGACATGGTCATTAACGTCGGGGCCCTCAAGTCGGGTGACCACGAACTGGTGTACAACGACATCGTCAAGGTGGTGGACGCGGCTCATGAGACCGGGGCGATATGCAAGGTCATTCTGGAGACGGCGTTGCTCACCGATGAGGAGAAAGTGATTGCCTCGGCGCTGGCAAAGAGGGCCAAGGCCGACTTCGTGAAGACCTCGACCGGATTCGGTCCGGGAGGAGCGACGGTCTACGACGTCGCCCTGATGCGGGAGACGGTCGGACCGGACATGGGTGTCAAGGCGTCAGGCGGTGTCAGAACCGCCAATGACCTGGAAGACATGATTGCCGCCGGCGCCACCAGGATCGGTGCGTCCGCGGGAGTGCAGATTGTCGGCGGATCAGACGGAGGAGATAGTGACGAACGGTATTGAGCTCAGGTCCTATGCGTTCCTGGACAGCCTGCAACCGCAATACGCGGCATTCTTGGGAACCGTTGCGCAAGGCTTTCTCCCCCTGGCGGGGGACGCCTCGCTTTGGGTGGAGGTCGCGCCCGGAATCGAGATCAACCGTCTCACGGACGTTGCCCTCAAGGCAACCGGCGTCAAGCCGGGTCTTCAGGTCATCGAGCGCTTTTTCGGCGTTCTCGAGGTCCATTCTCCGGACCAAGCAGAAGTTCGGGCTGCAGGCGAGGCCATCCTCGAAGGCATCGGGCAATCCGAGGACGATCGGATGAAACCAAACATCATCAGCTCCCAGATCATTCGGCGCATCGATGACTATCACGCCCAGCTCATCAACAGGACGAGACACGGCGAGATGATCATCCCGGGACAGACCCTCTATGTCCTCGAGTGTGAACCGGCGGCCTACGCCTCGCTGGCTGCCAACGAAGCGGAGAAGTCTGCCGAGATAAACGTGCTCGAAGTCCGAAGCTTCGGGTCGATGGGTCGCGTCTACCTTGGGGGCGAGGAGCGAGACATCGATGTGGGATGGCAGGCGGCTGTGTCCGCATTGGAAGGTCTGACGGGAAGAGACCCGGGATGATCAGAGTGACAATTTCGACTGAGAACGAAGGAAAGGAGGAGCTTCATGGCTGAAGCTCTGGGAATGATCGAAGCGCGCAGCTACCCGGCGATGGTGGAGGCTGCAGATGCCATGGTCAAGGCGGCCAAGGTGGAGCTGGTGAGCATGGAGAAGACCGGCGGCGGCTACATAACCGCCGTGGTCCGTGGTGACGTTGCGGCGGTAAAGGCTGCGGTTGACGCAGGTGTCCGCGGCGCCGAGAAGGTTGGCGAAGTGACCGCCACCCATGTCATTGCCCGACCACATGTCAACGTGGATCTCGTGCTGCCACTGGGCCGTCAGGATCAGGCGCAGGACGACGTCGGCTGACGACCACGAGAAACAGGAGAGACCCATGCATCTAGGCAGGGTCGCTGGAACCCTCGTAGCCAGCCGCAAGGAAGCCCTTCTATCGGGTATGAAGTTCCTGGTTGTCCGGCAGATCGACGAGGCAAACCAGGAGACAGGGACATATGTGGTGGCTGTTGACGCAGTTGGCGCCGGCGTGGGTGAGGTCGTCCTGTACGCCTCGGGCAGTTCGGCGCGTCAGACCGAGATGACCAGGGATCGTCCATGCGACGCCGTGATCATGGCGATCGTGGACTCATGGGACATCGGTGGCGAAGTCCGCTACCACAAGGGTCAGGAGGAAGCTGCTGGATAGGTCCAAGCTCAGCGACAGCGAAGTACGCTCGATAATCGATCGGGTCAAAGGCCGGGTTGCCGCGGCTGAATTCGCCGACCGATCCGGTCCTGCATTGCGCGCCAGTGATGAGCTCGCCATTTCCGAAGTGGAGCTCGGCGACGGAATCCACGGCAGCATCGATGAGGCCGCCCGATCCGCCCGTCAGGCGTTCGAGGTCTACCGGGAGATGGGTCTCGAGACCAGAAAGACGATTGTCGACTCGATGCGCGCGGCCATGCTCAGGGAAGGGGAGAGGCTCGCCTACATGGCGGCTGAAGAGACTGGTATGGGCCGTGCCGAGGACAAGGTCGTCAAGAATCGACTGGTGACGACCAAGACGCCGGGCCCGGAGGACCTGGAACCTCATGTTGTGACCGGTGATGCCGGCATGGTGGTCACCGAGTATGCGCCGTATGGTGTCATCGGGTCGATCACACCAACGACCAACCCCACTTCGACGATCATCAACAATTCGATCGCGATCGTCTCGGCGGGCAACGCGGTGGTTTTCAACGTCCACCCCGGTGCCAGCCTGGTCTCGGTCGAAAACATCAAGCTTCTCAATCGAGCGGTGGTTGCCGGCGGAGGTCCGCCGGATCTGATCACTGCGACCCCTCACCCGACTTTGGAGTCGGCACGCGATCTGATGCATCACCCCGACATTCGTGTTCTCCTGGTGACCGGAGGGCCCGGCGTCGTCAAGGAGGCGCTGAAGACCAACAAGAAGGCGATCACCGCAGGTCCCGGCAACCCACCTGCCGTCGTCGACCAAACGGCCGACGTCGACGCCGCGGGCCGCGACATCGTCCGAGGCGCCTCCTTCGACAACAACGTCATTTGCACGGATGAGAAGACCACGATCGCCGTTGACACCGTGGCCGATCGTCTCGTCCAGGCAATGGTCGCCAACGGCGCCTACCGACTCAAGGAGCACGAGCTGAAGCGACTGGAACGGGTCATATTCACGGAGATGGGCCCCCCCAACAAGCCGGGGATGATCAATCAGACGCTCATCGGGAAGAACGCCGCCGTGATCCTCTCCGAGATCGGCATCACGGTCGAGGACGACGTTCGGTTGTTGGTGGCCGAGGTTCGGAGCGAGCACAGTCTGGTCTGGACGGAGCAGATGATGCCGGTCATGCCCGTTGTCAGGGTGCACAACGTCGACGACGCCATCGACCTGGCAGTTCGGTCAGAACATGGTTTCCGGCATACGGCGTCGATTCACAGCACCAATGTCGACACCATCACCCGGATGGCCCGGGCGATGAATTGCAGCATATTTGTGGCCAACGGTCCCAACTTCAGCGGTTTGGGCGAGGGTGGCGAGGGATTCACATCATTCTCCATCGCCAGCCCAACCGGGGAGGGAATGACCCGGCCGCGGCACTTCTCACGCGTCCGAAGGATCAGCGTCGTGGGAGCGCTGCGCATTGTCTGATCCCGCGATTGCAGTTCTCGAGTTCGACTCGATCAGCGCCGGGATCGTGTCCGGCGATGCCATGGTCAAGTCATCTCCTCTGGGAGCGATCTATGCGGGAACTGTCCATCCCGGGAAGTATCTGGTTCTGGTCAGCGGTGACACCGCCAGCGTCGAGGTCGCATTGTCAACAGGAACTGATGTTGGTGGGGGCCACATCACCGACTCGGTGTTCCTTCCCAACGTTCACCCGGACGTGACATCTGCGATTGTTGGGGGAGCCCAGAAGGCGACGCTCGGCGAAGAGGCCTTGGGGATCGTCGAGACGTCCTCGGTCGCCTCCGTGATCGACGGTGCGGACGCCGGTGTCAAAGCGGCCCACGTGGTCCTAGGGGCGGTCGGTTTGGCTGACGGTCTTGGTGGCAAGGGCTATGTCTTCTTCTCCGGGACGGTCTCCGATGTCGAGGCCGCAGTCGAGGCAGCGGTGAGTCGTGTCGAGTCCCATGGCACATTGATCCGTACCGATGTGATCGCCCAACTGCATCACGAGATGACCGAGAACCTCGGTGCCCAGCTTCGATTCTTGAAGCGAGTCGAGAGCTGACATGCAGTTGGCCCGCGTACTTGGAAGTGTTGTTGCCACCGAGAAGGCAGAAGGCCTCGAGGGGGTCCGCTTTCTCGTGATCCAACCTCTCGACAAGCATCAAGAACCGGCCGGTGGCACGGTGGTGGCCGCCGATGCGGTTCAGATGGCCGGACCGGGAGAGCTCGTCTACTTCGTCAGCTCGAGAGAGGCGGCCGAGGCGCTTCCGCAGCGATTCGTCCCCGTGGATCACGCCATCGTCGGGATCGTCGATCACGTCCATCTGGGAGCGGACGCGTGAAGGTCGGCAAAGTGGTTGGAACGGTTGTCTCCACGATCAACGCCCCCGTGCTCGACGGTCACCCGTTGCTGGTCTGCGACATCCAGGGCCTATCCGGCGAGCCGACCGGCTACACCATCGCCATCGACGTGGTCGACGCCGGTGTGGGCGAGACAGTGCTGATCCTGGACGAGGGCACTTCCGCCCGCCAGATTCTTGGGCTCGATTGGGGCGCTATCCGTGCGGTTGTGGTGGGCGTTGTCGACGAGTTGACCGTCGACGGCGAGATGCGCGACGTGGTCTAGCCGCTCTGGCCTGACCCGCGATGGCCCTTTCTGGGCGGCCAAATGATCAAATGCGACGCGTGGTGCATTAGGTGGTGTGATGCCCATACACGTTGTTGACACTCGGTGGGACTCGGGCCTAAGCCGCTGCCGCCAAATGAGATACGCAGAGTGGCGAACAGCAAGTGAGGCCGAGCGCCGAAGTGCCGTTATGTGTGGGCTCGGTAGGCTTCGGCTCATGCTTCTGGAGAGGGATAAAGAGCTTGGGTTGCTGGCTGACCTGCTGGCTGGGGTGGGTTCGTCGGGGGGGAAGGTTGTCCTGGTTCGGGGTGAGGCGGGTATCGGCAAGAGCACTCTGGTTAGAGAGTTTGTTGAGGCTCATGCTGATAAGGCGCATGTCCTTTTCGGGTTTTGTGACGATCTGTTGACTCCTCAGCCGTTGGGTCCGTTCTGGGATGTCGCCCGGGAGGAAACTTCGCTTGGCGGGCCTTTGGAGAAGGGTGACCGTCGGGCGGTGATGGAGGCCCTTTTGGATCTTTTGTCTCGTAGCCTCCGTCCGACGGTTCTGGTGGTTGAGGACACTCACTGGGCGGATGAGGCCACCTTCGATGTCATCAAGTATCTGGGTCGGCGGATCGGCGGAACCAACGGTCTGCTGGTTCTCACCTACCGCGACGGTGAGGTCGACTATGACCATCCGCTGCGACAGGTGATCGGTGATCTGGCACCGGAGGATCTGGTGCGGATACATCTTGGTGGTCTTTCTTCCGAGGCGGTGGCATTGATGGTCGAGGACACCGACCTTGACTCCGACCAGGTTGTTGCGCTGACCGATGGCAACCCGCTTTTCGTGGTCGAGGTGGCGGCGTCGGGTGTGGAGGGGGTGCCGTCGTCGGTGCAGGATTCTGTTCTGGTCAGGGCAGGAAAGCTGTCGTCGGGAGCGAGGCGGGTTCTCGATCTGGTTTCGGTGATCCCCGGGGAGTCGGAACGGTCCCTCATCGAAATCATTGTCGAGCCCACCGAGGAGCAGATCACTGAGTGTGTCCGTCAGGGTCTTCTCCGGGTCGGCGACGATACGGTGTCGTTTCATCATGAGCTGACCCGCCGGGCGGTCGAGTCGGCTTTAGACACTGCCGATCGTCGTCGTATCAACCAACAGGTTCTGGATGAGCTTGGCGAATCCGGCAACCCGTCGCGGCTGGTCCACCATGCCCGAGAAGCCGATGATGTCGAAGCGATCATCGTGTTCGCACCCAGAGCCGCGAGAGCGGCGATGGCCATTGACAGCCACCGGGAGGCTTCGGCTCATTTCCGGACGCTCGAGCCGTATCTGGACCGGATCACCGATGCAGACCGGGCCGTCATCTTTGATGATTGGGCTCGCAACGAGTTCTACCTTGACCCTGTCGAAGCGGTCGACATTCTGGCCCGGGCCATCGAACTCCATCGTTCTACCGGCGACGATCACGCCCTGGCACGGACGTTGACCTTTGCGGTTCGGTCCAATGAGGTGAACGGACGGCCTGAAGCCGCTGATGCCTGCGTAGTCGAGGCGGTCGCAATCCTCGAATCGTATCCACCGAGTGGAGATCTCGCCTTCGCGGTGAGCCAACGTGCCTGGCTATCGATGATGAGGGGTGATTATGTGCGGGCCGTCGAACTCGCCGATCAGACCATTTCCCTCGCCGAGGAGACCGGCGACGAGCTGACCATGATTTACGCCCTGAACACCAAGGGCACCGCCACTTGTAACCGTGGAGATCCCGACGGCTTCCAACTGTTGGAAGAGGCCCGGAGGCGGGCTCAACAAGGCGGATACCGGTTTGAAGAAACCCACGCGCTTGTCAACATGTTGTCGTCGGCCTTTGAACTTTGCGAGTTGGAGTTAGCGAGCGACCTGGCGCGGCGGGCCATCGACACCGCAGCTCGATACGAGATTCAAGCGACTGAGAAATTCGCCAAGGCCGTCTACGCGGAAGTCCTGGAATGGAAGGGCGAATGGGTCGCCGCCGAAGACCTCGCCACCGAGGTACTCGGGTCCCACCCCCAAAGAACCCCCGTCCTCCACGAATTGATCGCGGGGCGTGTTCTAGGACGTCTGCAGGCCCGACAGGACCGCCCCCAAGCGCAAGACACCCTCGACCGCACCTGGTCGTTGGCAGAGGTAAACGCTGAGATGCAGCACCTAATCCCTACTGCCGCCGCCCTGGCCGAGTACATGTGGCTGACCGGTGATCACGACCCGGATCGGATAGCCCGTTTCCGGGAAGTCCTCGACGAGGGCTTGCGGCTTGGAGCGCCTTGGCTAGCCGGGGACCTGGCTTTGTGGCTTTGGAAGCTAGGGAAGTTGTCGGCGACCCCCTCGGGTGTCGCCGAGCCGTATCAACTGGTCATCGAGGGCAAACCCACTGAGGCGGCGGCCATCTGGGAGGCAAAGGGGATTCCCTACGAACGAGCACTGGCCCTGATGGACGGCGACCAGACCACTCAACTGGAAGCCCTCGAAATCTTGGAGACGCTGGGGGCGACCGCGGTCGCCGCCAAACACAGGCAAAGTCTGAGAGACCAGGGAGTGTCGGTGCCCCGGGGCAAGAAGCGGGAAACCAAACGTCACGACGCCGGTCTCACTGCTCGTCAAGCCGAAGTCCTCCAACTGCTCGACGAGGGTCTTTCCAACTTCGAGATCGCTGACCGACTCTTCCTGTCGACGCGAACCGTCGAGCACCACGTGGGTGCAGTCATGAGCAAGCTCAACGCCTCGACCCGCCAGGAAGCGGTTGTTTTGGCTGTTGAGCAGGGACTGTTGGCGTCTGGGTAGCAGCCAGCTGTCGTATAGGTAGTCGCATCCGAACATTGGGTAGTCACTACCGATGACCCGAAACCCTGTTGTCCATACGTTGCGAACAGTGACCGACACAACAACAAGAGGAGGCGTCTGATGTCACTTTTCAGCACAATCGCCCACGAAGGGATCCCCTCATCCAGGCGAATCACAGTCCGAGGAATAGGGATGGCCGTGGTGACACTGGCCTTAGGAGCGATCATCGGGTTTGCCGTCTCGGAGAACCGGACGACTACCGATCAGGTCTCTCAACCGGCAACGGCAACAGCGGGGCTGGCTCACGGCGATTTTCTCCGTTTGAACACGACCGATCTCGAGTATCTGACGCCCATGGTTGCGGCCCTCTCCAGTACTGCTGTGGCGGGCAAGGTCGATCCGTTCGAATACGCCAACGTCGGTTCGTTCGACGGTCTCATCGGTGTCTACGAGGAAAGACACCTGGTTGATCCCGCTTTCGCGGATGTGAACGTCGCCTCATATGAGAATCTGACACCGATGGTTCCCGGTCTGGCATCGTTCATCGACGCCAACGTCGGCTCCTACGACGGTCTCAGCCGGATCTGGGAGGAGAACCACACCGTCGCCCCTGGCTTCGTCGATATCAACGTCGCCCCGACTCCGGAGTGGACCCAACTGCCAAGCGGACCCCGATAGACAAAAGAAAGCAACACACCACAACGGGAGCGCCCCTGCCGGGCGCTCCCCACCGCGCACATGACCGGCAATAGCGCGCACTCGGAAGACCACGCTGAGCGGCTACCGGCAGGCTCCAGCTGGTGACTGGACTGCCTAGTCGAGCTCGCCAAAGACCGAGGGTGTCAACAACCTCGCGGCACAGTACAATTAGGAACGCGTCTCAGTCCTTGGGAGGAGTGTCCCAGTCTTGGACGTCGCTGCCCTTTTCGCGAGCCAGGATGTCGAGGGCGGCAACGGCGCCCGCGCCGGCCGAGATGATGGCTTGGCTCCGGGTAGGCCGGACCGATCGGCCGACCACGTAGACCTTGTCGATTGAGGATCGATTGTCACGATCGACCTCGATGGCGCCCGTTTCGTCGGCGACGACCACTCCCAGCGACATCGCCAGCTCCGGGTTCTTTCCCTCCGTGAGGATCAGGTAGTCCGCAACGTGGTCA
>SDBT01014655.1_pt1 | contig 12489 bp, 9 predicted proteins | sample 2277101 | NCBI WGS metagenome assembly SDBT01 (sample SAMN10404973, study PRJNA504765) | marine sediment metagenome | isolation source: marine sediment core GS10_PC15, 103 cmbsf | place: Arctic Ocean: Southern Knipovich Ridge | collected 2010
AGGTGTCTTCAGAGTCTGGCCAGGTAGGAAAAAACACAACTGAAATACCAGTAAAAACCGAAGGAAAAGACGACACCGTAGTTTTTAATTATAGGTATGTTCTTGATGGACTAAGCGCGGTCGGAGAACCCAGTGTGAATTTTTCTACCAATGGAGACACTGGCCCGGGGGCAATCACTCCAATTAAAAACAAGGATTATGTTTATATAATAATGCCGATCAAACAATAGAATATTGATTAGTATTAATCCGAGACGTGGCCCAAAAGCCGCGTTTTTAAAAAGAAAAAATAGAATTATTACTTGCCCGAGGGGCAGCGAAGCGGGGACATAGCGCCTTGCTGCTGGTTTGAACGAATATCAATATCCCGTACCATTTCTAGTGGCGTGGGATTCATTAATTATACCCACATTATACCCGAACTGTTTTATTGACATCCTTAGATTGAAGTGTTAAATATGCTATACTCAAAACAAAGAAACAAGGAGGATTTTTTATTTAGAAGCGATGTCAGGACATTCAAAATGGTCACAGATTAAGAGAAAAAAAGGAGTCGCAGACCAGAAACGTGGTCAGCTGTTTTCTAAGTTGACTAAAATGATTACGCTCACCGCGAAGAGTGGCCCTAACCCAGAAACGAATTTTCAATTAAGACTTGCGGTCGATAAGGCAAAATCTCAAAACCTTCCTGCGGAGAATATTAGCCGTGCCATCGAGAAAGCCACGGACACGGGTGATGGCGATGAACTCCAAGAGTTAGTTTATGAGGCGTATGGGCCAGAAGGGACCGCTCTTATTATTAAGATCGCCACTGACAACAAGAATCGTACCTCCTCCGAGATTAAGAAGATTCTAAATGACCACAGCGGGAGGATTGCCGAATCAGGAGGTGTAAAGTGGATGTTTGAAGAGAGGGGCGCGATTGTCCTGCCAGCCACAAAAGATCAGACCAGACAAGAAGAGATTGAACTTGCCGCGATCGATTTGGGGGCAAGCGATATTAAGAAAGAGGATCGTGGCCTTGTTGTTTACACCCTGTCAAAAGAGCTACGAGCAGTAAAAGAAGGCTTGGAAAAACAGGGCACGAAGGCGGAAGAAGCTAAAATAGAACTGGTTACTAGAAATTCCATAAATCCTAGTGGCGGCATTAAGAAGAGAGCAGAGAATTTAATGGAAGCTCTAGAAGAACATGAAGATGTAAGTGAGATTTATTCAAATATGTCAAAACAGTTATGATAATTCTTGGGGTGGACCCCGGCACAGCAACAACGGGGTTTGGGTTAGTGAAAAAAGACAGAAACAATGTAACTCCCATTGACTATGGTTGTATTTTAACTCCCGCCAAGAAGCACTTGGCTGAACGGCTAGAGATTATTTATAAAGACCTGAGGGAGATAATTACAAAATATAAACCTGATGCCGTAGCGGTTGAAGACATTTTCTTTTGTAAGAATCTTAAGACTGCGATTAATGTTTCACAGGCAAGGGGAGTGATTCTCCTCGCCGGGAGACAGGAAAAGATTCCAGTTTGCAACTATACGCCGCTCCAAGTCAAGCAGTCGGTCTGCGGGTATGGTCGGGCGAGCAAATCGCAGGTACAGAAAATGGTAAAAATCTTATTGGACTTAAAAAAGATACCAAAACCCGACGATGCTGCCGATGCTCTTGCGATTGCGTTATGCCATGCTCAGTCAGAGAAATGCAAAAGATTAATGACCTAAACTTATGTATAAACGAAAAATACTCATCTTTCTTATCGTGGGGTTTGTCGCGGTTGCAATGTGCCTTGTATTTACTAGGGGCGTCTTGGCCGCTGATGATGAGGAGAAGATTGAAGAGCAGCAGCTAGAAGCAGTCGCGGGAGAAAACAAAAACATTGCTATCGGGAGGAATGTTGTTTTTGATGGGTCAAAGTCAACCAATAATAAAGACGGAGAGCTTAGGTATTTATGGGACTTCGGGGACGGAACGAGCGATGAGGGCATGGATGTTGTCCATATCTACGAACACGCGGGAGAATATGTGGCGACCCTCATGGTAGACAACGGGGAACAGACGAATGCAAACTGGATTAAGGTGTCAGTTTACGATGATTTAATAATTCCTATTACGGATAAGATTTCTACTGATGAAGAGCTCGACGTGCTGAAGAAATACGCTGCCCGGCAAAATGTCCTCCTGGTTCCCATTATTGAAAGAAGTAACGATGCTGACTATATCGTTGAAGGAGAAATTGTTAACGCTTTAATGGAGGCCAAAGAAGATCTTACCGAGGCGGACATTATTCTTGCCTGGACTGAAGGTAGCTTGGGCCTGGATGCCCTAGCTAGGTTCGCCCAGGAAGCAAAGGATCTTGATAAATTTGATATATCGAATAAAGGAGTGGTGGCCGTGGTTGAGTCTCCCGACTCCAATACAACCGCGCGCGTGGCACAGGTAACGTTTAATACCTTAAAACCGGAATACATTCTTCTTACGAAAGAGAGTGCGATGAACGCCGTGATTGACTCAAGAACCTCGGAAGGAGCGATTATAGCTGTTAGAGAGAGCGGAATCGAAAGCAGATTGATTGGGACATACAGCGAGAGGGCGGTAGAAAATCTGGGAGTAACGAATTTCATGTCCTACACTATTAACTATCTTGTGAATGGGGGTGTAAAATTGGAAAATATTATCCTTCTTCTCATGCTTCCAATAATCGCCACTATTATTGCTTTTGCGAGACAGTTTTTAGGAATAAAAACTTTTGGAATCTATACCCCATCAATTATTACTCTTTCCTTTGTCGCGATGGGGCTCAAGTACGGGCTAGTAATATTTCTCGTGATTCTCGTGGTGGCGACCCTAATGAGGCTGATCCTAAATCGATTCCGACTGTTGTATCTTCCTCGGATGGCGATAGTGCTCACCGTTGTTGCCTTTGCTCTTATTACAATGTTTGTGCTAGGCGTGTCTACCGACCGAACCGGAATAATTGCCCTTTCGGTTTTCCCAATGTTGGTTTTAGTTATCCTTGTTGAAAAGTTTATCTCCATTCAGATTGAGAAGGGGGCACTGACCGCTGTCCTCCTTTCGATCGAAACACTGGTTGTCTCGGTTGCCTGTTATTATTTAGTTAACTGGGAAGGGCTTAAGAACCTTCTTATCGGCTACCCCGAGGTTGTTCTTCTAACAATTGTAATAAATATCTTACTGGGTAAATGGGTGGGACTTCGAATCTCCGAGTATTTCCGCTTCCGGTCGCTTAATAAGATGATCAGAGAGAAAAAATAATGTTTGGATCCACTATCCTGGGGATGAATGAGCGGAACCTTAAGTACATCCGTCCCCACAACTCGCGTCGCGCGATTAGGCTTGCCGACGACAAACTGGCCTCCAAGAGGCTTCTCAAGCAAACAGGTATCAAGGCCCCGCGTTTCTACGGGGTGATCGCCGACGTAAAAGATTTTGAGCAGTTTGACTGGGACAAGCTTCCTAGAAGTTTTGTCTTGAAACCAAATCTTGGATTTGGAGGCGGAGGGATTGTGATTCTTCGAAGCAAGCTCAAAAAGAAGCAATTTTCCAGGACTTCGCTTAAAAGGCGTGAATGGACAAAAAGCGATGGCAGTATTATAACTTTTGACGATCTCAAGGCCCACGTCCTGGATATTATTGATGGAACGTTTTCCCTATCCGGTGTGCCAGATATAGCTCTTTTTGAAAGAAAGATTGTTCGCCACGTAGCATTTAGGGGGATGAGCCGGCGCGGTGTTCCAGATATCAGGCTTATTGTTTACAATAAGGTGCCGGTTATGGCAATGCTCCGTCTCCCTACCGAGAGATCAAAGGGACGCGCGAACCTGTTTCAGGGGGCCATTGGAGTAGGGGTTGATGTAGCTACGGGCGTCACTACACACGCCATTATTAAAGCTCCTTACCGGCAGATAATCGAGAAGCACCCCGATTCAAAGAAAGACCTGGTGGGCTTTCAGATACCTTTCTGGGATGAGATACTTACAATGAGCATAGAGGCCCAGATCGCAACCAATATCGGATTTCTCGGGATTGATATCGCGATTGATAATAAATACGGGCCAGAGGTCTTGGAGCTCAATGCCAGGCCAGGGCTCGAAATTCAAGTAGCAAATCTTGAGGGATTGGGGAAGCGGCTAGAGAGGGTGGACGGTCTCAAGATTCAAACGGTGGATAAGGGTGTTAACGTTGCCAAGGAGTTGTTCGGCGGGGATATTGCGAGGCGCGTGGAGGAAGTGTCCGGCAAAAAAGTGCTTGGGACAGCAGAGAGGGTAAAGGTACTGAATAAGAAAGGAACCCGCAAATTCCCTGTTGAGGCTAAGATAGATACCGGAGCTGATTCAACAACGATTAGCGTTGAGCTAGCTAAAAAGTTCGAGTAAAAGGATCTGGTCAAGGCAATGGACAATAGGCAGCTTGACCTGAGTCTTTCCGATAAGGAAGCGCTTAGGGCTGCCAAGAAAGCCAAACAAGAACTCAAGAAAGAATACAAGGACTTAGTTGATGTCACTTTTATTCGAAGTGGCAACGGCCTGACTCTAAGGCCGTGCGTGAACCTCACCTTCTATATTAGCGGGGAGAAGAGGATTGCTATGGTTAATATGACCGAACGGGAAGGACTAAAGTATTCTATGATTGTGGGGAAGAATGACCTTAAGAATTTCCTGGTTGACCCGCAGACCGGTAAATAATAAACGCGGATGGAGAAGAACAGAAAACAAATAACGCCCCCGATATCCTGCAAGAACTGGAGGCCAGAACTTAGCAAGTTAATTATTAAGGAATATATAAAAGGATAATATGAAAGTTGTAAAATGCTGGTATATAAATAGTAAAAATGTTTATAGCGATCGGGATGTAATTATTGCCCTACTTCGCGTTTTTAAATTAGAAACGAAAGAATATGAAAGTAAAAAGAAGCATGTCGTATCCAAAGCCTTAAAGCTATTCCCGGAGATTAAGGAAATGTTCTATTACATCCGGCGGGACATGAAGCGGTCCCGGAATAAATTTTCAGAGGACGTCTCGCTTGAAGTGCTGATTCTCTTGATAGGGAAAGCAATTCTTAAAAGATTGGACCTTAGCGTTTATTGGCCGATTATCAGGCTGGCTGAGCGGCCAAAGTTTAATGATAACTACCTTGTTGTTGAGTGTCCTCATCCGCGGGGTTTGGCTAGAACTGGGATAGCAGTTTTCAGATCAGTAGCACGAATTGTGAAAAGAATAATCGACGGAGTCCCTGAGGATCTTGATGAGGAAACGAGGCTTATTAAAAAGAAATTCTTTTTGGATAAACTTTCTCCGAAAACCCGTTTAGTGCTCTCGGCCGCGAAAAAAAGAAATATTCCCATTGTCCATTTAGCCGGGAAAAGCCTTTATCAGCTTGGTTATGGTAAAAATCAACTTCGAATTAATGGATCAAACTTGAATAATGAGGTAGCAACTGAGCTTGCCAACCAGAAGAATTTTTTTAAAGAGTTTTTCCGTCGGGTTGCCGGGGGCGCCCTTGTTCCTCCTGGGCGGGAGGTATATTCAGCAGAGGAAGCAGTTTGCCAGGCAAGGCAAATTGAATATCCTGTTGTGGTAAAACCGTGTGAGGGAAGCTTTGGTCGCAATGTAACCGTCGACATTAGAAACGATAAAGAGATACGGCGAGCCTATGCGTTAGCAAAGAAGGACAGGAAAGGAGTTATAGTTGAGAAGTTTTTTGAGGGAAACGATTATCGTTTAACTTTCGTAGATTATGAACTAGCCGCCGCTACTCATCGCATACCCGCCCGAGTTACTGGCGATGGAAGGCATACCGTAAGAGAACTAGTAGATCTTGAGAATAAAAATAATCCAGCGAGGCAGAATAGTTATAAATCTCCATTAAAGAAGATTAAAATCAATCTCGATTCAAAGAAGGTTATTCAACGGCAAGGCATGACCTTGGAATCTGTTCCGAAGAAAGACCAGAAGGTTTTTGTTCGAGGCAACGCTAATATATCAAGCGGCGGGGAGAGTATTGATGTTACAAATAAAGTGAATCCTCAAACTATTACTCTCTTATCCTTTATGACCAGACTTCTCGGTCTCCAGGTTGTGGGGATTGACGTCATCTGCCTGGATATTTCCAAAACTCCATTCGAGGGAGACTGGGTGCTTATTGAAGTTAATTCCCGGCCGGATATCGAGATGCACCACTATCCCTATGTTGGCCGAAAGCGCGACGTGGCGGGAAAGATTATTGAAATGATCATGCCAAAGGTTGAAAAATCACGTATTCCGATCTGGTCGATTACTGGAACTAACGGTAAAACTACAACCACGCGGATGATTTCTCATATTTTGTATAAAGCCGGGAAAAAAGTGAGCTTTACAACTACAGGGAGCGTGTCGATCGGAAAGCGCCAGGTGTATCACCTTGGAAGTGGATCGACAAGTGCTCGTGCGATCTTGATAGATCCGGCAACTGAGAACGCAGTCTTCGAGACTGCCCACCTCGCGATCCTTGGAGGAGGACTTGCTTATAACGCGAGCGATGTAAGTGTGGTGACAAATATTAGAGAGGACCATCTTGGTGAAAACGAACTTGCTGCACCAGTAAACACCATAAATGATATTTTCAGGATCAAAGCAGTGGTAGCAAGAGGAACGGCAGCCGACGGCATCTTGGTGTTAAACGCTGAGGACCCACGCGCGTTAAAGATTGCCAAGCGCACTAAAGCAAATAAAGTATATTTTTCTTTAAAGTCTGACAACCCTATTATTCAAGATCGAATAAAAAATAACCGCCAGTGCTTTTTTGTTCAAAATGGAGAAATAATCTGGTTTAAGAACAATCGACGGTGGAAAATTATTAAGGTTAGTGAAATTCGAGCTTCCAAAGGCGGGAAGATTATCTATAATATTGCAAACGCGATGGCTGCGGCAGCCGCGGTTCTTGCCCACCCTGAATACAAAGTAAAAATTAAGCATGTTTATGAGGGGCTTGAGTCGTTTGGAACATCATACGAAGAAAATCCAGGCCGGATGAATATGGTAAGCTTCCCCGGTTACAAGGTCATTATTGATTACGCTCATAATCCTGACGGTTACCTAAACGTTTTTGATGCAATTAAAGAAATTCCCCGAAAGCGTTTTGTTGGAGTTTTTAAAGCAGCAGGTGACCGACCTGATACACTTATTAAGGAACTGGGAAAAATCGCTGGGGAGAAATTTGACTTTATCTATATTAAAGATCCAGCCGAGAAAAAACTCCGGGGTAGAAAAGAGGGGGAAGTTGCAAGCGCGCTCAAAAAAGGCGTCCTAGATAGTGGCTTTGCAAAAGAAAAAGTTGTTGTTGAGCTAGACGAGATAAAGGCAACCCGTCGCGCGCTCCGAGAAGCCAAACGCGGAGATCTAGTCGTGATTTTTGCCCACGATATTCATAAAGTCTATGACGAAGTAATCCATTATAAAAAGAGGCAAGCAAGAAAGAAGGCTAAAAAAGATGAGGCAAGAAAAATCCCAACCAAGGGCAAATAGTTGTATTATTGATAGCCACATTCATTTTGGTCCTATGAATAACGATGTGTATTCTTTAGATAAGGTAGTCCAGGATCTCAAGAGAGACGGGGTTTGTATCGGTTTAGTTTCTTCTCTCGCTGGAGGCATAGTGAGCCAGGAAAAAGGGAACCAAGAAACCTTAGCCGCAGTCAAAAAATACCCAGAATTTTTAAAGGGAGTCCTATGGATAAACCCGTATGATCCAAAATGGAGGAAGGATGCAAAGAAATATATTGATTATCACTTTGTTAGTATAAAATTACATCCAGGATTGAATAATTTCTGGCTTGATGAAGGTCTCCTGCGGCCAGTTTTTGTTTTTGCAGAAAAGGAGGACCTGCCAATAGTTATCCATACTGGAGTGTGGGATAGAGAAAAGGCAGGAATGATTTCGCCACTGGCACAGAAGTTTCCTCGAGTAAAGATAGTACTGTATCATATGAAACCGGCAAACGAGGCTATTAAGGTTGCAGTGAAGTATAACAATGTATATCTTGAAACATCATCAGTAGATCTTAAAAATATTAAAAAAGCCGTAGATGAGTGTGGAGCCGATAAAGTAATTTTTGGATCGGATTTCCCTGTGGGATACAAGGGGTATCACAGTATGCGAAAGATCAAGCAGTTGGATTATGGGGGAGTGATTAAAGATATAAGAAAAAACATTAGTCAAGAAGAAGCCGGAAAAGTGTTTTGTCATAATGCATCTAAGATATTCAAAATTTGCAATAAATGTTAACGCCAGGCAGGAGAATTTCCAGAGCAATCCAGTCAAGATTTGTAAGAAGGCTTCTTCAGGCGAATAAGCCGGACGTCATTCTTGTCAGTGGAAGCTTTGGTAAGACAACAACAAAAAATTTCATCGCCCATGTTCTTAGCAATAAATTCCGAGTAAGACAATCGGAATTTTCTTTGAATACGGAATTTGATCTGGCAAGCTGGGTTCTAGGAATTCCGAAGTCGGTTAGGCTAAGCACACTTTTAAAAAACAGAAAGGAATTAAAAAGGATAGAGAGTAAGAAAAGATTTGCAGAAATTCTTGTCTGTGAAGGCGCGGCGAGTGTTGAGATTGGAAAAAGAAAAAAAATCCTTCGTTATACCACCCGGATGCTAAAACCTCGGATTGGGGTGCTTACCGAGATCGGCCCAAACCATATGGAATTCTTTGGGACAGTTGAAAATATTGCGAAGGAAAAAAAGGAGCTTATTACAAATCTCTCTTCTGAAAGTTTTGCAATTATGAATTATGACAGTAGGTATGTGAGGAATGTATCTCATGAGACTCCTGCGAGAAAGATATTTTTTGGATTTAAAAAGCAAGCCGACTATTCGTTCCAAAATATAAAAGTAAGCACTGATGGAATCAAAGCAGACCTAGATTATCCTAAAGGCAGAAGGAGCATTGTTCTCCCACAAATTATTAACCGAGTTCATCTTTATAACATCCTCCCGGCGATTATCTGCGCACGGATCTATAAAATGAACTGGGAGGATATTGATAAACAACTAGAAGTTCTATCACCTGTTTGGAACAGAGGAAATCTCGTTCGAGGGATTCGCGATACGATGTTTATTAACGATTCCTACAATGCAAATATTGAAGCAGTGCTTGCTGCCCTGAAAACATTGGAGGAATACGCCAGTGAGAGGAGAAGGGTAGCCGTTCTTGGAGAGATGAGGGAGCTTGGAGACTTGGCCGAGCCCCATCACAGGAAAGCTGGTCAGGCTGCAGCCGAGGTAGCGGACATTCTAATTTGCGTAAATAAAGATGCAAAGATAATTGCCGATGAAGCGAAGAAGAGCGGGATGGACGGATCAAAGATATTTTACGTTGAGGGGTACAAAAAGGCAACGAAGAAGCTTAAAGACATAATGAAATCCCAAGATGTGATTCTCGTGAAAGGTTCGCACGGTAATGAATTATGGAAGTTGGTTTTAGGGCTTAGGCCGGAGAAGGTTGGCGACAATTGATTTTTTAGCTAAGATAAAGGGAATTATAATAAATCTATGAGCGAAGGAGAAAAACAACCAAGGCCGTATGAAGATGATAGTAAGGATTATGTTGCAGATCCTAAATATCCTTCGGCGGAGAGATTTGGAAAACTGAGAAAAGTTTATAAAGAAGAGATCGGGAAGTTACCTGAGGATAAAAGGCGGGATCGAGGTGAAAGACGCCTTGCTGTTTCTCGTAGAATGCGCGAGGATGAGAAAAATTTATCGCCGGAAGAACAGCTCGAGATTGCAGATCGTGCAATCAATAGTTATTTTGGTGATATCTACTATGGCGACTCAGGAATAAAAGGCCACATTGATGCTATTCATGGAACTCCTGCCCAAGATGGTACCACGGTCGAGATTATTGAAAGAGAGTTTGGATTTCCAAAGTCTAAGCCAAGTGAAAACGAGGCAGGTAAAATAATCGGGGAGCTTGGGAGTAAAGCGAAAGAATTGTCGAAAGAAAAAGGCATTACAAAATTTGCCGCTAGGCAAGAGTTGATTAAAGGTGAGCAGGATCAAAGAAAGAAGGATATTTGGACGAGGGTTATGGAGCTAAAGAAATTTAAGTTTGATGGTAGGACAGCAAGTATTGTTAGGAAGGTTGGAAAAGATAATAATATTACCCATTTTGTCCCAATGACTTCACGATTAACAGTTGACATGAATGTTCCTTTTATCCAAGAACTTGCCAGGAAAGATCGTGAAAGAAAAACTATTCTTGGTCACCCAATGATCGAGTATGCCTTCAATGCCCAGCTTGCTAGACAGGAACTTGTAAGAAGAAATGCTGGACGTGCAGTCGGTCTTGACGAGAAGGGGCGAGCTAAGAGTCCATATCTGCAAATAAATTATCATGGTATGGGATTATTTGGGGAAGGGAAACCAAATGCTGACATGAGCATTGGGTTGAGAGAAATTGAAGACAAATTGCCTTGCGACCCAAATGTAGCTGAATGGATAAAAATCAATCTAGAAAAAAAGATGAAGGAAAGAGGTGTAAAATCAAAGAATGGCAGTGACGCCAAGGTTGTAATTGACAGAAAAGGCATCACAAGCGGAACGAAATCAAACACTGATATGAGGTGGGGAGATAATAATGAGTTAGCAGGGCTGGGTGAAAATTTTCAAGCTGTGCAACTTGAGTCAGATACACACATAAGAAATAATCATGCCAATGAAATAGCTGGCATCCTTGCAGAAATATTACAAGAATTTTCCGTAGAATTTCAGACTCCCGAGGACCTCGAGAAGAAAAATTTCACTCTGTAGACAAAAGTCTCCTAATTTGATATAATAATATTGATAGAAAAGAATATTAAAGGGGACTTTTTAAGTCTTACAATTTTTCTTTAAAATGGCAAAAAAGACCAAAAAAAAGCAGAAAAAGTTAAACATCCTCTTTGTCGCAGCGGAGGTTGCTCCTTTCACCAAAGCCGGTGGGATTGCTGATGTTGTGAGCGCTTTAGCTGGAGTGTTAAAAGAAAGAGGCCATGATGTCAGAATCGCTACCCCGAAACACGGGACGATAAAGGACGATCATTATAAATTTCAAACTTTAAAGAAAAAAGTTCCAGTCCGAGTAGATAAAACCGCCCGGCTTACTATTGATATATTAAAAGATACTGGGAAAGCAAAAGTCCCGGTGTATTTTATTGATAACAAAGAATTTTTCAGTAGCCGTCGTTCGATCTACGGTTATTGGGACGATGCCCAGCGTTTTGAGCTATTTAACTTAGGGGTGCTAGAAATGCTGAAAGGAATAAGCTGGGAGCCGGATATTATTCATTGTCATGATTGGCATACGGGGCTTATACCTTGGTTTCTAAAGAAACGATACCAGAATAATTTTAAAGGGCCCGTGGCTACAATTTATACAATCCATAATCTTCAATATCAAGGTATCGTCAATGAAAAGTTTGCCAAGGAAGACGAAAAAGACGATGGCCGGAGTCCCCTCCCGCTTTTCAATTCCGGCCGGTCTTATACTATTAATTTCTCCAAACGAGGAATTATTCACTCGGATGTTGTAAATGCTGTAAGTCCACAGTATGCCCGGGACATTTTAACCCCACGCTATGGCGAGGGGCTGGATAAACTTCTTCGAGAAAACCGAACTAAATTGTACGGGATTTTAAATGGTATTGATTATGATGAATTTAATCCCGCGACTGATAAATATATTAACGTTCGCTATGATCTAAATTCAATAGAGAAGAAAATGAAAGATAAGACAGCGCTCCAAGGTGATTTTGGTCTCAAGGAAGATCCAGAAATACCAATAATTGGGATGGTAACTCGGCTGGCAATCCATAAGGGCTTTGATATGTTAACAAAGATTATGCCCTCTCTTCTTAAGTTGAAGTGTCAGTTTATACTTGTTGGGAATGGTGAAGAGAGATTCCAGGATTATTTTTGGGAACTTTCTCAAGAATACCCTAAAAGGGTCGCAGCGCATTTAAATTTTGATGTGGCGATAGCTTCAAAGATCTATGCAGGGAGCGATGTTTTTCTCATGCCATCAGAGTTTGAACCTTGCGGTCTTACTCAATTAATTGCAATGAAGTATGGATCGATCCCGATTGTTCATACCACTGGAGGACTTTCTGATACTGTTGAGGACTTTGATCCGATTGAAGCGCATGGTACAGGATTTGTTTTTAAAGAATATGAAGAAGATAGTTTGATGATCGCTATTATAAGAGCCCTTGAAAATTACAAGCATCGCCGCAGCTGGCGGGATCTAGTCCGCCGGACGATGGAAAAGGACTTTTCCTGGCACAGAAGTTCTCAGAAATACCTCGTGCTGTACCAGAGGGCCTTAAAGAACGTTGCATCACGAAAGGTTGTCGAAGAGGTTGCCGAAGAAGAGGTTGAAGAGCTCGAACCGGCTACTGCTGCCAAGCCTGAAGAGTCAAAGAAGATTCTTAAATTAGATTCAGATAAGTTAGA
>SDBT01014656.1_pt1 | contig 12488 bp, 8 predicted proteins | sample 2277101 | NCBI WGS metagenome assembly SDBT01 (sample SAMN10404973, study PRJNA504765) | marine sediment metagenome | isolation source: marine sediment core GS10_PC15, 103 cmbsf | place: Arctic Ocean: Southern Knipovich Ridge | collected 2010
TAAATGCCTGCGATATCCCGGATAAAAAGGACCTGGTGGGCATTTTCCCGTGCCAGCTTGAATGTCAAAAATACACGTTCAACCTGCAGAGCGAGGTGATGCCGGTAACCCTGGTACGAAAGGGCAACACCCTGTTTTTTGAGAACGAGGAGGTACCTTCGAACTTGAGCCGGGTGAGCAGGGTGGTAATCGAGCCTGAGATACCAATGTAAGCTGCTTACCTAAAGTGAAATAAATAGAGGAGCGCAGGAAAGGAGCAGTATGGCTGTTGAGTATGTAAAAGAAACCTATCAGATGCAATTGAAGCCACTAATAATGAGGCCGGTCATGTATTACGGAGACAAGGAGGCTATTTATAGTGCCGACCACCATGGTAAAGAGTTTAGATGTACCTGGCGCGAAGAATTTAGCCGGCTCTGCCGTCTAGCCAATGCCCTGGAAAAATTGGGCATAGAGCGAGGGGATAAGGTCGGCACCCTGGCCTGGAACACCCACCGTCATGTTGAGCTATCTCTGGCTGTTCCCATGATGGGTGCAGTATTCCATCCCATGAATTTCCGGCTCAGTCGAGAGCATTTAATTCACTGCGGTAAGCAGGTAAAAGACAGGGTAATATTTGTTGATGAGGACATTATCCCCTTACTTGAGGATGTAAAGGATGAGCTTAAGACCGTGGAGGCCTATGTCATAATGACTCCGTTGGATAAGCTGCCGCAGACAAAGCTGTCGCCTGTCTATTCTTATGAAGAACTTATCAGTCAAGCGTCATCTAGTTATGATTTTCCTGATGATATACCGGAAACCTCTCTCGCTATCCTGTGTCACTCTGGCGGCACTACCGGGCTGCCAAAGGGGGTAGGTTTTACGCCCCGCTCAATAGTCTTATATTGTCTGGGTATGGCTAACCCGGAGCAAACAGACTATCGTGAAGAAGATACGATTATGACCGCCGTAAACCTGTTTCATATAAATGCGCACCATATTCAAATATCAGCGGCAATGCAAGGCGCAAAGCTAGTGTTACCAGGTCCTCACCCTTCTCCGGATGACCAACTTAAAATAATAGAACAGGAAAGTGTAACCGGGTACTGGGGAGTTGGCACTGTAATAATGTTCGCACTGCAAGAATGGGAAAAGGGGAAATATGACCTCGGCTGCCTGAAGAAGATATTTACCGGGGCAGTAGCGCCATCTAAAGCCATAATGGAGAACATGCACGAAAAGGGGTTACGTGTCTTCTGGGGCTACGGCCTGGCTGAATCGCGTACTATCACCCATAGCCTTGTCTCCCATAGAAAATATATGGAAGGATGGTCGCAGCAAAAATACTTCGAAAAGTTGACTCACCAGGGTCTTCCTTTGCCCGGGGCAGAGGTGCGCGTGGTAAATCTGGATACGGGTAAAGACGTGGCCTGGGACGGCAAGGAAAAGGGAGAGGTTCTTCTACGAGGTCTCTGGGTAGGACAGGAGTACTACAATGACCCCGAAGGCAGCAGCAAAGTGTTCGAGGACGGCTGGTTACGTGCCGGGGATTTGGCTGTTGTAGAAGAAGATGGTCACCTTTATTTGGTGGACCGGATTAAGGACATAATCAAGTCAGGTGGCGAATGGATATCGTCAATAGACCTGGAAAACGCCATTATGGACAACCCTGTGGTTAAGCAAGCAGCAGTATTCGGAATACCCCACCCTCAGTGGGACGAGAGACCGGTGGCCGCCGTTGTACTAAAAGACGAGTATAAGGGCAAAGTGACCAAGGAAGACATAATAAAGCCACTGCAGTCCCGGGTTGCCAAGTGGTGGATGCCAGACCACGTGGTGTTTATGAACGAGTTGCCAATGACAGGAACAATGAAAGTGATGAAGAGAGTGTTAAAAGATATGTGGGTGGAAGGAAAGTTAAAGGCTTCGACTTCGTAATGAATTTGGGATAAGTGCTTCTATGAGAAATAAAACAGGAAGGCCAATGAAAATAGGGAAGAGGTGAAGATTCTCAGTGACTGAGGCTGAATTTTTAGGTAAAATGAGCTATTGAAAGGGCTTTACATGTCTGTGCAATAAATAGTATAACTCACAAGAAGGAGATACAGAATGGCATTCAAGGATGTAAGAGAGTTCATTGATAGGTTGGAGAAAGAAGGTGAGGTCCAACGAATAGAAGAAGAGGTTGACTGGAATCTGGAGGCAGGGGCTATGCTTCGCAGATCCGCCGAAGAAGGTTTACCTGCACCATTTTTCCAAAAGATCAAGGGCTATCCAGAGGGATACAGACTATTTGGCGGCACCTTGGCCAAATTCAATAGAATAGCAATTGCCATGGACATGGACCCAAATACCCATCACAGTGAACTAATAGAAGAGTATATCCGAAGAAGGCAGCAGCCAATAAAACCAGTATTAGTGAAAGATGGACCGTGCAAAGAGAACATTCATGTAGGCGATGAAGCAGATTTGCTTGAGTTCCCGGTGCCTATGGTTCACGAGGGTGATGGTGGACGTTATATTGGTACATGGCATGTGACTATATGTAAAGATTTAGATAGCGAGTGGGTGAATTGGAGTATGCAACGACATATGGTGCATGATAAAAATACCTGTGGCATACTTGCTGCCCCTTTTACACACTTAGGGGGGATATATGTTAAAAGCTATGAGCCTAAAAACAAACCAATGGATATTGCTATTGCCATAGGTGTAGAACCCATATCAGCCTTATGTGCTGCAAGTCCTATACAATATGGGATTTCAGAGGTTGATATAGCCGGGGGGATACGGGGAGAGCCTGTGGAGCTAGTAAAATGTGAGACTGTGGATTTAGCTGTTCCTGCTACTGCTGAAATAGTTATTGAGGGAGAAATTAGACCGCATGACAGAAGGGATGAAGGTCCGTTTGGGGAATGGACCGGCCATATGGCTAGTGTAGTACAACCCAGGCCGGCAATCCATGTAAGGGCGATTACACATCGGAACAATCCTATACTCACCATGTCGTGCGTGGGAATCCCTACGGACGATGATCTTGTCCAGTCACTAGGAATGGGGGTACTATATCTGGAAGCATTAAGAGGCCGAGGATTACCTGTCACCGGCGTGTGCGTACCTCCTGAGACTTCATCTGGCCTTTTCGCAGTAGTAGCAGTTAAAACCACTTATGCGAACATGGCAGAGGATGTAGCCCATATAATATGGGGAACAAGGCAAGGGTTTGCTACGCCTTATATTGTTGTTGTCAATGATGATGTAGACCCGTTTAATCTGACACAGTGGCTTCATGCCTTGGCGAGTAGATGCCATCCTTATAGAGGGATTGTTAGATTGGAACACACTCATAACTCACCGCTGTTACCTTCCTTAGATCGGCATGGGCGACAATATGCGATGGGGGCAAAGGCTTATTTTGACTGTACCTGGCCTTTGGACTGGGATCCGGTAGATGTGCCCAAAAGGGTTTCCTTTTCCGAGGCGTATCCTTTAGAAGTTCAACAAAAAGTTTTAGCCAAGTGGCAAAAATATGGCTATTGATTCTGGTGGTACCAGTAACTCGCTACAACGAATGTGAGAAGAGTGCAGCGTTGATGGATTTTCTGGTAAATCTAGCGTGAGAGGACCTCATATCATATTGAGGTAGACTATAGCGCATTTAATAAAGGGAGGCGTCGTAAAAATGGCATTTAATGATCTGAGAGAATACATAAAACGGGCCGAGGAACTAGGCGAATGCAAAGTGGTTGAGGGAGCGGATTGGAATTTAGAAATTGGAGTAATTTCAGAGCTGTATCTATCAACTCCCAATCCACCATTACTATTATTTGATAAGATAAAGGGCTATAAGCCTGGATACCGGGTTGCTTCTAATATAATTATCACACCTAGGCGAACTGCACTTTGTCTGGGATTGCCTCTGGAAGCAAAGGGGCTCGAACTTGTTAAAGCATGGCGAGAGCGTATTAAGGGAGCTGAATTGATACCACCAGTTGAGGTTAGTACAGGGCCCGTAAAGGAGAACGTTCAAACTGGTGAAGATGTTGACCTTTTTAAATTCCCGGTTCCTAAGTGGCGTGAATTTGATGGGGGGAGGTACATTGGCACTGGGGATACAGTCATACAGAGAGATCCGGACGAGGGTTGGGTGAACCTAGGAACATATAGGGTCCAGATACATGACAAGTCCACAGCAACTATCTATATCTCACCTGGTAAACACGGAGACATAATTAGAAGAAAGTATTGGAGTAAGGGGCAAGGCTGTCCTGCTGCTGTCGTATGTGGTCATGATCCGCTACTTTGGGAAGCATCCTGCGATACGCTACCATGGGGGATGTCAGAGTATAATTATGTGGGAGGACTTAGAAATGCACCTGTTGAGGTTGTAAAAGGAGAAATAACTGATTTACCTATCCCAGCAAGAGCTGAGATTGTGTTGGAGGGAGAAATTTTACCACCTGACGCGGAAACAAGGATGGAAGGTCCCTTTGGAGAATGGACTGGATATTATGCGAGTGGTTCAAGGTTAGAGGCAGCCTTTAAAGTCAAGGCTGTCCTTCACCGCAACGATCCAATAATCATGGGAATGCCAATGTTATTTGATGATGCGTTCGATACACATCTCAAGAAGGCAGCTAAGATTTGGGATGACCTGGACAGGCAAGTTGCCAATGTTAAAGGTGTTTGGATGTTTTTGGAAGGAGACCCTGGTTTCATAATAGTTGTGTCAATTAAACAGAGTTATGCTGGACATGCTAAGCAGGCAGCACTTGTTGCTGCTGGATGTAATGCTATCTCCCACATGTGCAGATTTGTAATAGTTGTGGATGATGATATAGACATAACAAAAACATCTGAGGTCATTAAGGCTCTAACTACAAGATGCGATCTACAGGATTCGCTTGAACTTATCAGAGGCTACCGCAACACGCCTTTAGACCCGGTACTGTCTCCGGAAAAGAAGAGCCGAGGGGAACTGTTCAAGACGATTGCACTTATTACTGCGTGTAAGCCGTTTCCGTGGATAAAAGAATTCCCACAATTAACTCGAAGTAGCCCGGCGCTTTTGGAAAAGGTGAACCAGAAGTGGGGAATAATCCCTTGACAAGGATGTCAAATCGTGCTATAAGACAAAAAACAGTAATCTATGTTCTTTCTTGCTACCTTCGGTAATAAAACTTCTGGCAAGGCGCGTAATGACAATTGAAGAGGCAGCACGCTGCTGAAGGAGGTGACAAATGAGGTAATTTATGAAATTCCAGCGGGTTAAAATCTTATTAGGAGGATATAATTGAAAAACAAAAGGTTATTCATATTATTTTTTAACATTTTCTTGGTTCTAATGATAGCGATGCTGTCCCTTATGACAGCTTGTGCCCCAGCTCCACCAGAGCCTGCAAATTTAACACTATTGGGTAAAACTGCTGGCAGCACGGCACATCTTGAGGTTAGCGCGGTGGGAGAAGCTATAATGCGGGCTGCCCCGAATTATATGATAACCACGTTAACCGGCTCAGATAAGACATCTGCACTACTTTTGGAGGAACGCAAAGCAGACTTAGCTGGTATTGCTACAACAACTTCTGTGCACGCTGAGAGAGGCGAGCCACCGTTTGAAAAAGCTATAGCGGATTTACGGTTGATAGGACCATATAAAGTGACCACGATGCAGATGGTGGTACTTGCTAAAACCGGGCTTACGTCCATTAAGGACATAAAAGATCAGAAGTACCCTCTGCGTCTGGGTACACAGCGAATGGGTTCTTCTCCAGAGCAAAACGCTAAGGCGATGTTAGAGGGTTATGGTATAACCTATGCCGATTTTGAGTCGTGGGGTGGTTCGCATGAGTATTACCCGAAATCATCAGCTCTGTATACAGCACTGGGAGATAGGTTAATTGATGGGTTCTTTTGGATGGCTGCCGTTCCTGACGTGAGGTTGCCGGAGCTAGCCAAGAGACTAGACTTAAGATTTCTGGGGATGGATGAGACAACCGCTAAAGAGGTGGCAGACCGAACAGGATTAACAGTTAGCACAATAACAACCAGCCAGTACCCAACTATATTGAAGGGAGATGTGGTCACCCTTTCGGATGTTATGGTCATTATGACCCACTCTGATGTTTCTGACGAGGTAGCCTACACTGCAGCAAAGGCCCTGTGGACGCAAATTGAATATCTGACTACCGTACATATTCAGTTTAAGATCGCTATAGTGCCCGAGGTAATATCTAGCGTGTCTGAAAAGCTCCACTTGCACCCAGGAGCTGAGAAGTTCTGGAAGGAAGTAGGCGTAATAAAATAAAGGTAATACTGCTGAGAAGACCCGATGTGAAAAAGCCCTTCAGCAGCCTTCAAAGCCTTTAACTAGAATAGGGCATGAGCTTCTACGGTGGGGATTTCATTGCCAGGATGATGGAGCATGCGAGTTACTGCAATTTGGCTCTGCAAGGTCTGTCCCAAGTGAAGGGGTGGCGTTTGAGGGCGACAGGCTGAAGGACTGCTCCTTTGATTTTTCGGCAGATGAAGAAGAACTTGAAAGGAATCATAGGTGTAACTATTGTCTTTAATAGTTACACCTATGAGCCAAACTTATAGAGCGAGTGACCGTGGATGAGTGGTGCTACTGTTTATTAGTCTGAACTATGCTGGGCTGAATAAATACTCCGAAGTGAGGCACTACAACGCAGACTGGGGCGGCTTTTGAAGTTCCCTTTGTTTGGCTGAATAAGCTTAGTTATGTGAGAAAACGATGCTCTAGTTCGTCGCTTAACTAAGCAAAATCTTGGTCTTCCAGTCGTTCGCTTGTAAAGAGAGATAGGTATGAGCACATGGAAAAGTATACAAACCATCGGCCTTAATACAGGCGAAAGGAGACAGCTTAAAAAAGGTGCCATTGCACAAGCTATAGCTCTTTTTGCCGCTGGCATTGCTCTTTATCACCTATACACCCTTTGGGGTGGTCACTTTAACTTTTTGCTCCATAGGTACATCCATCTAACTTTACTTCTGGCACTAGCCTTTCTGGTGTACGCCGGGCCATCGAAACAACCCCAGATTAGAAGATTGCCTATTAAAGATGTGGGCTTTGCCTTGGTGCCCCTGGCGGTCCTCGTCTATCTGTATCTTAACTTGGAACGATTTCAAACACGGGACCTGTTCCTTTCTCCAGTTACCCCACTGGATATGTTCTTCGGTATTTTATTGATTTTGGCGCTAGTTGCTGCTACTCGACGTGCATTGGGAACACCTTTGCTAATAGTGGCTATGGCTACGTTATTATATGTTTACGCCGGCCCCTATCTGACGGGAATATGGTATCATCCGGGATACTCAGTTGCTGAAATATTTGAAGGACTGTGGATGGAAATGCGGAGCATATGGGACATACCTCTAGGTGTTTCAGCCACCTACATTATTGTGTTCCTGATTTTCGCTGGGCTTTTGGTGCACCTGGGAGGTGGGGAATTCTTCGTTGATTTATCCAAAACTCTTGTGGGGAAAATGAGGGGCGGACCAGCGAAGGTAGCTGTGCTGGCTAGTGGATTTCTCGGCAGTATCACTTCAAGTCCGTCCGCCAATGTGGCTGCTACCGGGTCAGTTACCATTCCCCTAATGAAAAAATTAGGATATAAACCCCACTTTGCCGGAGCTGTTGAGGCAGCGGCATCAACTGGTGGTATCATTATGCCCCCGGTTATGGGATCCGTTGCATTTTTGATGAGTGAGGTCACCGGAATCCCATACATGAGAATTATTACGAGTGCCATTTTACCAGCATTACTTTATTACCTGGCTGTTCTTATGATGGTGCACTTTGAGGCTGTCAAAACGGGGCTTGGCTCGGTGGCAAAGGAGGAATTAGAGCTATTAACTGTGAAGAGAGTATTGAAAGGCGGAGGCGAATTCCTCATACCTTTTGGCGTGCTCATTACGATATTAGTAATGGGTTATAGTCCAGTTAGAGCGGGCTTGTGGGCAACAGCAACATTGTTACTTCTCTGTCTGTTTAGAAAGGAAAGACGGAGGGGGTTGCCAAGAAAAACTATCGCTGGTCTAGAAGCCGGGGCAAGGTCAGCAATAGTGGTAGTAACTGCTTGTGCCTTCGCTGGGATAATAATGAACGCAATTTTTGATACTGGTCTAGCTCTAAAGATAAGCTCTATCCTGGCTGTATACTCAAGAGGGAGTATACTTCTTGGACTCCTTATTGTTGCCATTCCTACCCTAATACTTGGCATGGGGTTATCGGCTATACCTTCCTACCTAATAGTATCTATAACGTTAGTGCCTGCGATAGTAGACATGGGAGTCCCATTATTAGCCGCTCATATGTTCGCCCTCTTTTTTAGTACTATCTCTTTTATAACACCTCCTGTGGCAATTGCTGCCTTCGTCGCTGGGGGAATTGCTAATGCAGACCCCCTTAGGGTGGCGGCTACTGCATCTCGACTGGGTATAGTAGGGTTTTTTGTACCCTTTATGTTCGCTTTTGAACCTAGCTTATTGTTAATCGGAGAGCCAGTAGAATTGGTGCTAACAGTGATTACCTCTGTTATCGGGGTGGTGGCTTTGGCATCGGGATTTGAGGGTTGGTTATTAATCAGGACCAAATGGTGGCAGCAGATTTTGCTGCTTTTAGCGGGACTTGCTTTAATCTATCCCAGTATATTAACGGATGGTATTGGAATTGCCGTAATAATCATGATATTAGCTATACAATGGAAGCAAAGGTCTTTGCCGCCTCCGACAGTAACGTGAACCGCCCCTTAATAACTAGTCCAGTTATGATAATATATATTATATTGACATGTTCTATAAGTATTACTATAATATATTTTATAATAATTTATAAAGCTCAAGAAGTAATAATTAAGAAGAAAGAACAATAACCTTTAAAAAACTTTTTACAGTCAGGGAGGTGACCTATGTAGGAGATTAGAAGCGACATAATACTATATTTAATCTTAGGGAGGTAAATCAATGAAAAATAAAATATTGTTGTTTTCTATTGCGCTTATGATGGTGATTAGCTTAGTTATTGCCAGCTGCGCAGCGCCAGCACCGGCACCAAAGCCTGAGCCAATAGTCCTTAAGATGGTTACATTTTTGCCTAATTATCCCTCATTCGACATGGGATGGGATTGGAAGGACAAGCTCGAGGAGCGGGCAAAGGGGCAGCTAACCATTGACTATCTCGGTGGCTCAGAGGTGATACCTGGTTTTGATCAGCCTGAGGCAACAAGTAAGGGCGTAGTTGACATGTACTGGGGTCCGTTAACCTTTCTTCAGGGTGTAGTCCCAGAAACTAAGGCTATTAATCTTACAGAGGTCAACACCCTGGAGCTACGAAAGAGGGGATTCTATGAACTCATGAACGAGGTCCTCCATAAAAACAATGTACACGATGTTGGGAATCTGAAGACTGTAGGATCAGGCTTTGGCATCCACCCCAATGTCCTTGTTGAGAAGCCCGAGGACCTCAAAGGGCTGAAGCTTCGCTCGACATCGCTTTATCTGTCTATGCTGGAGTTCTGGGGCGCCATCCCTGTCACTATGCCGGGTGATGAGATATACACCGCCATGGAGCGGGGTGTGATTGATGGTTTCTCCTGGACGTTTAGCAGCGCCATCCTTAGAAATAGCTGGTACGAAGTGACTAAGTATACCATTGCCCATCCATTTGGGGGGCCAGATTTATCAATAGTGGTAAACCTTGATACCTGGAACCGAATTCCTAAGCCGCTGCAAAAGCTCATGGTAGACACCTTGGTCGAGGTCTCAGCAGATTGGCTTTCCCACTGGGAAGAGGACTACACACGACTCCTAAAGCAGTTGGAGGAGAAGGGGATGGAACCTATTTATTTCTCAGAGGGTGATGCCAAACGGTATGTTGACAGCTTCTACGAGGCTGGTTGGGCGGGTTTAATGGAGAAGGCTCCAGAGTATGGTCCCAAATTAAGAGAAGTTAGTTCTAAGTAAGTTGAGTGCTTGCTTTTTGCTAGATTCTCGGCATTGCCAAACTGATGGGAATATGCTTATATACTTGCTATAGCTTGAGTGTTCAGTACGCAAGGGAAGCATTTAGTACGTGTTTCCCTTGCTGATCTCTATTTAAGTCCGTACTTCTTTATATTAAGGCGCTTACCCAGAGGCGGTTGTAGTATGAAGCTATTCACGAAAGCCAGTGATATTTTTGATCGTGTTGTTGACTCTCTAGCTGTTTTGGCAATTGTTCTACTTGTCTTCGCCACCCTTTCTGTCAACCTCGATGTTGTCATGAGATACTTTATGAATCGCCCGTTAATTTGGGTAGGAGATGCCACTGAGTATGTTCTGGTATTCATCACCTTTCTGGGCGCTGCCTGGCTGCTAAAAAGAAAGGGGCATACAAGTATAGATGTAGTGGTTACTAGGTTAAATCCAAGAAATCAAGCCTTGATTAATACTGCTACCTCTATAGTTGGCGCAATTGTCTGCTTAGCTATCACCTGGTATAGTGCGGAGACTACCTGGGATCATTTCCAGAGGGGTATCATTTTTACCAAGGCTATCGAGCTTCCCAAGGCTCCGCTCCTCTCCGTTATCGTGTTAGGCAGTTTCCTGCTATTTATCCAATTCTTGAGAGACGCTCATAGATACCTGATGAGTTGGAGAGCATTACGAAGCAAACAACAAGGGGAATAGCAAGAAGTAATAAGTTCACCGTGTGATAGGAGGCAGCTTTGGAATGGTGGTTAATCCTTGCCCTACTTTTGGGTAGCCTAATATTTCTAATGGCTACGGGATTGCCTGTTGCCTTCTGCTTTATGCTCATTAATCTCGTAGGTGTGACCGTGCTATGGGGTGGCGTAGGGGGTTTACATCAACTTATCCTTAGTATGTGGGAGTCCATATCTCGTTTTTCGCTGCTGCCAATACCCCTATTTGTCCTTCTTGGTGAAGTGATGTTCCAATCTGGAATCGGCCTCCGCGCTATCGATGTTCTGGATAAATGGCTCGGACGTCTGCCAGGCAGGTTGGGTTTGTTGGCAATTGGTGCAGCGACTTTGTTTTCAACCATGAGCGGTGCGACTACAGCTACTACCGCTATGCTGGGAGAGGTTCTGGTGCCAGAGATGGAGCGGCGTGGCTATAAGAAGCCCATAAGCATTGGATCTGTCATGGGTAGTGGGGGTCTAGCTATGCTCATTCCTCCCAGCGCTCTCGCTGTACTGTTAGCTAGTCTGGCCGAGATATCTATTGGAAGCCTTCTGATTGCTGGTATTGTTCCCGGCTTGGTGATAGCTTGCTTTTATGCTGGCTATGTCATCATTAGGTGCTGGCTGCAGCCTTCCATTGCCCCCTCTTATAAGGTAATACCCACAGCTCTGTCTGAGAAAGTGGTGTTGACCATTCGTTACGTACTGCCGTTAGGTTCCATTGTCTTTCTGGTCACCGGCATCATCTTCTTGGGCGTTGCTACCCCGTCAGAGGCAGCAGCGACGGGCACCCTCGGCACTATCCTGCTAGCCGCCACATATAGAAAGTTGAACTGGGAGATGCTGAAGAAAAGCCTGTTCGGTACCCTGGGGATTACAGTTATGCTGCTTATGATCTTCACCGGAGCGAAGGCCTTTAGCCAAATCATGGCCTTTACCGGGGCCACCCGAACCATGATTGAACTGGTAGTGAACCTTCCGCTAACGCCCATCCTCATCATCGTAGCTATGCAGGTTGTGCTATTGTTCATGGGTACATTTTTGAGTGCTTTGCCTATGATGATGATTACTCTACCCATATTTATGCCTATCATCTACGTTCTGGGTTTTGATCCGATTTGGTTCGGGGTGTTATTCCTCGTTAACATAGAGATTGGGCAGACAACGCCACCTTTCGGCCTACTTCTGTTCATAATGAAGGGAGTAGCACCACCTGACACAACCATGGGTGATATCTATCGAGCAGGTCTGCCCTTCATTGGCTGCGACTTATTTGCTATGGCACTGATAATAGCCTTTCCTACATTGGCACTCTGGCTGCCAAACCTAATGCGGTAGTTCTCATTGGGCAAGTGTATCACATAAAGAATAGGTGTTGCTAAAGCCTGAATTTTCAGGGTCGGTCTTAAAAGCGGGCTCTGCCAGGGGAAACTGGGGTGCCAGGGTTTTCCACGACCAGCTTAATTATTTACCTCCCCCTCCCGTGTGGATAGCCTAAGCTGCAATTGGGCAAGTGGCATCCCGCCTTCCTGTTATTATATCAACACTAAATTGAACGTTTGCTTGTTTTGTTCAGCTAGGGGACCGGTGCGGTAGAAGTCAAACAAATACTGATTTGTTTGATTAGACGGGGAATGAGGTGAGGATAGGGAAGGGTCTGGATTAGCTATTGCTGACTGGCCACTCAGCGCTTATTTAGCCTTTTCAGGGCAGCGCCAAGCAGGGACTCCAGAAGGTCGGCGCACCGGCGGTATTTCTCTATGCCCTGGTTGACCGGATCCGGTACCTCACCAGGTTCCCCGG
>SDBT01014657.1_pt1 | contig 12488 bp, 12 predicted proteins | sample 2277101 | NCBI WGS metagenome assembly SDBT01 (sample SAMN10404973, study PRJNA504765) | marine sediment metagenome | isolation source: marine sediment core GS10_PC15, 103 cmbsf | place: Arctic Ocean: Southern Knipovich Ridge | collected 2010
CTTTATACGATCGTGTTCGTTCGGATCCAAGATTTAAGGCGTTAATAAAGAAAGTAGGTTTGGAATAATCCACAACAAAAGCTAGAAAGCCCAAACCATAAAGCAATACGAGAAATTCCTCGACCTCTGGAAAGACGCTAATCCTAGTATTGCTGAGGTGGAGGATGCCAGGAAGAGGCTAGCTGGGCTGAAGGGTCAGTAATTTTTATAATTAACATGTGGGTTTGATAAATCAACCCGTGTTTCTCTAAGCTTACCCTATACCAGAGGTAAGTATCAAGTTTCTTTTAAGTTCCTGATCGGTGTTTTAAGGTATTTTATGGGTTTTTTACTAATAGGTTCCAAAATGGAGGCTATATGAATAGGAGAGTTTTAAGATAAATAAGTCGTTTAAAGGAGGAACGTGATCAAAGCGGTCACGTTCCTTTTATGTTAGGAGGAGAGATGAGGAGAAAAAGAATGAAAAATGGTATGAGAATTACGGACAAAAGTGAACCCCTAGTCGTAGTGCCAGAATCACTACTTCTGGCAGGTTTGGCTTTGGAAGGATTGCCATTGAAAGTCTGGCTAATACTAAAGCGATATGCTGGTCACAAGGGCGACTTGTGGGTAAGCCTTATTAGTCTGAAGAAAATAGCAGAGAAGGTCGATCGGAACGTGAGTCAAGCATCAAAAGCCATAACGCATTTGGAGAAGATAGGGTTGGTGATTATAACTCAGAAGCAACGTAAGGAACATTTTGGTGTATATAATGAATATGCACTCGTAGAGCCGAAACTCTGGTGGAAAGCGAAAGGACAAAAATTGAGGGCTAAACTGAGAAGAGAGAAAAGTAAAAAGTGGCAAGGTGCCAACGAGCGGGCTCGTGCTCAACTAAAGGGTCAGGAAATTGAGGAAAGACAGATAAGTGCATTTTAGAAATGATGGCGCATATGGGGGAACTTTGAGAATTCTCAAATATCGAGAAATCTCAAACGTTAGAGAAATCTCTAGCCATTATATATATTAATATTATTAATGGTTATTAAGGATTAATAATTCATGTAATGAATTATTAATGTCCAAGTTGTCGTTCTATTTGACCTCGCCTATCGGCATCGGTCAAAACTCGAAGCGAGTTCTCAGAATAAGGAGATAAGTAAAATGGGAAGACAAATCTCAGAGGATTTAAAGCGAAGGATGCAGAGAGCGAGAAAAAGAAAAGAACTCGGCTATACGCATCATCTAGAAATCGCAGGAAGAATGGCGAAGAAAAAAATAGAAGCACTATTTAAGGAATGGGGTCTGGATGTGAACGAGTCTCTGTTCACAATTGAGTCGATGGATTTTGAGTGTAAAATGTTATTCGATCTATCGGTAAGGGGTGTGAAGTTTGGGGGAGTGATCCCTGAAGTATTAAAGCAAGCGAGGGTGAGGGAAGTAAGGGATGTGGTAGTTGAGTGTTCTTACGAGGGAGTATTAAGAGAGACCGAGGAAACTGGGAATATAATCTTCGTAAAAAAGAAAGGATTGGAGTATTTGATCGAGAGTCATAAGGAATGGAATGAGCGAATAAAAGCTTAAGTCAGGCTGAAGTAAGAATAAAGTACAAACAAAGTGCGAACAAAGTAAGGAAATAAAGGGATGCAAGGGAGGAAAAAATAGTCAATAGGGGTAAGGTAGGGAGGGAGTCTCGGAGGACAAGTCAAGAAAGAAAGAGTCAGGAGAGTCCCTTCTCCTGCTGTCAGATCGGGGACAAATGAGATCAATCATTATTACCACGAAATTGCTCGGAGTAAGTTGAGTAATTCTTACCCAGGCGATACTCACATCAAGTCCTTAATTACCTGAGAGTACTGACTCTATCAGATAGGTCTCAGATCAGGGTCAGAAATAATCCAAGGAGTAGTTGTGCTCGGTAGATTGATCTATAGACCATATAAAGAGACCTGGAACAGGGGGGTCAGAGGTAGTGGGGGTGCGTGAAATAAGGGGAGAATGAGTGTACGTTTTTAGGGTTGATTTCCCTTGTGAGGGAGTATACGATGATGATAGAGAAAGAGTTAGCAAAGGAGGTGTAAAAGAGGAATATATCTTTAATAATACAATTTAAAGGGGGTGCATAATGGGGTTAGATGTATTAAAAAATATTGAAAGCATTTCATCAAAGTCTATCAATCTAAAAAAGTCTCCATATATTTTCCAGACAGTCAAACCAAATAAAAAAGAAGAATTTGAGAATGAAGGGTGGGAGTATGTCCCCTCTAAATTAAAAAAATCTATCAGAATAAGAAAACATAAACCCCATGATATTTATTTTGAGGATCGAATTTGGGCTTTGCTTGCGAAGATGAAGTTCGAGTACTTAAATGAGGATCGTAATTTTAAGCTTGAATATCAAGATGGTTTGAAAAAGCAAATAGATGTATTTGCTGGAGAAGAAGAGGCTGCCTTGGTTGTTGAGTGTAAATCTACCGAAAAGAGGAGATTAGTTAATTATCAAAAAGACATTAATGAGTTTATTGGGCTAAAAGAAAAACTTAGGGTCGCTGTAAAAAAAATCCATACAAATAATACTAAGGTTGCATTTATTTTTGCAACAAATAATGCAATTGTTAATGAAAATGATAGAAAACGACTAAATTTAGAGAATATATTTCACTTTACTCAGGACGATATAGAATATTTTGAGGATTTAACAGATCATCTGGGTTCAGCAGCAAAATACCAGTTATTTGGAAAACTCTTCAGCGGGCAAAAAATACCGCAATTAAAAAATAGAGTTCCTGCGATAAAGGGAAAAGTAGCAGCAGGCTATACTTTTTATTCTTTTAGTATGGAACCCAAATTTTTATTAAAAATTGGATATATTTTACACCGATCAAAAACTGATACTGAAACCGCAACAGCCTATCAGCGTTTGGTAAAAAAAACAAGATTAAGTAAAATTGGAAAATATATTGATAAAGGGGGATATTTCCCAAATTCGATCATCATTAATATTCAAACTAAGGGTAAAAAGGAAATAAAATTTGATTTAGCAGGCAACGTAAAACATGATTCAGATACAAGCCTAGGGGTTATGCACCTTCCAAAAACTTATAGGAGCGCGTTTATTATCGATGGACAACACAGATTATATGGGTATTCGGTAACAAAGTTAGATTCTCACCATACGATTCCAGTTGTTGCATTTCATAATCTACCTCATGAAGAACAAGCTAGAATTTTTGTTGACATAAATCATACTCAGAAATCTGTTCCTGCAAATCTATTAAACTCTATAATGGCTGATTTTCACTGGGGATCGGATAACGACAGACTTGCTATATCAGCATTAAAAACAAGATTGTTTACTATTTTAAACTCTGATGATAGCAGTCCCTTTTATAAAAGGATTATCTTATCTATAGAAAGGCAGACCAAGAAAAGATGTCTAACATTAAAAACAATAAGAGATTGGGGGCTAACTAAAGTTGATTTCTTTGGCACCCTGAAAGGAGATAAGCTGGTTAAAACAGGTTATTTAACCGATGTTGATTATGATAGGACTTTATCAAAATCTTCTTCCTTTATCAAGAAATGCTTTTTAAAAATACAGAACGGATTAGAAAATCAATGGGAAAAAGGAAACGATGAAGGCGGTTTCATAGCAATGAATATCGGAGTAACCGCGACACTTAGAATTATAGATAATATCATGGAGTTCTTAGTTAAGTTTAAATCTATAAAACCTGAAAAGATGTCAGGAGAAGAGCTTGCGGATGTAGTTAAACCTTATCTTGAGCCTGTAATAGAATTTATTGACAACTTAGATTCTGAAGGCATAAAGAAATTGCGCAGTTTGTTTGGCAGCGGCGCTACAGAAAAAGTGCTCAGAGAATTTCAGTATCCTATACACAAAGATTTTGAAGAATTTAATCCTGAAGGATTAGAACAATGGATGAAAGAACATTCTGGAGTTTTTAATAAACCTTCTTATGATCTAGGACATAATCACATTGAACCATTAATTGATAACTTTATTAAATCAAAATTAAAAGATCAATTAGGGAAGAAATTTTGGTGGATTCAGGGAATTCCAAAACCTATTCAAAAAGATTGTTCTGATAAAAGAATTGATGCAGGAACAGGTGAGCCAGATTGGCATTTTCTGAATACCATACATTATCACTCAATTATTGATAAGCATTGGGGGATTCTAGGTGAATATTTTACACCTCCTGGGATGGAGAATGAAAAAAAATCAAGAAAACTTGATTGGCTAAAAAAATTCAATTTAATCAGGCAAAAATATTCTCATCCTCAAAGAGAAAATACGACTGAAGAAGAATATACTTTTTTAAAGGAACTTAATGATTGGTTAAGAAACAAGTTAATTCATAAGCCTTAAGCTTATTTTTTTAATGAGGCGAGTGGAAGCCAAAGATCCTAAAACCCCGGCTTCCCGATATTGATAAAAGACAGCTGAGCGTGGACACCTCTTTGGAGAGATGAATGGAAAATAGGGGAATTCTCAGTTATGCTTATTGATCTCATAATTTAATTAATGATAAAAAAACAATTAAAGCCATTTTTAAAGTGGGCAGGGGGTAAAGTTCATCTTATAGATAAATTATTGCAGTTTGTTCCTAAAGATTTTGAAGGAAGAATTTATAGAGAATCTTTCCTTGGAGGAGGCTCAATGTTTTTTGCCCTTTGTCCTCCTAAAGCAATACTTTCAGATCTAAATTCTCATTTAATTAATTGTTATAAAATGGTTCGAGATAATCCGACATTGGTTCATTCTTATTTAACGCAATTCAACAATAAACATAAACCTGAATTTTATTATGAAATTAGGGATGAATATAATAGGTCAAAATTTTCTTTTAAACAAGCAGCAAGATTTATGTATTTAAACAAAACATCTTTCAATGGGATTTTTCGTGTCAATAAAAAGGGGAAATTCAATGTTCCTTTTGGAAAGATAAACAAACCCGCGTTGCCATCTCTCGATCAATTAAAATCTATAAGTTTGATTCTAGAAAATATAACACTTATAACTTCAACTTATGAAGAAGTGTTGAAAGATGCTAAGTGCGATGAATTCATTTACTTAGATCCTCCATATCCTCCTTTAAATAATACTTCAAATTTTACACATTATACAAAAGAAAGATTTGGAGAGGATGATCAAATAAAATTGTCTGAGACAGCTAATTGGTTGAAAGATCAAGGTTGTCTTGTGATGATTTCAAATGCAGATTTACCAAAAATAAGAGAACTTTATGAAGGCTGGAATAAGTATATATTGCCAGCTACAAGATGGATAACTTGCAAGTCTAAAAAACATAAAGTTAATGAATTAGTAATTACAAATTATAAATTGGAAGGTGGAGATTATGTCTAATAAGATTAATATATTTAAAGGCATTAAAAAATCAGATTGGTTTGAAGCTGCTGATTGGTTAGGCTGGAATTCAATTGGAGGCCTTTTTCCTGTTTTAGGTGGATTCTTTTTATTTTTTATTTTTAAAAAAAACCCCACTATCTCAGATTTTTCAAATAATGGACAATTTGCAATTTATAGTGCAACCATGTTCGCATCAGCATTTTACATCGTTTTTAAAGAATATAAAAGTTCCATATTTTCTGGAAGAAAACTTTTTGGAGCAATTTGCATATTAGGCCAAATAGCTGCTGTATTGTTGTTCTCTTCAGTTACAGCAGCAAACCTTGAACAATCAGGAGTTGAGGTAAACCGTGGGCTTGTACGTAATCTTTCTTTTTTAATTTACTTTATTTCTCTTATAATGGTATTTCTTCTATCGGCTCTTGATAAGAGCAGAGCATATTCAGATATCCAAAAAGAAAGAATTAAAGGCGAAGAAAAATTGGATGCCGAATACGAAAAATTGGAGAAGAAAAATGAGGGATAATAATTATGTTTCATTTAGATGTATAGAAGTTTCTCAACCCGTAGGCACTTTTTACATTGGAACAATAAATTCAGATGATCTGGAGTATATTTCCTATGTTGATGTTAGAAGAATTGCGAGAGAAGAAAGAGAGGTAGAACGATATTTAGGTATACAGCGTCCTCTTATTAGGAGCAGGGTTACAGAAATAAAAGAATACGTGCAAACAGTAGATGCCACTTTCCCTACAAGTATTATCATTGCTGTTTCTTCTGATGATGCTGAATTCAATAAAAAAAATAAAATTATGAAAATACATCGGGATAATAATGTTGCTAAAATAATCGATGGACAACATAGAATTGCAGGTTTGGAAGGATATTCAAACGGTAATTTTCAGCTGAATGTTACAGTATTTATTGATATGGATATAGAAGATCAGGCAATGGTTTTTGCCACAATAAATCTTAAACAAACTAAGGTTAGCAGATCACTTGCAATTGACCTTTACGAATTTACAAAATCAAGAAGTCCTCAAAAAACGTGTCATAATATAGCAAAATTCCTTAACAGTAAAGATGGCAGTCCATTTAGAGACAAAATCAAAATATTGGGGAGAGCTACTGGAAAGCCTCAAGAGTCTATTACTCAGGCAACCTTTGTAGATCGATTGATAAAATATATTTCTAAAAATCATATGAAAGATAGGGATTTGTTAAAGAGGAAAAAAAAGATTAAAAGAGCTGAAGGAGAAGAAATAAAAAAATTAATTTTTAGGAATTTTTTTATAGATGAACGAGATGCTGAAATTGCCAAGAATATTTGGAATTATTTTAAAGCAATAGAGAAAAAATGGTCAAAGGCCTGGCCTTTAGTAAAGAGAGGAAATATTCTAAATCGAACAACTGGCTTTGGTGCTCTAATGAGATTTTTGCGTGATGTTTATGTTTCTTTTGACAAAACGAAAGAAATTTTTTCCATTACTGATTATTATTCTGTCTTTGAAAAAATTGAACTTAATGACAGTGACTTCAATCCAGATAAATATAAGCCTGGATCAAGTGGAGAAAGGGATTTATATATAGATTTAAAAGAACTCTCAGGTATAAAAAGTTAATAAATTCATAAAAAATATCTTAAATATCCATTCGAATATTTTATATTTATTAATTAAAAAAAGTGCCCAAGCGCCGTGAATATCGCCAGAAGGATAAACTACTATTGAAAATCATAATTATTTTAAAGATTTTCTGGACACATTTTAGGACACAGTCCTAGGAGATCCTATTGAAAATTAAAGCGGTAAACCCCTGAGTCTAAGAGACTGAAAATCCCCTGAAGCCTTGGCTTGCCGGAGTTGGAAAAGATAGATGAGCGGAAAAAGCACCTCGTTGGAGAGGCGATCGGAGGGGAAGGAGATTCTCATTAATGGAGGTAAAGGAATATGGTCACTCATACAGAAGAAATTATGCGAGCAGCGGCTACTTTAATAAAGAAAGAAGGTAAAAATATTTTTAGTAGAAGAGAAATTCGTGATCAGATTGGAGTTAACCATAAAAAATGGATGTCAGGTTATGTATCCATTTTTCAAGGTATGAGGATAGATCATCCGGGTGGAGCTCCTAAAGTTGGAAAAAGATTTAAAAATATTTTTAGACGAATTAAATTTGGTAGATATACTTTAACTGATTATGGAAAGCAACTTCTAAAAGAATTCGATTGCTGAAATATTGATAAGAAATTGAGGCGAGTGGAAGCCAGAAACTCAAATAGCTCCGGCTTCCTAATTATCAGCAAGAGGTAAATGCGAGGTTATCGACTCATAGAGAGGACGAAAGAAGTTGTCAAAACATAAAAACCAACACACTGTGCCAACGGGTTATTTGAAAGCTTGGTGTGATCCTTCTGCACCTAAAAAATATACTCCATATGTTTGGATTTTCAGTAAAGATGGAAATACTGTCAAGAATAGAGCTCCACATAATCTATTTCATGAAAATAATTTTTACACAATTAAACGTGCAGATGGAGAAAGGGATTTAACATTAGAACATGGTTTATCTGAATTAGAAGGTCAATTTTGTGCTTTGAGAGATAAAAAATTGAAATTTCGTCAGAACATTACACCCAAAGAACATATTATTTTGTGCGCATTCATCGCTGCTATGCGTGCAAGAACTAAAATAATGCAAGCACATCAGCAAGAACAATGGCTAGGAGTCTTAGAAAAGATGGAGAAAATGAGAGAATGGGCAAGAACTGCAACACCTGAAAAGAAAAAGATGATGGCAGGTCCGCCTAGAGGTAGAGAGCAAAAACGACAGTCTTTGAGCTATAATGAAGTAAAGAAAGTGGCAGAAGAGCCTATTCAACATTTGCTTTTACCATCGATATCTACAGAGACACCATTGCTTTGCGAAATTGATTTTGTAATACTTGAAACTGATATCCGGCCGGGTTTTATTACATCCGATAATCCATGCGTGTGGTCTGATCCAGAAGCATACAAACGTCCACCTTTCTATCGAACTCCTGGACTTGTGTATGAATCAATAGAGATAACCTTGCCAATTTCACCCCACCAAGCCATTTTGCTCAATCGAAAGGGCATAAATGGTTATATTTCTGTTGAAGACAACGCAGTAGATAATCTCAATAAAAAAACTAGATTTAATGCTTATAAGCATTTTATTGTTAATTCAAATTATAAGAAGGATATCTGGTTTGATCCTGGCACAGAACCAGAAGATTCATGGGAAAAAATGAAAGCAAATAGATGAAAAACATATGAGATTTTTTAAAAAAAAACAAGAAGTTAACCTTGACGATTTTTGCCCTGATTTTTATGAAAAAAACATTTTAAACCCAATGATTGATGGGGTTGACGTCGACGGCGTCTACAGCGACGTTCTAAAGCGTTCTATCGTTGAGGTAGATCATAATTTTGCTAATATCAATTCGCAGACGGTTGCTACCGAGGTAGTAATTCTACGATTTGAGTTATTCGCACTTGCATGGCTACATAAATTTGGAGTTAAACTCGCAGTTGCTCAAAGCACTTTCACGATGCACTACTTGCATGAAAAAAAACGAGACGATATTTGGGATGATTCGAAATCTTATAATGAAGCAATTGCTCGTTCTAGTACTCTCGGCAAAACATCAAAAAAAGCGTTTGATAGAGCATATCTTGGCCGTGTTAACTTGACGAGAGCTGATTTATTTGATCGGTTTTACAAAGAAGGCCACGATATAGATTGTGTTATCCCACCACTGAACCGACTATTTTCTGAGAAGGCTTGGAAGAAAGGAGTCACCGCAGGTTTACTCATGCTTGCTCTCTGTGATCGTCTTGGCTTCGGATCCAATTTTGAGCCAAACAAAGAAGCACAATTTCACTTAACAGGAGTTATCCGTATGATATATGAAGGGGCACGACAGTCTTTAGGAAATATAAAGATCAAAAATTAAATGGGTTCTTCCGGGTTTGAGGCGAGTGGAAGCCAAAGACCATCGAAGCCTTAGCTTCCCTGGATTGAAAAAGACAGCGGGCGAATTAACAGCTTATAAAACAGTCCGATAAATAGATGCCACATAAAGGAATTAAAATGAAAAGATCAAAAATCCCAAATAAGGAAAGGTTCCATTATTGTATGCCCATGGAAATATCTGAATGGGAATTTTATGGCAAAAAGAATAGAGCGCCTGGCATGGCTACAGCTTATAGTGATTCTTCCTATTTTAAAAAACGTTCAAGAGCATTAATTAAGAAAATTAAAAAGAGAATTAATGATATTGTTACAAATGATGAGATCTTTAGGTTGATGCTCCTTCGTGATCTTAAAATATTAGACAGGGAATTTAGAGAAGTTACTCCTTCAAACGATAATGAAATTGATATTATAGGATATTTTTTTTATTTGGTTGCTCATTTGTTGGGATGGGCTCATTTTGAGGGCAAATTTTTTAGAATTCCAATATATTATCAAACTAGAGAGCAACAAGAAGAAGATTTGCGAAAGTCTTCGAATCTGAAAATTCAAACAGGCCTGTATGAGGTCTATAAAAAAAGACAATTGATTAAGAAGCTTCTTTCCGAGGGAGATTCCTATCCGACTGTTGCATCAATAATGGGAATGACTGTGATCAATGTCAAACACCTAGAAAGGAATGATCATATAGATTATTTATACCATAGAGAATTTGAAGGCAAGGAGGAAGAGTAGTTTTAAAATGGCTTCATTACTCTATTTCAACGAGAAGCTTTCAGATGCTGTTATTGAATTAGCCACAGGACCAGGAGATGTTCGATCAAGGTTATATTCAATTTTACCTAAAATTTTAATTCTATCTGGGCATTCTTTGCCCCCTGAATTAAAAAAGGAACTCAATTGGATACAAGATAAGCTTACTGAAAAAGATAAAACCCAATATGGTTATGATCTAGGCCGAACACTTCGTAGAATGAGAAACAATACTGGAAGCAAAATTGCTGAGAGGATTGTTGATTTACAATTTAGAGTGGCGGAATTGAGGAAAGAAGAACGAAAAGAATAAAAAGGTGTAGGCTTATAATTTAAGCACCTGCAAAAAAGGAAGTACTTAGAATAAAGGCCTTTGAGTTTCCTGGAGAATTGTGACGCTTAAGGAGTATTATATCTACCCGCCACCTGTAAAATAACCTTGGGAGAGAAGGACAAATTATTAAGGCGAGTGGAAGCCAAAGACCTAAAAAAAATAAAACTCTACTTCATTCTTCCACAAGGAAGATTCATCCAAATCCTCTGAAATCACCCCTCAATTCATCTCGAAAGGCTATTTACCTGTTTATTTACTGTCAGTTATCATTGTTTTATTCTAATCAATATACGCTGGAGATACTAATTCTTATTTGAATAGGCGGCGATGAGAAAGGAATTATGAGAGCAAACCGTTGGTTTCTAGTAATATGGCTTATTTTTCTGCTTAATATAGCAGTTTTTTCTGCATCATTGATGCAAAGAAATTTGCCGACTATTATCGAAAAGATTAAACCATCCGTTGTCGTTATTTTGATATATAATGAGAAAGGGAATCTTATTGCCAATGGAAGCGGATTTATTATCAATAAAAATGGAGATGTTATTACCAATCGTCATGTACTTAAGGATGCAACTCGTGCTGAAGTTAAAACCGCAGAAGGGAAAATTTACAATATCATAAATGTTATTGCAGAAGATAAAGAGGGCGACTTGATTCAGGTGTCAGTGAATATTCCTAAAACTGAAGTACAGCCATTATCTATTAATCCTTCTATTCCAAAAGTAGGTGAACGGCTGATTGTAATTGGAAGCCCGTTAGGGCTTGAGCTAACAGTCGCGGATGGCATTGTCTCAGCCATTCGGGAGATTCCTAAATTTGGAAAGATTATTCAAATGACTGCACCTTTATCTCCTGGTTCTAGCGGAAGTCCTGTGGTTAATATAGAAGGCGAAGTCATAGGAGTAGCGTCTTATCAGATAGTTGAGGGGCAAAATTTAAATTTCGCTATTCCTTGTGAGAGAGTGGCAAAACTTGTGCCCACTGAGGAACATCACCTTACTTATTGGAAGGCAGGAAGAACAAAGAAAAAACTTGCCTTGGCAGAAGAGTTTTACAATAAAGGGCTTGCCTTCCTTTGGGCAGAAGATTATAAGAAGGCTCTTTCGCAATTTGAAGAGGCTGTGAAGAACAGCCCTAACTTCGCAAAAGCTTATTTTCAAATAGGCTTTTGCAGCAACGAACTTGGACGCAATAATAAAGCGCTAGAAGCATTCAAACATACAATACGCATAAATCCCAATGATGATGTTGCTCACTATAATCTTGGCGTAGTTTATCAAGATCTTGGAAGATACGATGAAGCAGTGGATGCTTACAAACATGCAATACGCATAAATCCTGATGATTCCGAAGCCTACTACCAAAATCTTGGCATATCTTATTTCCTACTCAAGCGATTTGTTGATTCAATAAGAGCTTTAAAAGAGACTATACGCATAAATCCAAATATTGCTGAAGTGTATATTACTCTTGGAGGAGATTATCGATATCTAAGAAGATACGCTGATGCAGAAGAAGCATTTAAGAAAGCGATTAGGATTAATCCTGATATCTCTAGTGCGCATGTCGGTCTTGGTATACTTTATCAAGATCAAGGAGGTTACCTGGAAGCAGTGGGGGCTTACAAACAGGCCATACGCATAAATCCTGAAAATGTTAATGCGCACGCACTACTTGGTATAAATTACGTTCTTATTGGTGATAAATCGTCAGCTCTTGAGCAATACAAAATTCTTAAGAAACTTGATCCAGATAAAGCAAATATACTTTTTAAGGCGATTTATAAATAAGAATGTAATTTTCAAACGGATGGAAGCCAAAGACCCTAAAGACCTGGCATCCCGGGGTTGAAAAGACAGCATAAGCGAATTAAGCACCTCATTTATATAGACGTTAGAAAACGAAGGAAATTCTCATTTGTTGTTACTGGAATTTCAGCCTTATGATTCCAATCTTGTGACAAAATAGAAACATAGGTGAAAAAATGAAACCAAAAAATCCAGGATTAACAGCACTTTTAAATGCATT
>SDBT01014658.1_pt1 | contig 12487 bp, 8 predicted proteins | sample 2277101 | NCBI WGS metagenome assembly SDBT01 (sample SAMN10404973, study PRJNA504765) | marine sediment metagenome | isolation source: marine sediment core GS10_PC15, 103 cmbsf | place: Arctic Ocean: Southern Knipovich Ridge | collected 2010
GTATTGAGTTTTGTAAAATCGGCATCTGCTATCCAGAATTGAGCCATTTCTTCAAAATATTGTATCTGAGCGTCAATACCTATTTTTTTACATGCTTCAAGATCACTGATTCCACCCATATATTTATCAAGATGATAGACCTGCCATTGATGAAGTGATACGGGCATCCGGTCTGCCTTTTCTCCATTTATGGTATTCAATAATCGTTCTTTTGATGTCATTTTTATTCCCTAAAATAAATTTGTAGACTCTTCTTAGTTAAATATCTCACGCAGCGACGCAACGCCGCAGAGATATCCAAAGAAAACAACATATAGAATCTCTAATCCCCTTACTCAAAGGGGCCATATTTTTTTGTATTTTGTATTATATATTTTTTATTAAATATCGTTGCGGCGCTGCGTGAGATTTCTACCTTTAAGATAAAATTCAATCAGCCAAAAACCATATACAACCCCACCATGGCGATAAATAGTAAAGCTGATAATATTTTATAATTGCCAATCCCGCTCCAGCCCTCAGTCTCCAATGCCTCCATAGGATTTTTCCAAACAAGTTTTTCACTTTCAGCGCTATGCTGATGAGGATACAAGTACGATACGGCAACTAAAATAATTGAACAGATGATAAAAAGATAAAAAGTCACCATCATAGGTGGAACATTCCACCCTGTAGATTCTTTGAACCAATCCAAAAAAAAGACGACAAGGCCTAACGCTGATCCACTTATTAAAGTTATTATGGATGCTTTCGCCGACGCTTTTCGCCAGAATATACCCCAGACAAATACCGCGGTAATCGGTGGCGCGATATAGCAAATTACCGCGACAATACCCTGAAAGATACTCTCGAAATGTGATATCAGAGGTGACCAGAATATTGCCATAACCATGGCCACAAAGGTTACCCACCGCCCGATAATTACCAATTTGTGGTCAGGTGTGTCCGGTTTCCAGCGTTTGTAAAGGTCGTAACTAAAGAGCGTTGCAATAGAATTTAAAGCCCCCGATACCGTGCTCATCAGCGCCGCAAGGAGGGCTGCAGCCATAACTCCCGTAAGACCGGTAGGAAGCAAATGGGTAATCATAAAAGCATAAGCATCTTTCGAATGCTGCAAAACCGGCAGTTGACCCTGGTTTACAAGGGCCAGGCAAATGGTCCCGGGCAGAACAAAAATGAACAAGGGTAAAATTTTAAGAAATCCGGCAAACAAAGGTCCAATACGGGCATGGTTCTCATCTTTTGCGCCCAGCACTCTCTGGACAATAGTCTGGTCGGCGCACCAATACCACAAACCGATAATTGGATACCCTAAAAATATAGAGTACCATGATAATCCGGAGGGGTCATCTGCTGAGCGTAAAACGGTTAGTTTTACAGGGGCCACTGAAGCTTTAATACCTTCCCAGCCGCCAACCTGTACAAACCCGACCAAAGTAATTATTATCGCTCCAAGGATTAGAATAACGGTTTGAATGGATTCAGTAACAACTACAGCCTTGAGTCCGCCAATAATGGTATAAATTCCAGTTAGTACCGCGGCAACAACGATAGTGGTCATAATCGGAATACCAAACAAACCTTCCAAAACAACCGCGCCGGTATAAAGTGTAAACCCGATATGGATAAAAATCGCCGATATAATTGAAAGCCCGGCCAGCCAATCGCGGCTGGCACGGCTGTACCGCCGTTCTAAAAAATCCGGTAAAGTGGCAACGCGGGATCGATAATAAAAAGGGGCAAAAAATAAGGAGAGGGCAATTAATGTAAAGGCCGCCATCCATTCAAAATTCCCATAGGCCAGGCCATTTTGATAGCCTTCCTGAGCCAGGCTTACTAAATGAGTGGTTGAAATATTTGTTGAAAAAAGTGCCAGGCCGATTAAAGGCCAGGTTAATGTCCCGCCGGCTAAAAAATAATTTTTTCCTTCAGCTCCTTTGCGACTTCGTAAACCTGCCCATGAACCGATAACCACGATCGCTACAAGATAAACCACTATTACAATAATGTCTAAAGATTCAATTTGCATGTGTGATTATTGTGATAAACAGAGATTAGTTTCTTTTGTATAAATACAATCTCAATATACGTCATTTTTATTTTTTTATAAATATATAAATGATTCTTTACCCAGAAATTATGGTTTTTTTAGGCGCTTCTAAAAGATTTTGATAAGAAGTTTGAGAAGCAACCTGTAGATTTTTATTTGAAATGTTTTTGAAATTTCTGCCTTTATAACAGAGATGACATAATTTAGCTCTTGGTAATTTTGAGTGTCCAGGCATGTTTACATGGTGGATCTTTTCGAACCGAATCTGGAATATCAATCACCAATACATTGCCTTCTTTTTCCCAATTCAGGTAATATCGGTTCCAACGACCACCCTTCCAACATGATACCCGGTATACTATACATCGATAACGGTTTCTCAACGGTAGGGATATCAATGGTCCGATCATTTAATGAAGAACTGTGATTGGATCGGTAAATAATTTTGAATTTGGAATTAGTATCTTATTACCGTCGGCATCAAGTTCTGTATAACGCAGGTCAATAGAAACAACTGTGCCCTCGTAACCCGATATCTTTATACGGTTTCCTTCCTCAAATGGTCGATAGAGCAATATGAGGACGCCAGAGAGAAGATTGGAAATAGTATCTTTCAGAGCAAAGCCAAGTGCAAATCCCGTCAATCCCAGACCGGCCACTAACGCGGACACATCAACACCTAACGTTCCAAGCGCAGTAATAAAGCCAAAGATTATAAGTGTAATACTGCTTGTACGAGCAAGTAGCAAAGTAAGATTTCTATTAATTTTCATTCGCCCGGCGGCCCTAGTTATCATTCTTTTTATTATTTTAGAAAGTATAAAGAAAACGACGAAAATTACTATAACTCCGGTTACTTTTGGTGCCCAAAGAGTCGCTTTGTCAAGCAAATATTGTACTAGATTATCCATAGTCTACGAACCTCCTGTTGTCATTCTCAAAAAAATATTCTTTAAGGCTTCAACATTCTTATACTTTTTTGAAATATTTGCAAATGTAATCATATTTATTTATCATTTTGGTGTCAGATGATGCCGGTTTATTCACCTGGTAAAACATAAAAGAACACCGACATAAAATGACAAAAACTACCAATTAAAACAAACATATGGAAGATGGCGTGATTGAATGGTATTTTCTTAATGCTGTATACAGTTGCACCAATTGTGTAAGCCATTCCGCCTGCAAAAAGCCAAAGTAAACCATCTAAAGATAAATTATTAATTAATGGTTTTATGGCGAAAACGATTACCCAGCCCATGAAGACATACATAAGTACCGAAATTAAATGAAATCTTCCTGTAAAAAATAGTTTCAAAATTATTCCCGTCAAAGCCAATCCCCAGATAGTACCGAAAATCAACCAACCTGTTGGGCCCTTAAGCGTAACAAGAGCAAAAGGCGTGTAAGTTCCGGCAATGAGAACATAAATAGACGCATGGTCAAATATTCTCAATCTGCTTCTTATCTCTGGATTTCTAGTACTGTGATAAAAAGTAGAAGCCGCATATAAAACAATTAAACTTACACCAAAAATGCCGAAACTTACAACATGCCAAATGCTCCCATGCAGATTTGCATACATAACTAAAAGCACCAAAGCAACAATGCTTAAAACCAAACCCATAGCATGAGAAATGATATTAATTTTTTCTTCTATTGGCGAGTAGTATTTTATTCCTTCTATATCTTTCACTAATTCAATGTCTTTTGAAGTTTTTGTTGTTAATTTTTGGGAAGTGGAATCTTGTGACGCTTTAATATCATATCCTTTTAATACCTATAGGTCATCTGACACTATTTCAATATGGCACACTTTCTAACTGATGAGTATTCACCAGCATTAATTCTATAAAAATATACCCCCGAACTAAGTCCTCTGGCATCCCACTCAACAGAATAGTAGCCAGCGTTTCTATATCCGTTTACCAATGTATCGATTAAGTAACCATTAATATTGTAAATAGACAAATTGATATGTGAAGACTCAGGTAATTGATATGAAATAGTCGTAGTTGGATTAAATGGATTTGGGTAATTTTGATTTAATTTAAATTTCTCCGGATTACTTTTTCCCTGCAGCACAACAGTATTGTAAATGCGCGGGTAAAAATAGAGATGAGGATGTGATCCTTCACTAATAGTGTAATACCCGGATAAATCGGAAGCCCAGCACACTGCTTCACCTTGAGGTTCTTTGAAGTAAGGCACAACTTTTGGATTTCCTCCTAATGCCTCACCAATCGTTTGATCATCATTCTTGTACCAATAATACATGACATTACTCTTTTTAATTAAAATTTCTTTCCCATCAGGAGAGATATCTCCGCCAACAGCCGTGCTAAATGGCAAAGAGGTTACTACTTCCAGTGTATCCACATGTAAAGTTGGCGCCGCATAAAATGTGTAGGGCCAGGCCGCCCGGTATACTTTGGTGTTCAATTCCTTTGAAACAATGTAAATGTCCAGGTTTAAAGGATCGATCATAAGTGTTTCTGCGTTGCGGTTTCCATCAGGATACTGGAATACCAACCGATCGACATCATAGAGCACGGTATCAATTGGTGCTTGACCGATGGAAACAAGGGGTTCAATAATCCGATAAATATATTTTTCATCGTAGCGAACAGAATTGTCACCGATGTTTCCGATATAAATATATTGCTCGCCTGCAATCGGTCCGGGGCCAATTGCAATATCCTCCCAATCCCTATTCTGCGCGCCAGCGAGAAAGAAATTACCAAGGTGCCTGCCGTGCGAATCAAAGGCAAACACCCGGCTCTTGCCCCCTGAATCATTATGCGTCCATAAAACACCTGGATTTTTGCTGCTTGCAGCAATACCCGAAACTTCTACGATTTCATTCGATTCAATTATCCCCATATCCACTCTAGTGCCGAATTGTTGAGATATAGCAGACTTGCATATAAAAAAACTAATTAACATGTGCGTAAAAAATAATTGTCTCAATTTTAACCTCTGATCCTAATTTTACTAATACCTTTAATTTAATCATTAGCCTGATTAATTCATACCGCAGCCCAAGGCTGCAAACAAAATAATACTTGTCCACGAATTATCACGAATTTTACGAATTATAAAATATATTATAAAAATTATTTCTCTGCTAGAATATTTTCTTAACCAGTAAACATTTTGCTAATCTCCCAAGGCGATCCGCTAGGCGGAAATAACAAAGTTTTCGGTTAAAATAGCATAAATTTTTGACTTAAATTGATTAAGTAAAATGAAATCGATGATTTAGTTTCCCCTTAATTCCCTTTATTAAGCCTGCCCGACTTAGTAGGGGGGAAATCAGGCTGTGTTTATATCAAAGATTCAGGTTAGAAAACACAAAAGAAAACGGATGACGGAAACCGGTCAGGGATTCATATTCTGCTTTATGCGAACCGGACCCATGAGTCCGCTACTAACTAGCGGCCCTCGTTTGTCAAATCGATAGGGTTGGGACACATAGCTCTGCCGCTTTTCCAGCGGCAATGCTGCGTCTGCAACCAGTCGGTTGTTCCAGGTGTTGACCACTCGAATCTGCAGATCGTTCTCGTCAATACGGACAAAATCTGTGATGTCGATTTCCCACGGGGTTGTCCAGACTGTGCCGACCTCTTTACCGTTAATCACAACGGTGGCGATTACCCCGACCTCGCCAAGTTCGAGAACAAGCGGTTTCTTTACTTCGCCTTTGGAGAGCGTGAAGCTCTTTTCATAGACTGCTGTGCCGGCATAGTGCCTGATGGCCGGGTTTGAGTGTTGGGACCAGTCGGAAAGTGTGTCGAATACGATTGTTCCAGGAACATCCGGCCCTTTGAAATGAACGGTCCAGTTTGCATCCAACGTTGCCAGTGTTTTTTGTTCCGGCTTGTTTGATTTTGCCGGACCTTTAGCATCTTTGCCGATCTTTCCAGCAAGCACAATAAAGATGCTTTCTGACGGTTCGAGGTGCAGCGGGATGAACGTACGGCTATCTTTCTGTTTGAAAGCGGAGGCTTCGATGATGTTGCCTGTAACTGCATCCCACAGCGAAGGCTTAAGGCAGGCCTGCCGCAGTGACACCGTGAAATCGGCAGGAGTGTTACTAGTGTTGGCCAGGAAGTAGATATCGTTATCTTCGCCGGTTCGATGTTTGAAAAGGATTCCGCCCTTTCGCCCGATACCGATTCTTCCTGCTCCGGCAGCTGAGCAGAGGATCTTTTCCTTGCCTGTTACTTCTATATCGGTGTCAATACCAATCTTTGCAAATACCTCTTCCAGCTTAACACCGTCATAAATCCGGCCCTGTCCGTAAGCATGCTCCTTTACGGTCCGGCCGTCAACCGAACCCCAGACCTCATCGGCTATCTGACGAACACGATTATCGCAATCCGGGTAGTTCTGCAGTGACGGACTGATCTCGGGTTTGGGACCAATCACTGTTGCGCCCTCTCTGACAAGCCGCTGAATCGCTTCGGCAACTTCCGGCCGCATCACTTTCTGCTTCGGCAGAACCAATACGGAATAGGAGGGGCCGTGGCTGACAACGATTCTACCGTCTTTGACGCCCGCGTGATTGATCAGGACATCGGAATTGATGTAATCAAAATCGTACCCATCCGGCAGAGCGGGATCGCGTGCGCCCTGCATGGTTGGAGCATTCTCACCGATGTAATAGGCGACATCTGCTACCGGAAGCCCGGCCTTGAGCAGGACCGAGCAGCGGCGGATGTAATCGATGAACGCCCTGGACTGTTCGAACCAGGTATTGTGTCGGTTGAAAGCGGTGCCAAACCACTGAATAATCCCCGGCACCTTCTCATCAGGCTGGTGGATATAAACGTGCAGGATGAGGTGGTTGACTCCTGTGCCATATACCCAGTCGCACCAACGCTTGATTGATGCCGGACTCTGCTTGAAATTCCTGCCTGACGTAAACGCCTCTGCATAGACGCTCTTCTTGCCGTAAATATGGGCGCAGCTCGCTGCCGCACGGCATTCGACATTGTCCAGCGGATTGGCACTCTCCCAGAACTCGCCGCCTACCTGATCTGTCTGTGAGCCGTACAGCAGAAACTCAGACGGGAATCCCCAGTGGCCATAGTTCTCGAGCCAGAGGATCATACCGTTTTCATTGGTAACTTCACGCAGCCCGCCAACATAATCATAAGCAACCAACTCAACAATCAACCGCCGCACATCCCAGAGGAAGCGATCGGAGATGTTTGGGCTGTCTACTACCCGCCCGGTAAGTACAGACATGAATCTCTCCGGTGAATACCCATACCTTTTCCTGAACTTCCCGGTGAAACCGTCGGTCCAGTTCTGCGGCCCGGTTTCATAGCTGTCCGCGATGACGAATTTCAGCGCTTTCCGATCCTCTGCCGGCGTCCTTCTCAGGAACTCACCCACCATTCCATCAAAGAGACTGCGGACATGTTTCCTGTTCATTTTGTCGACTTCCAGTCCGCGGCTTTCCGGGCTTGCGGGCGCACACTGTGTGCCGGTTGGAACCATCCCCATGCGCAGAACAACCCAGTTACCAGCCGGTGCATCCCATAGTAGCCGGCCGTCAGCACTCATCTTGTCTGTCAGGTCAATCACATCACCTGATATTACCGCGGAACCGGCGGCGGGTGTGTTCTGTTCATTCCAGATATACGCATCCCAGGGGGGACGCGTCGAGGGACTGGTCTCACCGAGCTGTTTGCGGACATAGCCGGCAAGCACAGCACGGCGACTCAGTGAGATCTCGGCAATTCGTACTTCTTTAAGAGCATTACCTTGCGGCCGGAACACAAGTTTCAGGCGGATGTGTTCGGCCTTGGTTTCCGGAAACGGGATAAGGATGGGTTCCTTGTTCCCGGGCCCCTGGTGGCCTCTCTGCTCGGAATAGGATGCGATTTGATGATAGTTCTTGCCGTCGGTAGAGATTTCTATGTTACAGAAGAGCGTATATCCGTGGTCCAGTGGCTTTATGCTGACGCTCTGGATGCCAGGCACGGCTCCGTCTCCTTTCGGTATCGAGAGATTTATAACCGATTCTTTGATGGTCCTGAAAGTTGCAAAGGATTCCTCGGAGCCGTCCAGGAGTTTTTCGACCGATGCGATATCACCGGAGGTGGCGGTAACCCTTTTCATCAAAATATCGTTCGCTTCTGTCTCCGGTTGCTTAAAAGCGATGATACGCACATCCTGGAAATCCTTTTCGGTGAATCCTTTGGAAGAGGTGGTTGAAGAAGAGCTCCCGCCAGCCGTCAGGAAGGTGGTAATCTCGGGGATCGGCAGGATCCGGTCAATCCGTTTGCCGCCCCTGATCACTGTTTCGCTGTACGTGAGATAGCGCATGGATTGAGACGGTTTCACCCAGGGGCCACCCGATTGCGACCAGCCCGGTGAATTGAAGAAGCCGATCTCCACTCCGCAACGATCCGCCTCTTTGACTGCCCATTGAAGCGCCTCCCACCAGGCAAGGCTCATAAATTTTACATCTCCGACAGGAGTATCGCTTGCTTCCAAGTGGTTGAATATGTGGCCGATATAGGCCCGGCCGATTCCGACTCTGGCCATCGCTTCCAGGTCTTTTGTGATACCGGCCTTGCTGATATTATCGTTGATCCAATACCAGTAGCAACCCGGCCGGGAGGAGTCGGAGGGATTCTGCCAGTCCTCGCGTAATGACTCGCCGGCAAACATGCTGGCACACAATAACAGACTCACCATACAAACCTGAAGTCTTCTTGTTTTCATCCAATGCTCCTTACCAATTTGAACTGTTTAAGCGGTCGTTAATAACAGAATAATCAGGAATCCATTAAAATAATGATAAATTCTGCTTAAATTATTATAATAATTCATATCTGCACATGTAAAAGTTGAATTTTAATCTATTACATAGCAATTCGGCCACAACTCAATGAACCTCCATTAATTTATCACGATCTAATAACCTACCATCCAAGATGACTGCTTTTAAGGTCCTGGTATTACATATTTACCTGTAGCATCAAAGAAAATGGCACCATCCGGAATATTTTCAATTTCATTTGATGCGATACTATAAATAATGCCATTTTTGATCATGATTATAGCATTTGGCATAACTGCATTTCCTGTACCATCAATCAGGGTTGCATTGCCAATAATAAGATCGATATTTTGACTCCTTGATGAGGAACAAGCAAGACATATCAAAATAAAAAAAATTAATCGGTTGATATTATCCATTTTGAGATTACATCTAAAACTTTGTCTTCTACAAGTGAACGTTCTTTACATCTTTCTCTATACTCGCTATCGGCCAGACATTCTTCTTCCGCTAATTCAAGACCTTTTTCTTCAACTAATAATCCCTGTCTTTCGTATCGTTTACGAGCACGACTCCACTTTAAAATCACTGCTGATAAAGTGGAATATTTTTTAGAACGTCTTGTGAGAGCAGCATCACCAGAAGGTAAAAAAATCAGATGATCTAAATCTGCACAAGAAAGACAAAGAGCACCTTTTTCTCTATCAAGAGTTATCCATGCTTTATGACCAAGATTTTCACCACATTCTGAACAGGTTGAATCTTGTGAACTTATAAATACCTTTATTTCTAAATCATCTTTTTTTTTCATTAAAATCTCCAAATTATCATTTAACCCTTCGGGCGCATCAGCTCAATGTATGGTTGATAGTTGCGAAGTGATTCAAAATCCATTTCTAAAAGCTCGTACATTCCATAACCCCAGCCTTGACCATGGGCCTCCCGCATCAGATCAACGGCGCGCTGATGTTCACCAAGTACTGCAGCGATCCTGGCGCACCAGTATAGATGAGATCCGAATAAATAAGGCTCGTCTTTACTGTACAACCCTTCTAAAATCCTGTTTGCCTTTTCCCGGTCTCCCAATCGGGCTGCCACAACGCCCGTATATCCCTGGTAGTCCTGATTGTCCGGATATTCTCGATAAAGCTGTTCAAAATACGGTTGTGCCTCTGCCCACTGCTTATCCAAATACAATACCCGGGCAATAGAGTATCGATGGTCTCCGCTAATACGAGATTTAAACCATTCTAATGCGCGCCTGAGCACCTCATGAGCAGCTTCTTTATGTCCATGCGTCCTGAGGGCAATCGCGGCATCAAGCATTACGCCGCCAGGTGCAGAACCTGACAATTGAAAGCTTTCATCGATAACCCTGTTAACTTCCTGAATTTGACCGCGTGCTACCTGCAAAATGGCTTCATACCTCAAATTTGATGATTGATCAGGAAAGTGTTGGCGAGATAATTGAATAACATCCAAAGCATCTTCATACTCTCCAAGCATATACAATGCATTAGCCAGAACCGCGAAACCCCAGTCCCCCCTACTCCGCTCAGCCATTCTCTCATATCCAAATTCAGCAAAGGTGTCTACTGTTATTTGAGGAAGATTCTGATCTTTCGCGGTATAGCCAATGATGTATTTGATTGTGTAACTTCTTGGAGCAAGTTCTTCTGCCTTTCTCACAAATCTCATTGCTTTTGCCTTATTGCCGGAATTTACTGCGATACTCCAATCAAGCATAATACGGTCAAATTGTGCCAACTTTTCTCTATGCTTGTTAATTAAGTCAAATATGGAATCTGCCCCGGCAAATTGACCCTGGTTATGATAAGACATTGCTATGTATAGCAAAGGAAGTGTAAATGCAGAATCGATTCCAACAGACTTGTGAAAATGGCTTCTTGCATTATCGACATCGATGCCAAAAAGTTCTCTCCCTATCTGAAATTCCTTATATGCCTCGAATGAAGGTATATACGTTTGACTGCCTTGAAAATCATAATGAAAATGAAAGGCAAGGGCGCCCAGAATCTGACTGCGTAATCTTTCGAGAACCACCTCCTGGGTTTTGGAAGAGCCTTTTACCGGCGATGGCGACTCAAGGACTTTTTCATGCTCAGCGTCCATGATACTTGCCCGAAAGAAAAGATCTTCACCTTGCAAGTAGTAGGACCCTGTTATCAAAACACCTGCTTCATTTTGCGCCGCAATAGTGAATGCAGAGGGTTTATCCTTCTTTTTCGAATATGAATCCATCACGGATATAAATGGAACAGCCTCAAGTTCACTTATTTGCGACATCCCCTGGGTAATCATTTCGGCTGCCATTTGACCCAACATGTCCAGAGATTCATCGCCTGTTTTATTCTCAAATGGTACAACGACGATCCGATTGACAATGAATGTGGATCTTTGTTGCTGTATGATAAAGATAATTGAGGCCACAACCGCAATCACGGTCACTGCAGTAATCAGCAAAACCATTTTTTTGTTGCGCTTAATAAACTGAAATGGCTCTTCCTTTTCAACTACTTCAACAACAGGGATACTCTCCTCAGGTTTTATTTTAATCAGTGCTTCTTTTGTAACAGCACGCAAATCAACCAGTATTTCATCCACGTGCTGATAGCGTTCTTCGGAATTCTTGGCCATGGCCTTGTTGATGATGCGCTCCAATTCTATTGGTACGCCAGTGCGCACTCCTGTTACCGGCTCCGCTTCTTCATTCACAATGGAATAGACCACTGCCTGGTCATAATCTCCTTTAAAGGGAAGTTGTCCCGTGATCATTTCATATAGCATCACGCCAAAGGACCAGATATCTGTGCGTCGATCGACCTCTAAGCCTCGTGACTGCTCAGGTGACATGTAGGCAACTGTACCCACTGTTGTGCCTGTTTTGGTAAGCTTTGTCCGGCCGGACAATTTTGCTAACCCAAAATCGGTGATTTTTGTTTGTCCTTTGGAAGAGAGCATAATATTGGAGCTTTTAATATCCCGATGAACAATTCCTTTTTCATGCGCTTCCTGGAGACCTTCAGCAATTTTGATTGCAATATTTAGTGATTCTTCTATTTCTAAAGGGCCCGAGTCAATTTTTCCTTTTAGGCTCTGACCATCGATGTAGGCCATGGCAATAAAAGTATTGCCCTCTACTTCATCTATTTCGTGTACGGTGCAAATATTAGGATGGTCTAAAGAGGCTGCTGCCTGTGCTTCATGCACAAACCGTATTTTTTCCTCCTCGTTACTTAACGATTGCAACGGAAGAACTTTTAAAGCAACAAAACGATTAAGTTTGGTGTCCTCAGCCTTATAAACGACGCCCATTCCGCCTTCGCCGAGTTTTTCGAGGATATTGTAGTGTGATATTGTTTTCCCAATCATATTAATTTTTCTTTAACAAAAATAATCAATTCTCAAAACCCATTTTTCTTCGTAAATCGATAAATCTGGGCTCACTTCTCATTTTGTCAAATGGCGGAGCAAACAAATAAAGTAAGTTCCCGTCCCTTTGTTGATAGGCTTTATCGAACCACTCAAACATCTGATCCAAATCATTAAATCCCAAATAGATGATTCCAATCCAGAATGGAGAAATATGTTCTGTTTTCGACCGTTCCAATAATAAT
>SDBT01014659.1_pt1 | contig 12487 bp, 14 predicted proteins | sample 2277101 | NCBI WGS metagenome assembly SDBT01 (sample SAMN10404973, study PRJNA504765) | marine sediment metagenome | isolation source: marine sediment core GS10_PC15, 103 cmbsf | place: Arctic Ocean: Southern Knipovich Ridge | collected 2010
GTATAGATGAGGTCGAGATCGTCGACCTCCCAAAAATACACATAATAGAACTTGTATTCGAATCTAATTGGTTCATGTAAAAGGAGCATATTCCCATGGCAACCGTAAACAAAAGAACCTCGAACCCCCAGGCCTCCGTCATCAACGGCATCGATACCGGCGGTACAATGTCCGCAAGTATCACAGAGGGTTTCGAGAACAAAATGCAGTCGGCCCCCGATGGCCTGACCCTCCCCGTCAAAGACAAAGAGATACAGTTCTGTCGCGGCGTGGTGGCCACCCAGGACTGGGCGGTCGTTATCAGCATCCTCACCGGCACCCTCGGCACCTATGTCTTCTATGAGCGTATGTCCGGCGTCGCCGAGGCCAACGGCTACATAAAGCACACCATCACCAACCCCGTCATCCACAACGTACGCTTTAGCCTTACCAAAGAAGGCTACGCCGTCGCCACCTTTGCCTTCGAGTGCCGCGCTGCCGATGAGACCAAGGGTTTCGCCGACATGCACGTCCCCCTCGATGCCCAGGCCGCTCCGAGCTATATCGCCGCCGCGCGTGGTGGCTTCCGTATCATCTCGACCACCCACGGCACGGGCGGCAGCACCATCAATCTTTACCATATCACCGGCTTCGACTTTACTATCACTCTGCCTCTTGCCAAAGCCTGCAACGATGCCGACATCGGCTATACCTGTGTCGATGCCCGCCTCGATGGCATGACCGCCGAAGGCTCTATCGGTTTTCAGGATTCCGAGGTCACCGGCGGCGCAACCAAGAGCCAGCAACTCCTTGCCGCCGCCAAAGGCCCTCTTGTCCTGACCGTAGCCCAGGGCCAGGGCGCTGCCAATAAGGTCATCACCACCGCCAACGTTGACTTCGATTCGGTCGGCGGCAACGCTGCCAACTCGGCCAGGGGCACCAATTACACCGGCCACACCGCCGCCTTCGATGTCGCTAACGATGCCGGCACACCGCTTACCCTTGCCGGTGATAATAAGATCATCACTATTGCCAATGCCGTATAAGTCGCATAAACAGGAGCTCGTTCATTGCCCGATAAGGAAGCAAAATTTCATATAACCGCCGCCGGCGCAGACCAGGCCAAACGCCAGACCAAAGATGTCGCCAACTCCGTCAAGGACCTCGGCGATAAAACCAACGAAGCCGGCAAAAAGGGCGCCGCCGGTACCGACAAAAGCACAAAGAAGCTTATGGGCATGGGCAGGGTCCTTACTTCCTTAAAGAGCCAGGTCGCCGGTTTCATAACCGCGTGGCTCGGCCTTCAGGGCGTCCAGAAGATCATCACGTACCTGATCGAAAAACTCGAACGCGTTAAGCAGCTTCAGGCTGATATCTACCAGAAGTCCCTGAGCCTGGCCGAAGTCGGACAGGCACTTGAGTTCCAGACCGGCACCGCAGGCAAACAGCAGCACTGGTCCCGCCAGGCCGCCATGCTGCAGGAAGCAGGGGGCCTCCCTGATATCTCCACCGCCCAGTCAATGATGATCTCCGGCGACATCGCTTTTTCCGCGCAGGGCGGCATCAAGAACCCAAAGATAATGGCTATGCTGAAACAGATCGCACCCTTTGCCGGCACCGCAGGTATGACCGGCGACGAAGTCGCGAAGGCTTTTGAGTTTGGCGGCACAGCGGGCATCGACCGCACCCCCGAAGCCTACAGCGACTACTTTGCCCAGCTCCATGCCGGCTACACCGCCAGCAAAGCCGACAGGTTCGGGCCGTTCATGGTCGGCCTGCAAAAAGGCGGCACCGCCTATATGTCACAGGGTGGCTCTCTTGTCGAAGCCATCAGCTCTTTTGCCTCCGCCCGTGCCGTCACCTCCAACGAGGCACTCGCCGCCAACCTCCTGGAGCAGACCGCCCGTCTGTCCGGTGGTGCCTATGCCAAACCCCGGCAATCCATCGAACGGGGCCTTGGTGTCAGCTGGTCGGATCTTACTATGGATCAGCGAAAAAGTGCCTTGCTTCAGCATGTCAGCAATATCCCCGAATCCAGCAGGGCAGAGGTCCTCACCGCTCAGGGCTTTCCCGTCGAGCTGTCCACCCAGATCGGAAAACTCGTCACCCCCGAAGCCCAGGACACCCTGGTGGCCACACGACAGAAGGTCGCCGCCGCCGACCGTTCGTCCATCGATCCCATGGTCCAGTCCTATATGCAGACTGACCTTGCCAAACAGCGTCAACTTGATGCCCAAAAATCATTAATGGATCTTGACATAGGCCCTGCCTTTGCGTCGTGGCAAAGAAGGATCGAAAAAACAAAAAAGGCACACGATATTCTTGTGGCGACCGGTAAGGACCCTACCTCGTCCGATCGTATCCAGCCGTACGCCACGGCCCTTGAAGAGATAGTGGATGAGCTCAAAGAGGTCGAGCCTTCACTCACCGGCGACGATGCCGAACGTGCCGCCATAATGAAACGTAAATTGTATACTTATATTAATGCCATGTCCGATCCTTTTATCGGCAGATTTTTCTACTCTAAGGGTTATGCCTCCGCTCGCGGCCAGGAATTTACCGAGCAGCTTACCGAATTTCAGGATGCCGCCTTACAAACACCCGCTGCCACGGTGATCCACAACGACCACAGCATAAATAACTATCCCGTCGCCGGCAGCGATGCCGACCGGGGTATTGGCGGACGTTTCAAACAATAATAACAAGGACTTATAAATTATATGTCAGAAGCATTAATGGATATTTTTGGTAACGAGATAAAGGTCGCGGCGCAGCCCCGCACCTCCGACCGCCGGCACACCGCCTTTGCCGGTGCCCACGGCCTGACCAGCATGAACCTCGGCACTCGCGGTCGCCAGATCGTTATTGTCGGTCGTATCGCCTGCTCCGGTGTCGACTATGCCGCCGCCCGGCTCAACGCCGAAACCGCCGTCGCGGCGATCGAGGCTTATCAATGGACCGATGGCGGTGACTACACCTACATGGGCCTGACCTTTTACAACTGCGTATTCGGCCTTTTCCAACTCCTCCCCGACCAGCGAGGCCGTACGTACCACTACACCTCAGAAGGCTACGTCACCGTCGACTTTATCGCGCATATAAGGGAGCTCGTATAATGGCCACCGATGCCAATAATCTTGCCCGCTATGCCCAGCCGCCCATTGTCGAAGCCGCGATCGGGTCCGGTTCGCCGCCGTCGTATGGCCCCTGGCAGCCCGTATGGGGCGCAAAGGTCGACCGCGTCGAGATCAACGCATCCGCCAAACCGTCACAGGCGATCGTATGGTTCCCCGAACTCCGCTGGGATGCCGATACCGGCCTCAAGACCGGTGACATGCTCCGCATCCGCACCCTTGACCCGGTCCCCACGATCTCCTTTGCCGGCTTCATCGCCGGTACCCGGCTGGGTTTTTCAGGCGGTGGCCAGGGCTCAGGCGGCAAAGGTCCGGATGGCTTTGAACGCAATGTCATCGTCGCCCTTGACCACCGCTGGCTGCTGCAGACCACCTGCCCGGTCGACGGTCGCCTGTCGCGAGGCCCCGATGACTACACCGATTTCGGCACACCATCGCAAACACCCATCGACGACAAATATACCTTCCTGTCGGGCTGCCGTGCGATCTTCAACAAAGATGGCCGCCCCGACAAAGACCCCACCGACCTGACCCACTATATCGATGCCGCCGAAGCCACATCCTGCGATATTCCCCTATTCGCCAACGACACCGTCGATGCCGATCCCTGGACCGCCCGCGACATGATCCGCTACATACTCAGCCCGATCTACAACCTGGCCATCCGCTACCTGCCCATCCTTGACCCGGCAAATATCAAGGGCATCGATCACGCCGACCTCGATAACGTCATCAGTCACATCGTTGTCGAGGGCCTTAACGTTCTCGATGCCCTCGATGTCATCTGCTCTCACGCCGGCTTTGGTTTCCGGCTCGATCATAACTCAGACGGCACCACCGAGCTCATCCTTTACCGCATCGGCTCAGCTGCCGGCTATTCCCGCTCGATCGACACCCCGACCATCCTGCAGCAGCTCCACGCCCCGGCCGTCGCCGAAGACATCACAGCCGCCGTCGAAGCCGGTGCCCGAATGCTCTGCAACATGAGCCTTGCCGTCGACTCGAGCGCTATCGTCAACAATCCCTGGGGCCTTGCCGCCCCCGACAAATTCGAGATCACCGCCGAGCTCGTCCCCGCCTGGCTCGACAGCAACCTTGACCCCGATACATCGGGCGGCCTTGCCAGCCTGTTCTTTACCGAAGCCGACCTTCAGGACATCACCGACCCCAACTCCAAAACATTCTACAAATACTATCACGCTCGCGGTTCGTCTTTCCTTCGCGATGTCGGCCGCAAGTGGACCCTCAACGAAGCGGGCGCCTACAGCTCGGCGACCTATGATCGCGGCATGCCCTTTGATTTTTCAACCGTCATCCCCGCCGCCTATATCCTCGACTCCGAAACCGGCGAACGTCTTTACGCCCCTGTTAACCGCCAGTTATTACCCTGTTTAACGTTCGATAAAGACTCGTTAAACACCGTCGGCATAAAGGTCGAGTTCAGTTTCGATTCCGGCGACACCTGGCAGGTCATCCCCGCCGCCATCAGCTCGCTTACCCGTGAGGCCGGCATTTATATAGAAGATCCCAACCTTGCCGAACTCGTCGACCAGGCCGAGGGCACAATTTCGGGCGGCACCCTCGATGGTGTCCAGTTGAATCTCTTTACCTCGCTTGCCGATGACCTGCTTACCGAACCGGCTCGGTCCTTCAAGGATGGCGACTGGAACACCCGCGTCCGTGTCACCGCCTCCGTCCAGATGGATCAGCGTCTCCGCCGCATGGCGGAACCCACTCATTTTTCCGGTTCACCGTTCTGGCACGCGATGATCTATGACTTCTCTGAAAAGTACGGTATCACTGAGCGTACCGACTCCAGCACCTTTAAAGATTCCGGCCTTCCCGCCTGGAACATCGACCGCACCGACTGGTTCATCGGCCACCTCGAAAAAGTCAGGCGATCCAACGAGGACATGTCCATCTCAGGCGTTTTCACCCTTGACCGCCTCTGGCTTGGCGATGGCACCGGCGTTCCTGTTTTCTGCATCGGCGATTCTGTCGAACGTATCACCGGCCGCGAAAAAACCCTTGCCGCCGCTTTCGGTACCGGCGTGGTGTACCCGGAGATCGTCCAGATCGTCTACCTGCCCGATGGCCAACAGCAGCAGCTCATTACCCGTGACCTCAGATATGCGGAGGTGCGAATAGCATGACCGCTTCGATTACTATTTGGTTTTCGGTTCCCATCGGCTACATCCCCGGCGATTACGCCATGCTCTTTGGCAACGGTGGCTCTGGCGATATCGACTGGAACTCTCCTGTCAACGCCGCCGTGTATCCCTTGTTTCCCAACGGTGCCGGCCTGCTCGGTTTTGGCCACGCCCCCTTCGGTCATCACCGCTTCGGCCATGGCCACGATCAACTCACAGCGGGTTTCGGCCATGCCCCCTTCGGCCACACCCCCTTCGGCCACGGCACCGCGATCATAGAAGCTTCGGTACGGGTCACAGAGTGCGGCCAGCACACCTACGCCTTCGGCTGTTATGACAAAGCCGGCAACCTCCACCAGGGATCCCCGGACGAGGTAACCGCCCACGTCCATATAGCCCCGCCACCCCCGACCCGACTGACAAAGGATAGTTATAACAAAACAACCAACATATTAACCCTGGAGGCCGCATGACAAATAATATGAGCAAGTGGCTTTACGAAACAAACAGTGACAACTCAGCAAGGTATGTTCTGGGTGAACGTGGTGACAATCCTTTGGTTTGCATCGGCGTAAACCCAAGCACTGCCGAACCCGACAAGCTTGACCCCACCCTGCGAAACGTAAAGCGGTTTGCAGAGTCGCATGGTTTTGAGGGCTGGATAATGCTGAATCTCTATCCACAGCGAGCCACGAACCCGAACGATCTGCACGCCGAGCCCTGCGACGAATACATGGATCGTAATGCGTTCTGGTGGAACTGGCTGTTCGATGAGTTTCACTGGGCTACTATTTGGGCTGCATGGGGAACGCTTATCGAAAAGCGTGACTATATGACCGATTGCCTTCGTCGCTTAGCAAAAACAACCCTGTATGACTGGCGTAACTGTAATTGGGTTACCATAGGGAAACGCAGCCAGGCGGGGCACCCGCACCACCCACTCTATTTACCAAAGACCGCACAGATTCAAACATTCGACATACAAACATATCTAAAAAACCTGAAAGGAAGTGACTGATATGGACATGACCCTAATGCAATTATTAAAACAGGCGGAATTGTGTATTCAACCGGGATCTTCAATGTGTGAAAAGGCTCACGAAAACATTGTAAAAGCAATCCCGCTTGTCGATGAACTCCAGACCAAAATCGCCGAGCTTGAAAAATCGGAATCCGATCTAATTGGCGAAAGAGATCGCAGGGAAGATCAGCTACAGAACATAGACGTAATATTGGGTGGTACGGGTGGGTGGTCAAATAATTATGATTGTGGCGACGAAGCCCTGAAAAGAGCAGGCCAACTCCAAACCGATCACAGCAGGTTGAAAAAACTATTTGTCAATGACAACCTGTGGTCTATTTCAAAGTGCCTTGAGGTTCTTGCGATTGCTGCCGAGCATTTATTAAATGATCACGATTGCGATGCGGACAACTATGAAATTTCCGCACACGCGGTAACCGCTGCAAAAAACTACATGACACAAATTACCGAAGCCACAAAGGGATTGCATCTCGCAGAAAACCAGAAAAAGAAGTGGCCCACGGTCAAACGCCCTGATGAAATGGCCCGACCGGGACCTGTAGACTGATTATTTGTTCCGAAGTTCTTTTACAAGTTAATAGTCCGCTGGGACCAGGTTAAACCAAAATATCCTGAAAATAAACACAGACCCTCAAGCACCGACGCGGGCGGCTAACAATCCGGTTGACCGCCTGGGCGATAGTGGCAGCTATCGGACATTTTAACACGTCGGCTTAAACTGAGATAATTTACAGACCAAAAATAACAATCCGAGAAAGCCTTTTTATCATGGCCAGTTTCTTCCCATGGCAGGGAGGTAAGTCTAAGCAGGCGGCCCGCCTTTGTCAACTCCTCGCTGAGCACACATGCTACGTCGAGGTTTTCGCCGGCGCCGCCAACCTCCTGTTCGCTAAACCAAAAAGTAAGACCGAGGTCATCAACGACGTAAACTCTGACCTCGTAACCCTCTTTCGCGTGGTTCGTTACCACCGCCGCGAGTTCTTTCGCCACCTGTCGTTCGTCACTCACAGCCGCGCGGAGTTCACTGATTTTATGTCCCAGCCCGGCCTGACCGATATCCAGCGGGCCGCTCGATCGTTCTTTATCATGAAGACGGCCTTCGGCGGCCGGGGCGGCTGCAAGGGCGCTACCCTCGGCTACGGTACCACCGGCAAGGCACGTTTTAACCGCCGCTCCTTAGCGTCCGTCACCCGCTGCAGCAAACGTCTCAGCGGCGTTTTCATCGAGCACCTCGACTTTGCGGATCTGATCGCTCGTTATGATCGCAAGCACACCCTTTTTTACTGCGACCCACCGTACCTGGATACCGGAGGTTACAAGGCAAGCTTCACCTTCGACGATCACGTCCGCCTGGCTAAGCTGCTAAGCACCATCAAGGGCAAATTTTTGTTGAGCATCAACGACCACCCAAAGATCCGAAAGTTATACAAAGGTTTGCCAAGGTTGAAGGTCGGCGTAAAATACACCGTATCTCGCAACAAAACCGCCGCCGCCAAAACCCGCCCCGAACTCGTAATCGCCAACTACCCCCTCCCCCGCAGATGGTAAGCCGAAAACCCGCTCTGACGCAGGTGATTTTACGATATAGTGATTTTACGCAATCCAATGTTTTTGTCTCAGCAATACTGCCACGCTGTTCAATCTTTCGTTTTAGCCTGGTACATTATCAGTTTTTAGTTGGGGGGGTCCGATGGTGCTTGTTTTGTTATCCTTGACTGTTTTCTTCGCTTTCTGTACGAACTGTGCCTTCTGAACAATCTGTGCCTTCCGAGCAATTTGTACCTTCCGAGCAATTTGTGCGATATGGGCCATAGTTGTCCCTCACCTTCGTCAACACTGATTTTTACAATTTGAGATGCTGACACATCAAAAGGTATTCTTGGCGTGTTATTCTTTGGCACAACAAAAATTATTTGTTTACCCAATGCATTCGCCATCCCCGCCACATAATTTACAGACTGAGACATTTGACCTTCTTCGGTCCATAATATGACAACTATGCTTGCCCTCCGGACTCTGCTTTGGAACAGTATCCGAATGTTGGATTCGGATCCAACATCACCCATGTACGATATTATGGGCTCTTTATTCATCACTATTATTCCCTGCTTTCGCAGTTCGTCGACGATTCGCTCCAAATACTTTTCGTCTTTAATCGCATGGGCTATAAATATTATCTTCTTAATCACTTTCAACTCCTATGATCGTACGTAATTCAGATCCAATCGACATCCATTCGGTTGCTTGATTACATTGGCTCTTTAACAACAATGGAGGAACCCCTTTTTCGCTATTTTTTAATTCCTTATGTGTCAGACAGTGTAATAATACAAAAGTTGGCACATCAAATGCATCAGAATAAGCAAGTTCCATCCACTGCGTTGCACCACCATTAAGAGTAGATGGTGATACAAGAAATATCATAGCCCTTGATTCTTTGATACGATTTTTGAGAATTTCTGATACATCCTTTTCGTTTTTCTTTTGATCTCTACGATATGTCCAAACTTTAACTCCTAAGTCCTCCATTGTCGATTCATAAACAAACTGAAGCAGGTCAGCCACAAGCGCATCGTCGCCAGAGTAAGAAAAAAATATGTTATTTGGCTTTTCTGTCATTTGCTTTTTTCTATATTTTATATTTTCTTTTTCCAATCCTGAAATATTCCCAGTTATCTTCAAATTCTTTTATCTTTTACTAGTCTCCAATAATGATGCCCTAACGCTGTTAATTTGCATGCTTTGGACTCCATTGCAGCAAAGTACATATATTCTGAATCAACTGGTATTATTAGTCCCACACTTTGCAGTTTCTGCAAGTTCTTAAAAACAGCAACGTTCTCGGCCTCAGCATGCGGTTCAATAACTTTATGCTCCACTATTTCGGTGTTTGTATCCTCATAGGATGGATCTAGTTGATATTCTTCCTGCGGTGCTGGGAAATACTCAGTTATCTTTCTCAATGTGGGTAACGGTACTTGTGGAACTATTGTTCGCAATGAAGTGAATTCTGTGACGTTTGTCTTAAAAACAGGCCTTTGTCCCCAAGTCCCCAATGCTTGATCAATATAAGCGTAAATGCCTCCTGGAGATATATGTCCTCGTAAGTCTGCCGCTCCACCTTGCAAAGCATCTAGTAGGAGATTCGTAAAAACACCGTGGCCATTAATCTCCATTGAGGGCTCATCATCTCTGCTTGCCGTTAATATTGAAACGCCGTCACCTATTTGGGACGTTCCGCTAGCTAACAATGGGGAGGAACCAAAAACACCTGAATGACAACAATCAAGAATGATGATTTTATTCTTGGATTTTGAATTATTTGCTAATATCAATATCTCATTCATTGATATGCCCTCATCATATTTTGCATGGTCAGGTGTAACCAAATAACCTCCTAACTCATTCAGAAAACCATGGCCAGAGAAATACAATAAGGCAGTATCATTGTCATCTGAAAACAGTTCCACTATCATTGTTTTGAGTTCGGATTTTGTTGGGACATCTGTTTCGAGTCTTACATCAAAACTTGGTGATCCATCACCATTAGTTTCAATGATGGCTGCAAGGCCAGAAGCATCATTAATGCATCCTCGAAGCGGTGATGATGGATAGCTATTGATACCTATAGAAAGGGCTTTTTTCATTTGTTTTTCTCCTGTATAGTCATTTCATCATTTTATTTGCTATCTCGCTCCGCCTATTAGCTTCTTTAGATTGGGCCATGTCCATTTGTAAACCGTATCTGATGACTTTGCTGATGTAGGCTTTTTGCAGGTCTTGTCTTTGTGAGCCGCCAAGAGGAAATAATCCATATCTTTCTCTTGAGCAATTGTCACTTCCGCAGCAACACCACTTGCTGTATGTGTCTGCGTACCACAAAGGACAACTACCACATCAATATTGTCCATTCTTCGTTTGACTTTTTCCTTCCAGTCACCGGTTAGATGTTCCTTCACTGATGCATCTTTAAAGTCGAACGGACTATCGGCAAGGTCTGCTTGTGCAGCGAGCGCTTGTTTTGTAAGTTCGTCATGATCAATATCAAAACTGATAAAAACTCTTTTCTTTGCCATAGTTTTCTCCTTATAGTAAAATTATTATTATCACACTCTATTGATGAAATTTTTGATTGCATCCCATGTCCAGGTTACAACCCTTTTTCCAGCCAATTGAGGTGGAATCTGCCCTCTGTCATCCTTATGAATATGAACTCCAATCATTGGAATTCCTTCCTCATTGGCACAGTTCATTTCCCATTTAGCACCGTCAGCACTTCTGGTATTTTTGCTAATCATAGCAATTACTCCATCGCAACCTTTTATTCTTGCTCGACAGTTGGTTTTCCATTTTTCATCCCATGCATCTTTTGCTGACATATCGGTATAGCTAAATGGGGAGTCAGTATTTAGCGATTGACCTTTTAAGAGGTTCCGAGATGCTACATCTTCGATAGCAAAGCTTACAAAAATTCTTTTAGCCATAGTTCTGTTCCTTTCATTAAACATGAATTTGATTATATCTTCGTACTGAGCCATATTTCAAACTCCATTAAAACAAAAACTCACAAGCCCTTTTGCCCGCTTACTCTACCCCGATGTGAAACTACTTCTTGGGTTTCTTGGCCGCCTTCTTCTTGGTCGCCTTCTTCTTGGCCCTTGAGCCAGTCTCTGGCAGTCTTAGAAGCCTACCACCATCGGGTTTCATGAAGCTGAGCGCTTTCTGGGTCTCAAGCACTATTTGCAAATACTTTGCATTTTCATCCACTTCCTGCTGCTCTCCCTGTTCAAGTTCCTTCTCTTCAGGTGGTTCTGCACGAACCTCAATATTGAACCCTTGATCGATCCTGTTGGCCAGTTTTCTTAGAGCAATACGAACTGCGTTCTTGAGTTCGTTCTTCCGCCCCCCATCTTTGCTTTTGTAGTACACCTTAAAAATTTCGTCTGTCAATTCCTCAATGCCCGCTTCCATCTTGGAAGCAGCGTGTTCAGTGATCAGTTTCATCTCTTCTTCGGCCAGTCCCTGCTTCTTAAGTTCCCCCTTTAACTTCTTGATTTCCAAAAGAGTTTTGTAGATATTGATAATTCTTTCCACTGCGTGTGCGATGCACGCGGCAACTGATGGTATAGCAACAAGAAATACCATTAGATCAGTTGAAGATATCGTCTTGATATCAAATTTTTGGCGTTTGCCCGATGCCACTTCAGAGAATGTCCCCAGTATAAAGTCGAGTTGCTTCAGTTCATCTCCAAATTCAACAATATTACTGTGAACGGCCTCTCGCGGAACCAGGAAACCGATTTCACATTCGCCAGGTTCCAACTCCTCCGCGCCGATTTGTAAGCCATTTAGCCCGGAGACAACATCGTCAACGGCCGTCTTAAAAGCCTGAATTGATATCGAGATCTCCTGGACTTCTTCGTGAGCTATAGATGGAGTTATCTCGTTGCGTTCCATTATCTCGTGAAGGTGATTTGCCAAATTGTTCCCAAGTAAATCACTTCCACCAATTTCTTCAAGAACTTGTCGCCACGCTGGACTAAACGAATTGCTTGGAGCATCCTCCAGTTTCTTGTAGAGTTGTGTTAAAGCTTGTCCGAGTTGCAGGTTCTTTTGTGGCTGGTTGAGAACTTGCCCAAGATAACTCGCTATTTGCTTAACAGAGTTGACAGACCCATGGGTGTCCATTTCTTTCTTTAATACACGGCATATTGCGTGTAAGCGTTCTGCATTCATATGCAACTCCTATTCTGTTAGTGATCATCTAACCCGGCGGAACAGTTTTCTTCCCGGTCTTTCTCTCATCCTGGCCGAACCCTGATATCGCAAATCACCTCTTAGATTACATACTATCCATTACCTTACCAATAACACAAGCCGAAAATTCAACCTTAATCAAAAAATAACCACAATTTACCCATCTTAACACCAACCCAACAAAAACCATGTCCGCAAGCATGTCCGATGTCCGCAAAATATGTCCGCAACCTGACTGATTTACCGATTCTTTAATTGTTCTTTAACGGCCCCACAGACCCCCTGTAAACGATCCTTAAACACCCCCGCTAAACTATACCCCTCCGCCACCTTCGTTGCACACGGCTGCCCTGAACCCCCCGTTTCCGCCAACTACAAGCGATCAGATATAGCCCCGCCGAATATCATTTAATCCCCCATAACAC